>ERZ869925.261-NODE-261-length-38871-cov-6.504328_pt1 | contig 38871 bp, 50 predicted proteins | sample MGYA00579311_ERZ869925 | MGnify/ENA primary metagenome ERZ869925 (study PRJEB32216, sample SAMN09231817) | wastewater metagenome | place: USA: Maryland | collected 2016-07-30 | study: EMG produced TPA metagenomics assembly of the PRJNA472060 data set (Reclaimed...
AGGTGGGGACTTGGAGGACTGCCGCTAGAGCCATTCAACTAGCTAGCTACCCTACCACTAGTACCGGAATGGTTCGGGCCTTCGGCCCTATAGTGTGTGACTAGTAAGGTCTGAAAAATTTTGGCGGAATTTCGAGCTAGGCGGTTTTCCTTGCCAGGCAGTCTCGGCTGCGCCGTCCTTATGCCTGGCCTGTTTACCTAACGCTCTCGGCATTCGCCGTTCAGGAGCACTTCAAGGGCTGCTCATCCCTACCTCACCAACCCACTCCCCCCTACCCCCCTCTACCCTATCCTCCCCTTCCCTTCTCTTCAAGATGAGGGCATGACGAGGTGTTAGAGGGGGGATTCCAGTGTCCGTTATCCGAACATAATGTGCATGATTGCGCTGAAGATGAGACCATCGATCATTCCGATGCAAAACCAGCGGGCTTCGCGGCTCATCCGGCAAGCACGCAGAAGACGAGTCCGAAAATGAACCCGAGATAGAACGCAAACCCGAACTTCAGCACGGATACCAGGCCCTCGACCTCCTTGGCACGACGCTTCAGGAGTTCGTCGAGTTCGTCGTCTTTCATCCGAACACCGCCTCGATAATCGTGATGATGCCGATGATGGCGAGTATCGAAATGCCGGAGATGAGAAGCCCGGTGGCTATCCCGCTGACTGCTGCATGAACCCCACACGGGCACGGCTCCTTTGTCACTCTGTTACACTCCTCTTAGCTGACCGGCATGTACACGGATGTTCGGTGCTCTGGGCACCAATGGCACTCCCACGTCCCGACGCCAGAAGGCTTCCAGAAGTGCGGGCAGTTCGGGTTCACCACTTGCTCTACTGGCGCGATGTAGTCGTACTGCCTTCGCTCCAGTAGAGCATCGACAAGTTTGCCTCTGGCGTTCTTGAGCACCGATTCGATTGTTCGCTCCATTAGTATCTCGTCTGCCATTCGCTGCCGCTCCATGCCGAGGTCTTCATGGCAGAAAGCGCAGGCTATTCGCTTCCCCCAGCGCATCGGGATATGCGAGCACTTCTCGGGTTCGGGTGGTCCCGCTGGCGTCGGCTCCTCATGGCGGATGAGCTTGCCGCGCGTGATGATGTCGCGCGCTTGCTCGTGCCGATAGCGAGGGAGCCTGCTCTTGCACTTGCGGCAGTAGGTGGTGTTGGCCTTGACGATGAACGTCCTGTGCTTACATTCGCTGGTCATTCCTGTCCTCCGAGAATCGCTCTGGACACTTCGTCGGCTTTCAACAGTCGCTCCGCTTCCCGCAGTTTCTTGGCTGCCGCCTCAGCGATGGACGCTGGCGTGTGCTCCCACGTCATGACTGCATCCAGTGGCACTTCGTCAGGCCCGTAGATTTCGGGGAACTCACTGAGGGGGGAATATCCCATCGCCTTGCCGAGTGTTTGCAGAATCTCGAAGCTCTCGGCCATCACAGCCTGTTCGAGTTGTTTGTATTTGGCGTCGCTCTCTCGCAGTTTCCTGGCTGCTTCGACCGCGAGCGTGCGGTAGGAGGCGATGAGTTCGGCGTCGGCTTCGCTTTCTGGTTTGCTGGCACCGACCGGAATCCCGAATGGCTCGATCAGGTAATACCCGTTGCCAAACCAAAACTCATCAGCCCCTTCCTCTTTGTACGTCCACGGCCCAGCAGTTGCAGCCGCGTCCAGGCGTTCGATTTCGGCGATCAGTTCCTCGGTGGTCATTGTCACAGTGTTACACTCCTTAGTGCGTGCGGTGTGAGCATTCACCCTCGATGCGGAAGGTGAAATCGGGGAAGAGTGGTTCTACCTCGACCTGTAATCCGAACAGGCGAGGTGTTCCATCCCATGCAGTGAATGGCGACGACGCCAACTTCTCTTCGAAGTTGATACTGTAGATAGCGTTACGGAGACCGGGCGATACGCGAAGAAGGTCAGCGCCAAACCCGAGACATGTTCTATCCCTCCTCAGTGATTGCATTGCCTTGTAGATCGTCTTCACCGTCTCCGTGCTGTCGATCTTCCCCGTGACTTGCCCCAGGTCGGTTTGCAGTCTCATGTTTCTTCCCCGTACGTGACCATGATGGATAGTGGTTCGTCCTCATCAGATGCATCTGGTATCCGACGAGGTTGTTGGTGGCGAGCCTGTCAGCCAGGTAGCCGATAGCCCTGAAGTCGAAGTCGTCCGGCAGGTCAATGACTGGGGTGCTGCCTGTCCATTGAGGATTGATACCCTCGCCGTAGCAGTGGAACCACACCTTACCGGTGAACTTGTTCATGAATGTCACTTCTACCCACGAGTGATTAGGGTTCTGAACCCTGACGGAGAGGCATGGGTTTGATGCTTCATGGAGTTCAACGAAGTAGTGCATCGGGGCCTGTGCTAATCGAAACCCCTTGTGTAATTGTGTTACAGTCCGGCGAACATCGTCATCATCCCACCCGAGCCAGTGCAGGCCCTCGGTGATTTCCTTCGTGTCGATGTTCATACCGTCACCCTTAGCAGGTACACGAAGGCCAGCGTTGGAAGCGTGAATGCCAACCAGAAGAGTAGTCCGAGAATGAACCAGTTCATACCGTCACCAGTTCCTCGCCGTCCTTCCTGCTATCAAGCCAGCGCCGAACTGTTGTGCGGGCGAAGGCGTTCGGGTGGACATCGAACCATTCCCCGAGCGTGTCCTGCTGATGGAAGGTGAGGTCGTCCTGCTTGTAGAGCAGGCGGAGGTGATCTGAGTCGCGGATGCCAATCGAGGCGAGCATCTGTTCGTATGTCAACGGACCATCCTCTTCCGCTTGTTGTGCTTGAGCATCTTCGTGATGTTCTCGATTGGCTCGTGAACTTCTTCGCGGGTGTTAAAGTCCGGCCAGCCATTGACGATCTTGATGCGCCAGAGTTTGCCGCCGGATTGGACGTACTGGTAACCGGGGAGGCGCGACTGCATCGTTATGCCATCGGCTTGTCGAGAAGCATCGTGCCGTACAGCTTCTCGTTGGTAGCGAGGGCGGTGACGACGTTCTCCGGGGTCAGTTCAACTTCGTGATCCCAGCGGGTGTAGACAGCCTCGTGCTTCTCCACCACCATGCCACCCTCTTCAAATTCGACGAAGACCGGCTTGAACCATCCGTAAATCGTTTCGAGTACGAGTGCCCGAAATTCAACGAACGGAGTGGCATCCGGCCACTGCTTCTTGATGGCGGCGAAGATTTTCTTGTCGAGGTCAGACTGCTTGCTCATGATTCCATCCCTATGTGGTCCCCGCCAGCGATGTAGCGGGTATATGCGAGCGCACCCTCTTTGAGGTCGGGGTACGTCGCGAGGATTGCGCTGATCTCAGCAACACAGGCGTCGCCGATTTCAGTATTGATTCCGAACAGGCCGTTCGGCGTGAGGTCGAGCGCCTTGCAGAATAGTATGATGCTCTGTGGGTCCAGCCCCCGCTCGCCCTTTTCGACGAGGGAGATGCTGGACTGTGAGCGCCCGACCATCTTCGCCAGTTGAAGCTGGCTGATGTTCTTCTCGTGCCGACGCGCGAGAATGCGCTGGCCGATCTCTTCTGCTATTCGCATTCGCTGATCTCCACTACAGCGGCACGAAGCTCCAGGAAGCGCCGCGCGAGTTCAGGTGCCACATCGTAGTAGTCACCAGCGAGTTCTACTGCGGAAGCACCCATTGAGCTTCTGCCATCTTCGAATTGCGGATTAACGCCGAACCTGTTCTCCACATGGCCGTTATCGCGGAAGTCAACCCAGTGGTGCGGGTTCGACTTGTTCTTGTGGTAGAGAACGGTGGCGATGAGTTCGAGGTCGGTGAGCTTCGATGCCGGTTCCTTGCCGACCCGGAAGGGCTTGTGGTCGCGCTCCTCGTGGACCTGCATGAAGAGGCGCACAAGTTCTTCGTTCTTAGACGACAGGATGATGTCGCCGCAGCACTGCCCGGTATGCGCCTGCTCGCCGCCAATACCGGCGCTGACGATGGTTCCGCCCTTGCTGTTGACGCGCGAGGACTGAATGGATGCCGTGTGATAGGCCGGTTCTTGTGTCACTCTGTTACACTTTCACCCTTGAGGATTTTCAGGATGAGTCCGGCGAGCATCTGGCTTCCCTGCTCTGCGGTCTCAAGGTCTTGCCTCTCGCCCTTGTCGTCCATGAAGTAATGGAATCGCGTGGAGAAGATCCACTTCCTGTCCTTCGCTATGAATGAGATGAGATAAAGGTCCGGTTCGTTGATGTCTTCAACGATGACGACCGGCCATGGGCAGAGGCCGGATATCCGCTTGACTTCAAGGTCAGAGAGCATATGACTCCTTACGTTAGCCGTGGTACGGAATATACCACTATCGAAAGGTAGATGCAATAGGGTTCTTGTGCTAACGTAAGCCCATCTAAACGAGGAGATGTCTATGGCAGCGCAGCCCAAGGAAGACATGGATGAGGTTCTGTACTATGACGAGTTCTGGCCTGCACTTGGCGAGATAGCCAAGGAGCAGGGGCTCTCGCTCAGTCGTAGCGAGACGACCGTTGGTGGGCGAATCTCTCACGTCCTCTTCCAGACCTTCACTCCACCGGACCCGGATGACGGGAACCGCACCTCGCTCGTCGGAGAGTTCGAATGGCATTTCAGCGATCGGCCACTGAACCGGGGAGTTTTCAAGGAAGCTCTCATGAGCCTTGGGCTCGCGAAGAAGTAACTGAGGCGACCGCTGGCGATAGGGCAATGGAGGTGTCACAGCAGGCACCTCCGCCCAAGCCTGGTTCCCCCGCGTACTTCGCCTATCTCATGGAGCAGGCCGGGATTACCCCGGTCGATGTGGTCGCGACACTTGGCCGCAACCTTCATGCGACCAAAGCCGTTTTTGATAGCGAGGGGAATTTCCACGAAGTCGAGGACGGCCCGACGCAGGTTCATGCAGCGAACATCATGCTCAAGGGTATGCGCGTCCTCACAGGCGGCGATGTGAACGTGGTCAACATGGATGGCGGCGGCAAGAACGTTATCACGTTCGCGCTTGACCTGAATGAAGATCCCGAGGAGGACGACCCGAATGTGATTGACGGGGAGTTCGAGGAAGTCAAATAGGTGCCCGCACTCCCCAAGCCGTTCCCTCGTCAGTTCGAAGTGCTTCGTATTGTCCAGAAGGCGTTGCGCGGAACCCGTACCATGATTGGCTACGGCGGCGCGATGGGCGGCGGAAAAGGCCTCGATGTCTCTACCCCCATTGCTACCCCTCGTGGCTGGACTACGATGGGAGAGCTTCGCCCTGGTGATGAGGTCTTTGCCCCCGATGGTTCGCCAACCAAGGTGCTGTGGGTATCTGAAGTTCATCATCGGCAGTGCTACAAAGTTACGCTCGATGACGGCGCAGAGTTGGTTGCTGATGATCAGCATCGTTGGTCTATCTTTTCGGACATGAGTCCGCGAGTGGTTGATACACCATTACTCGCCGCCTTGCTAAGTGAATCAGATGTGCGAATAGCCAGAGCAAATATCATTGGATATAAGCAGGCAGGGGTGGCTGAGTATCGCAAGGTGGTTTCGGTTACCCCGGTCGATTCCGTGCCAACAGTTTGCATTATGGTTGATCATGAAAGTCATTGTTTTGTTGCTGGGCGCGGACTGGTCACCACTCATAATTCCAGCCTGATTGCCATGCTCGCGGTGCAGTACGCGCTCACGAACCCCGGCGCGAACATCGTTATCGCCCGGTATGATATCGTCTCCTTGCGTCCGACGACGATGGCTCGCTTCTATGAGTATTGCCCGACTCATCTTGAGGACGGCACGAAGATCATGTTCAGCCGGGACGACAATAACAAGAACCAGTGTAAGCTGCGCCTTCCACACTGGCCTCCGGGTGTATACAGCACGGTCTACTTCCGTGGGCTGGCCGACCCGAAGTTCTTCTACTCGATCGAACTCACGGCCCTGTTCATTGACGAAGGCGCTCAGATTCCAGAGAAGAATGTCCTCATTGCTCTGACTCGTCTCCGCCAGCGCCTCCCCGATGGCACGCTCCCGAAGTGGCTGTTCCTCGTGGCGACCAACCCCGGTGCCTCGTGGTTCGACGACTGGTTCCTCGACCCCGACGCGGGGAAGATGAAGGCGCTCAAGGAGTACAGCCAGGAGAACGGTGTCGATATCGGCTCCGTGAACTTCGTCTTCTCCGGCCCGAAGGACAACCCGCACACTGACGACAAGTACATGGACTTCATGTCCGCCGTCCTCCCCGAAGAGATGGAGGAGATGTACGTTAAGGGTGACTTCGGTTCCTACGAAGGCAAGATATTCACGAACTTCAATCCGGAGTTCTTGCGGCTGACGCAGGCCGACATCAAGACGTACTGGGAGCCGGAGCACCTGACCGACGTTATCATCGGCAGCAGACATCTCACCATTCCGAAGTTTGACTACGCCATTGGTGGGCTCGACTTCGCGGGTGAGCAACGCAGCGCCCACGCTTCGACGGCAGGAGTCCGCATCGTCCTTCCCGGCAAGCCGGGGCTCGCGAATGACATCGCTGTAGATGACTGGGCGGGCAAGGGGCCGCGTGTTTCTATCCGCCAGCGCGACTACATGCGGCAGGTTGAGTTAGGGTTGCATCGCCGTGTGGACTGGGTGGCTGACAAGACGCAGACGACTGGCGTCCAGCTTCTTCGCGATCAGGGGTTCACGATTCACTACAACGAGGGCGGCAACGACTCGTGGGCCTCGACGGTGCAGCGCATCAAGGACCGCTTCGCCCTCAACGAACACGGCCTTCCGCAGTCCTACTACCTCGATCATATGATTGAGTGGGAGAAAGAGATGATGCGCTACCATCTTGACCCGAATCCAAACGGCCTCGGTGAGTACAAGGAGAAGGCCGTCCGGGTTGGCGACGACCGCGTGGACTGGTATCGCTACTCGACGGAATACCTGGTCAAGCTCGGCAGGCAGCGCAGGCAGGTAGCCCCTCCTCCGTATCGGACGGACACGCGGGGCAAATCAACAGACATGACGCTCGGGGACTTCTCGGCGCTGGTCAAGGCATTCTCTAAGACCCGTTGACATCTTACGTAAGGGCTGCTATTGTAACTGAGGAGCAAGACTGCTCTCCTGACTTCACGCGATCCATCCGGTCTGACATCTCCCCTGTCGCGTCGTCGGCAGGCAACACGGGCCGGGCGGGTCGCAAATTTCTGAATGTAGCTCAGGCTGGTAGAGCGCCTGCTTTGGGAGCAGGAAGTCGGGGGTTCGAATCCCTCCTTTCAGACCATCGGGTATGGTGTAACGATAGCGCGGCCCCCTTCGGTGGGGGAAGGAACCTGGTTCGAGTCCGGGTTGCCCGACCAAATATGCGAGTGTAGCTCAGTTGGTAGAGCAGCGGACTCCAAATCCGTGTGTCGGTGGTTCGAATCCATCTACTCGTGCCAATGGAAAGTGAATGCGCGAGGAGCGCAGCCTGTTTGCTAAACAGTGCGGACCGCAAGGTCTGGGGCTCAAGTCCTCCGCTTTCCGCCACGGAAGCTGTCCGGTTGGTCGAGGAAACCGTCTTGAAAACGGCTGGCCGCAAGGTTCGGGAGTTCGATTCTCTCAGCTTCCGCCATCTCTTCCATAACCCAAAAGGAGATAGTCTTGGCTAAAGTAGTAATCGAAGAGCAGGTTATCAAGACCGATCTGATTTCCGGCCTTGAGTTTGAGTTCAAGCGCACGGCGTCTGGTGGCACTCTCATGCATGTGAGTGGCCCCGGTTGCGTATCCGGTAATCGCGACTTCTTCTTCGATGCCGATGGCAACCACGAAGGCGGCGGTGTTTTCCTCGGCGGGAAAGGGCCGCTTATTCAAGGCCCACTGGCCGAGTAAGAACATTCCCTTGTAGCTCAACGGTAGAGCGCCCGATTGTTAATCGGGTGGTTGTTGGTTCAAATCCAGCCGAGGGAGCCATCCACCCGTAGCTCAATTGACAGAGCGGTCGGCTCTTAACCGAAGGGTTGTAGGTTTGACTCCTACCGGGTGGACCACATGCCTCTATAGCTCAACGGTAGAGCGCGTGCCTTTTAATCACGGAGATGCAGGTTCGAATCCTGCTGGGGGTACATCAGATGGATTGGCAAGATCAACTCAGTGCTGACAAATGGACGACGCTCCGGCTTCTGAGGCCCAGTGGCGACACGGTTACTGTGGTTGCGCGGTACGCGAAGATTGATAATCCGCCGCGCTATTTTGTTAAGCCGGGTGCCATCCCGTTCTGGAAGATGTTTGAGGAGTTCAGGGAAAACTCTTCCCACCTTGAGCACCGCCTGATCATGGGCGCATGGACCGATAGCTTCGGAACCTGCTGGGAAGAGGCCGTCGGCCTGTAACTCTGTTACACCTACTAGACGTGAGGCCGCGAACAGAGCACAATATCCCGCATGGACGAAGACGAAGTTGAAATTGAGGTGGTCGCCGGGGTCGTAACCGAAGAGGTTGGCCCGAAACCACCGACAGAATCATATATCCGCGAACTCTTTCAGGATCTCCTCGAATACCACGAAGAGCGCAACAAGTGGATTTTCGAGGCTCGGGCTCATGCTGCTGGCGAACACGAAGTGGATATGCCAAAGACGCAGCACGTCGATGTCCATAAGCTAAACCTCTGGTCAGTGAGGACGTACCTGAATGAACGGCTGGCTCGCTTCCTCCCTGTTCCCCGTATTCGTATTATCCCTGAGAGTCCATATGACCCAGCTATCCACAAGGCTTCGCGCATTGAGAAGGCGATAGACTCTGCCCTCTACTGGATGCGGCGTACCAACGATGACTGGGGCAAGGTGGTCAGCGATGTCCTCCTGTGCGAGGGCGGTGTCGAGCGGTGGGAAGCGAACACCGCAGCGGCCTGGCCGAAGCTTATCCGTGATCCAGAGACGGAAGAGGATGAGATCACTAGGGGGATGCCGACCGGCACCGAGAGCCTGACCGGGTTTGAGGACGAAGAGGAGATGTCGAAGATGATCGACACCGCCCTCAAGGCTCGCAAGAAGGCCCGTAACGAGTACAAGAAGCAGCAGCCATTCCCTATCTCGCGAACCTACGTTCCGCTTGAAGCGTACTACCCGTCGCCTGACTCGGATGTCACCGAAGAGTGCATCGAGATCGAGTTCCGCTCCGTCCGCAAGGTCATGAAGAACAAGATGTTCAGCAGTGAGGGGCTTGCTCGTCTCAATGCGAGCATGGCTTCGGAGAAGAAGACGTTCAAGAGCTTCATGCCGATTCTCCGCTACTGCAACGGCGAGGTGTATGCGTACTACGGCCTGCCAGAGACGGTCTCGACGGACAACCTCGACGAGTCCTTCCTGAAGCAGTACACGGACCCGGCCAAGTCTAAGACGGTAGCCGAACCTGTCCTCCTCTACTACTACGCACATGGCGTAGGACGGCCCCTGTACAATGAGGTGGGCGGTATGCACGGGGGCTGGACTCCCGGTGACCATTCGCTCGTTGTGGGCCGTATCAAGGCCCTCCTGTCGCTCGACACGAACATCGACACGCTCGCCTCACAAGGCTGGACCGCACTCCGCGAGGAGATGTGGCCGACATGGAAGATCACCATCTCGAACGACCGGCCAGCTTCGGCGACCGAGACTGACAAGCGCATCAAGGAGATTCACCCGGAGACAGCGCAGGATGTCATCCTGTTCGAAGGTGAAGACCTCCAGCCTATCCTCCCGCCCCGTGAGCATCCGCTGTTCCAGGTCACGATGGACTGGCTCAAGGAGGCAATGGCGAAGATTGGTGGCGCTCCCGGCCTCTCCGGTATCCACCAGCCCGGTATCGAGGGTGGCTTTCAGGAGAACACGCTTCTTCAGCAGGCTGACTCGCAGTTCGCCCGCATCGAGAACAACATTGTTACCGGCGCTCAGAACGGCGCACTGCTCTTCATCGACATCATCGTCGCTATCGGCGAGGAAGTGTTCATGCGTTCCCGTTCGAAGGACGACAAGACGGGCACGATGTACTTCGAAGAGATCAGCCTAGCACCCGATGACCTGAGCCCGCGCCCGGAAGTGGATGCCATCGTCAAGGCCAAGGCTGTCGGCAACGACTCGCTCGCCATCCGCAACTACGCTTCCGCCATCACCGACATCGGCGGGCCGGGTACTGCGGCGATGACTCGCAATACCGCACGCGAGACCTTCCTTGATATCGAGCACCCGGACGATGAAGAGACCGGCGTCATGATCGAGCGCGTCACCGACTCGGTGAAGTACGAGGTCATCCAGAACGAGATCAAGAAGGGCTTCAACCTTGAGGTCATCAAGGATGCTATTCGCGGGACCAAGAACTTCAACCCCGAAGAAGTGCTTGCTGGTGACCCCGAGCTTGCGGCACAGGCGGCTGCGTTCGCGAACGGCGAGCAGCTTCCTCCGCCACCACCTCCGGCTCCTATGCCGCCGCCACCTTCGCCTGACATGCCGGGTGGAATCCCACCGGGGATGACCGAGGGTGCGGCACAGCCCGTTCAGGCGGCTGGTCGAGCCGAGCAGATCATGGCAGATGGCATGGGGCAGGTGTAACACTGTGGCAGGTCTAGACCCTATCTCGCTGTATGAAGAGGTCATCAATCGCGGAGTGCAGCGGCTCCGCGATGAGCTTGAGCGCACCGAAGCCTACATGGGTCCGCGCCCTTTGCTGCGTGCGCCCTACTCTGAAGAGAAGCAGTACAACGAGTACCGGGTCATGCGCTCGCAGCCCTACTCGATGTACCAGATGATGCAGGCAGTGTGGAACGAGATCGAGGCTCGCCTGGCTGACATCGGCCCGCAGGAGCGTGAGGACAAGGGTGTCGGGCAGGCCGCAACTCGCGAACTCGCGATACTTGAAGTCTTGCAACATTGTGATAAGATGCGACGGTACGAATTGAAACACATGGCGAGGTCTGAGGACACCACTCCACCTCTCCCCTACTGACGAATTGATGGGGTAGAGAGGCATGGGCTTCCTCGATAAGCTAGTTCAGGGCGCAACACGTGGGGTCGTCAGCATACCTGACCCTGAGCCTGAAACTCCTCCGACTCCTGCCGCCCCTGCTCCCGTAGCCGCTACCCCTTGGGTTCCACCCGGCTACAAGGATTCTGGTCTCGCTGAAACCTACGGCAGCTATCAGTCCCCGTGGGATACGTCGCAGTACACCTCCAAGACGGATATCACTCGCAAGCAAGATTGGCTGAATTACGCGCAGGCGGAAACCTCGCGCCGCAAAGTCATTCTTGAAGACACCCTCAAGAGCAATGGCTATGTGCTGAAGGGCAACGAGTGGGGCAAGTATGATGGTGACTCTGGCGAGCTTACCATCACCAAGGACGAGAACGGGAACAATGTTGTTACTGGCGGTGGCGGCAAGTTTACGCCACTTGTCAGCCCAGTCGTTGACGAGTGGAAGAAGATTAACCGGGCAGTCAGCCTCCTGAACGAGGACACTGCCAACTGGTCTGAAGCGGACGACGAAATGATCGCTCGCCTGCTTGGTGGTTCGGGGTCCAGCGGCTCTGGTGGCTCTGGTGGAAGCGGCGGCTCCGGCTCGGGAGTCAAGGTCAAGACCCTCCTCGAACTTGAGCAGGACAAGGCGGATGAGGTCTCGCGCCAGCGCAAGGAAGGCGAAGGCTACACCGACGAATACATGGATGTCGTCGGCAAGTACAACGATGCCCTGCTTCAGGAAGCCAGCCGCGCCAAGGCGAGCAACGCCATGTGGTCGGATTCCTACGATAAGGCGACCGAGGCCGATGTGCTCCGCAACCAGGGTAAGTTGAACTGGGATCAGGGTGCAGTCGCCCCGACCTTCAGCGACCCCCTTCATTACCTGAAGATGGAACAGATCGACCCCCGCATCATTGAGATGTGGAAGAAGGCCGTGCCCGAAACCATCCTTCCGACGTACAACCTGAACGAGGTGGTCGGACTCCCCGGCAAAGAGGGGTTCACGGACGCTGACTACGAGCGGCTTCCCCGTTTCCCGAACGGCACCACCACTCCTATCTGGGATCAGATTCGTAACGGCACCCTGAAGGTCAATTCGAACGGCTCGTATTCGAGCACGCAGGGCTCGGGCAGTAACACTGTTACACCGGCCAGCAATCTCCCGCCCGCCGTCCAGCCGTATGCCGACTACAACCCATCGACCACCTACGGCCCCGGTCGCGTGCCGATCAACTCGGTGCTTCCCGCGTCTGAGCGCATCGCTGACCAGAGCACATGGATCAACAACGTCGTTGACGGCATGATCGGAAACATCCTGAGCGGCAAGGGTGGGTATCCTCCTGGGTACAACGGCCCGAAGTGGGATGACTACATCGACGACAATGGCCGCACCGTCGTGGACCCGAACTTTAAGGTCGGGCTGACGCAGTGGGTCAAGGAGAACGCGAACAACCCCGGTCTCACGCAGATCTGGGGCACGCCTCCGTCTACGCAGGCTATCTACATCGACGACCCGTCCAAGCCACCGGCATCCAGCACCACCGTTAAGGCGACGCAGGTGCCCTCTGGTGGCGGCGGAACGTCCGGTGGCACCATCTACACTGGTGTCTACGGTGGGCAGGGCTCTGCGGCTGCTAACGACCGCTCAGACCCCGACCTTGACAAGAAGCTCGGGTGGGAGCGCGAGAAGTTCGAGTGGGAGAAGCAGCGCGACCTCATTGCCGAGCAGCTTGCGAACAAGCAAGACCTTCGCTCCGATCAGATCCTTGAGCTTCAGAAGAAGCAGCAAGAGGCCGAGCAGCGCATTGCCGACGCCGATCTTATCCTCCGCCAGATTTCGTCCGAGCTTGAGAAGAACAAGTTCGAGTACACGAAAGAGTGGAACGATAAGCAGATGGCGCTCGACAAGGAGAAGTTCGAGTACCAGAAGACGCGCGACGACAAGGCCGACCAGCTTCAGCGTGCGGACATCACCTCCAAGATGCTCGCTAACCCGGATGACCAGTACCGCCTTCAGTTCTTCATGCAGGGACAGGCATCACCTGTTGGCACGGCGTACGACGCCTTCACTGGTGAGAGTCGCGGACAGAAGACGTACGATCAGGCGCGAGCCGAAGATGCTGAACTTTTCCGCGAATCGCTCCGTGCCCCTCGTATGCCCACTGGCGGGTACACCCGGTCCATCCTATCCATCCTCGGAGACGAGGAACTGAACAAGGCGACCGGGCATGAAGAGATGGTGTACAACCCGACCGAAGCCCCGTTGATGGTCATCAACAACAAGGACTCGACCAGGACCGGACTCGTCCCGCCGAAGGGCCAGCCGTTCGGTAAGCATGTGAAGCTGGGAGCATAGCTATGTGGACATTCGATCCGGTCAAGGGATGGATGAAGGACGATGTGGTTGCGACCTCGCCGCCTCCTTCTGGCACGCCATACTGGTACAAGGACAAGACGGGCAAGTGGCAGAACATGACGTTCGTGCCAGGCGAGCCCGGTTCTGACCCTGCTGTCACCGACAACATCGGCCCGATTACCGGGCCTCCTCTTGAGGACACGCTACGCATCGACGGGAAGAACATCCCGCGCACTGACTTTGTTGGGCAGGGTGCTGGTATCCCTTCGAACAGCGCCGACCCGACTGGGGCGACGGTTGGCTCCGATGCCCCGAAGCCCCCGCCTACGACCGGCCAGACGATCGACCCAGACCCGGTTGTGCGTGATGACCCGAGCGGCACCGTACCCGGAATGCTCTCGCTTACCCCGAAGCCGGGGTACGAGTACATCGGTGGCGGCTACTACGCGCCGATTCCAAAGACGGGTTCCGTCTCCGCCTTCCGTCCCGGCGATGAATCGCGGCAGGGTGCAACCATCTGGAATGTGGGCGAGGACGGCATCAATCGCCCCGAGCAGGTTGTCACCCGCGACGCCAATGGGCGGCACGCGAACGAGGCTACCCCGAATAAGCCTGAGACTCGCGGCCTGATTACCGGCTGGAAGTCTGGCGCTGGCGAGACGAATGGGTACAACCCAACGCAGTCGGCCCCGACCGAAGAGCAGTACAACCAGTCGCACGGTGTTCCGATCATCGACCGGCTTCTCCTCGATGGAGACCCGGCCACGCGCGGTCGCACGACCCCGTACGATTCGATGGACAGCAGCGTGAAGGATACGATGTCCCGCCAGCTTGTGAACAGCATCAATGATGTTGTTCGTGCTGGTGGCGAAGGAGCGGACCGCGCCAGGTTCATTCAGAATAGTCTTGAATCGTACACGAAAGATCCAGGGAGATGGGAAATGGCGGGGGCAAGCGGGAATGACCCAATAACCTACCTTGGGTCATATTGGGATGCTAGTCAGCGAGAGAACCGGAAACCACTTCAGGGTAGCGAGCAGCGAGCAAAGGACAAGAAAGCCATGATGAACGGAACCTCGATCGTCGAGCGTCTTGCTCGCGGAACTGGATTCGCCGACCCAATGGAGTCTTCTCCGGGTCAGATTGATTTGACCGGTTGGACCGGCAAGGGCAGTGGCTACGATGCGATGGACAAAATTCGTCAGCGTCGGCAGCAGCCGATCTCGACGACCCCTCCGCCGACTACCACCCCGGCTCCTACGCCGACACCTACTCCCGCGCCTACTCCAACTCCGGCCCCGGCTCCGATTCTCGGGAATATCCCGAACCCTCCAAGCGCTGGTGGTGCTACTCCCGGCCCGGTGAACACTCCGCCAGCGGGCACTGGCTCGACTTCGACGTGGCCTCGCCCGCCGTATGTTCCTCCGCGCCAGAATCCAACCCCGCTTCCTCCGTATGACCCGTCTCGCCCCGGCGGCGATCAGGGCCAGCGTCCGAACGCTCCTCGTCCGGGGGTTCCGATGCCGACGAACCCGGACGGAACGCCTGCCTACCCTGACGGTGCCTCTGTTGGCGGGTGGGGCTGGAAGTGGAACTCGCAGACCGGCCAGTGGGATAGTAACCTCCCGACATGGCGTCAGAACCCAAGCGCTGGTGGTGCTACTCCCGGCCCGGTGAACACTCCGCCAGCGGGCACTGGCTCGACTTCGACGTGGCCTCGCCCGCCGTATGTTCCTCCGCGCCAGAATCCAACCCCGCTTCCTCCGTATGACCCGTCTCGCCCCGGCGGCGATCAGGGCCAGCGTCCGAACGCTCCTCGTCCGGGGGTTCCGATGCCGACGAACCCGGACGGAACGCCTGCCTACCCTGACGGTGCCTCTGTTGGCGGGTGGGGCTGGAAGTGGAACTCGCAGACCGGCCAGTGGGATAGTAACCTCCCGACATGGCGTCAGAACCCACGTCCTGATTGGCGGCGACCCGAGGCGGCTCCTACCGGGGGTGCTGGCTCCGGCCAGGGCAACTTTCGCTACTGGTAGGCCGTACACGCAGGACGACATCGACAACTACAACGGCACGGGCGAGCGGCCAGTGCTCGGACTGTCACAGGGTTACAGTACCCAGACCACGCCGACTCAGGTTAGTGGCTCTGGTTCGGGTACTGGGCCGCAGGTTCTCGTATATGATGACCTCGGCAATGACCCTGCGTTAAGCTGGATCAATGGCTTCACTCGGAACCTCTACGGAGACCGGTGGGGATCGCTCGGTTCTTACGACCCGGCCAGTAAGACGGCGCTAAATGCCCCGCGTACGCTGAATGCTGCGTCCTACCTTGAAGCACTCGACAACCCGACCATGCTTAATCGGTTGCGGGCTGCTTACAAACTGCATGGTCGCGACTTCGATACCGAGGGACAGGCCGCTCTCCGCAGTGGCCCCCGAGGAAATGCTTCAGCTTACACGCGAACGGGGTAAACCGTGTCCTTCGTTTCAGACTTCCTGCGAGACCTCAAGTTCGGCCCAATTGAGGCCGCACGTCGTCGCGCCGATGAGATTGCCGACTACGGCTATCCAGAGCCCGACACGTCAACCTACAACCCGCCGCCTCCGCCAGAGCCGGACTTCGGGCAGTGGGATGCGCTCGCAGCAAACGAGGGCGTTGACCCATACTCGCAGGACTACAGCAGCGACGAAGCTCTCACGGGCTGGGATAACGCCAACGGTGGCTGGATGGGCGCGGAGATTCCCGCGTCTGAGCAGACCGTTGAGCCGTACTATCCGGAAGAGCCGACCGATTGGGGCGCTTCAATCCCCGAGGACTTCTACATCCCCGATTTCGGGTTTGGTGGGTTCACTGGCATTGATGAGCCGCCTTCGGCTAGCTCGTTCAGTGAACGCCTTGCCCAGTGGCGTGCTGTCAATCGCCCCGGAACTGACCCATATGCGGATGTCGCCTTCGCCGATCCTCTTCAGGAATCGCAGGACAACGGCGGCTACGTAACACCGGCCCGCATCCCCCTCTATGAGCAGTTGGCCGAGCCGGACTTCGGGCAGTGGGATTCCCTGCCTACCCCCGGTGCTGAGACCTCGTTCGAGTACCAGCCAGAGCGCAACCCTGAGCTTGAGCGATGGGCAATGGCTCAGGATGACGCCTCGTATCCTGGCACCTACGAACTCAACCTCGGCTGGTCTCCGCCCGTGTCTGCCGGTGAGGATTTCACGGGCAACCAGAAGTATTACGACATCAACGAAGACGGCACCTATGCCGAGCGTCGCAACCCCGTCATGGGCGAGGACGGGGACTCGTGGGATTGGACGAAGAACGCCATCGGCGAAGGTCTGCACATCGCGAATGTCGCTCAGACCGCACCGAAGGAGATTGCGTCCGACTTCTTTCCGCTTGCTCTCGACTTCTCCTCTGGGCAGGTTCTCAATGACCTTGTTGGTGGTGGGAAAAAGGGCAGTATTCTTGAAGCTCTTACCCGATTCGGCCCTATCGGGAACAACCCCCTGCGAACTCTTTCCGATATTGGTGAACTTACTGGCATCTACAAGCCCGGAACCGGGTACGACGATGCACGGCGCCCGTTCACCACCGCTCTTGAGAGTGATGACCCTTGGGATTACGCGGAGCGGTTGACCGAGCAGAACTCCAAGCGCCCGTTCATGCAGCAATTGGCCGGTGAACTCATTAACCCGGTCAACGCACTCGGCGCAGGGCTCATTGGCGACGACGCTCCTCGGCTCATTAAGGGCATCGACACGGCTGCTGACTGGCTACAGGGCGGTCCTATCCTCAATGCTGCCATTGAGGGCGTAGGACGGGGCGCTGGTGCGGTCACAGGGGCACTTAAGGCGGCACACGCTAACGAAGTTGGCTCTGGGCCTAACCCGTTCTCGTGGATTCCCGACGACTGGGTGAATGGACTCCCATGGATGCGTGGCGGGGATGAGGTTCTTGATGACGCTGCGGCTCGTGAATCGTTCGCTGCCGCTGCCGATCAATATGCCGGTGTCGAGCGCGTCCTGCCGGAACCAGCGCCGCTAGCGAATGACATCATCACGGGCGGGGATCTGGTTAGTAACTCTGTTACACCTGAAGTCCCTGTGGTTGAGCGTCCATTCGAGTCGCTGACGGACATTGCCAAGCAGCAGATTACGGAGCGCGGGCTTACCGATCAGGTCCGGTCTGGATTCCGCGCAAAGCAGTTCAAGACATACCGCGAGCACTTTGCGGATGCCGTCGCCCAGGGCGCTGATGATGAAACCGCTGCGGCCATCGCTCGCGCGAAGATTGCGGAGCCGATGGATAAGAGCTTCGAAGGGGTCATTACTCCTGAGCAGGCGACTGCCGCGCGAGAATTCCTTCGCAATGAACTCTTCACTCGCCCAGAAGGCTCGTTCGATACGCTCCACCTTGAGGGAATGCGGATCGTTAAGAAGCTGGAGATGGGTGAGCGGCTTCAGCCAGCCGAGCAAGAGTATGTTCTTCGTATCTTCGGAACCCCGGATTCCCCGCTTGCGTCTTTCGCCGGAACGGCCACTCCTCCGCTGCGAACTGAACTGTACGACGGGCCTATTCGCGCCCGTGACCCGCTGTGGAAGCCATTCGAGGGGATGGAAGACGTTCCCATGCCGAGGGTTCAGGATCAGCCGCAAGTGCCGTCTACCGGCCTCTCTGAGTCTGGTCTACGTCAGGTTGTCCCCGATGACCCGCAGTTCAAGACGCGCGAGTCCTACAACCCCGGTGCTCAGTTCAGCAAGACGGACCCCAACTCTATCTTCACCCCCGGCCAGCAGGTTTCGGGTATCCCCGAAGATCTCAGGGGTGTCATCGGCCAACCGAAACTCTTCGATCTTGCGCCATCCCCGGCTGCGTACAAGTTCATTGATGATGAGGCGACTGATCCGGCACAGGTCGGTATCCTGAGCCAAAAGGCGGCTGATGCTGCGACCGAATGGCGGAAGCTGAACTACGACACGTTCGATTCAATCGGCCTCGATGACGGGACCGGGCGGCTATCGCGTATCGTCAACGGGGGTGACCTTCCGTCTAAGCTGGCGAACACGATTACGCTTCGAGGTCGTGAGCTTGCTCAGGCGCTTGAGCATACCGGCATCTCGCGCGAAAGCGCGGAGCGTGTTGCGAAGTCCGAGATTAGCTCGTACATGGACAGTCGCCTTCTGAAGACGCTCTCCGAGGGCGACCTTGAAGGCTCTGCACGACAGGCTCTTGCCGCCCTGAACATGGGCGACTTCCGTGACCCGACCTACTACAACAAGCGCCTTGCGGCTTTCGGGCTGGACGGAATCGACAAGGACGCTGGCAAGGTTCCCGGTTGGTTCCGCACGGCTGAGACCATCTCCGCCAAGATCAAGAACCAGAAGTTCGGCTTCCTCGATATCAACGCCATCGGTGCCAACGTCCTCCCCGCCATTGAGGGCGGGTTCCCGGCAATGGCTTCCAAGATGCTGAACGAGATTGTTGGCTCAGTCACCGGTAAGAGGCTCATTGACTTCGAGGAGATGTATAAGACTGGGCAGTTGGCAGATCCATCGCTGGTTGGCCTCAACATCCGCCCGAAGGGTCTCGATGTGAACCCCGGCGCTGGTACCCTCGTTGGCGGAGTTGGCAACATCGCGGACTCGCTCGGTGCGAAGAAGGTCGGGACTGCGCTCAATACCGTGGACAGGGGGCTCACGAAGTACAACGACTTCCTGACGGATGTGCAGTACAACAAGATCCTTGGCGGGCAGCGCAAGGCTATCTACGAAGGCAACCTGCTCATCATGAAGATGACCGGCAAGGACGTAACTGACCCAGCCGTCCAGCGTACCGCTGCCGAGATGGCGAATGCGCTCACGTCTGCCGCAAACCTGGCTACCCGCAACGGTCGCCGCGCCGTTGAGAACACGTCGCTTACCTCGGCCTCGTTTCTCCGCGCCCAGGGTGAACTGCTGAAGCAACTGAGTAACATTGTTACAGGTGGCACGACCACGAAGAACGCAGGGATTGTCGGCAAGGCGGTGTCACCCGAGCGCATCATGGCGGCATCCACCTTGCTCTCGCTCGGGTCTGCGGCCTACATCGCTAACTCGCTTGCTGATGGCAACGTCAACATGGACCCGCTCGACCCGAAGAACTTCGGCACGCTTACCGTTCCGAACGGCAATGGCGGATACATGCGCGTCCAGTTGTTCCCCCAGAAGCAGCTTGCTCGCGGCATCGCCGAATCCTTCAAGCTCCTCAAGGAGCAAGATCCGAAGGAGATTGGCAAGACGTGGGCCGAGTTCTTTGTTGGCCGCGCCGCTCCTATTCCGCAGACAGCCCTTAACGTTGGCGGCGCTGGCTTCGACCCGGACAAGGAGCGATATACATGGGGAGGCTGGGGTGACTCCATGACTAGCGTGGAAAAGGTTCTCGCCCTTGGCGGCCTCCCTTCCGGCCTCGATCGTATTTTCGACGTTGGCAAGGGCGAGGACTCTGTGGCTTCTCTGGTTGCCCAGGTTAGCGGGTTGCAGACGTACGACGAAGGCCCGGTTGATGCCGCCATCCGTGACGACATCTCCTCCGGCCTTCTCCTGATCGGCACGAAGTACGACGACATTAAGGCTGACCCGGTGCTCAACCGCCAGTTCAATGACCGGCACCCTGCGGTTTGGGAAGATGACGGGAAGCTCGGCACGTATCAGCAGATCAAGTCCGAGAAGCGGGCTATCACCTCCGGGTACGAAGCCGGGATGACTACGACCGGAGAGTGGCGCGACAACCTTGGCTCGAAGAACGACGAAGTGAGTGGTGCCTTCCGCGAGATGGGTATCGAACCGGGCGAAGGGGAGAACCCAGCCCAGAAGCGACAGGCTGAGTTCCAGAAGACATACTCCGATGCCACTAACCCGGACACGAACCTGCTTGATTTCGACAAGCTCGATAAGTTGCAGACTGAGTTCTGGGAGAAGTACAACACTGCCGAGGACCGCAAGGCGATTATCGCTTTTCAGGTCGCGGGTGCGTCTGGCCCTGCCGAGGTCATGTACATCAAGGATAAGGCTCGCCTCCGTGGGTTTGACCCGGATACCGGCAAGCGTCTGACGTTCGCCAACGGAAAGCCGCTGCCTGACTACTACGAACTCAAAGAGAAGGACCGCTACCAGTACACCATCCTCGATAACACAAAGACTGGTGCGCTCATCGATCGCTTCGAGGAATGGCGTGGTCGGACCGGAGTGCAGGGCGACCGCGCAGACCTTCTCGCTGCCTACCTCAACACTGTCGAGAAGCGGGCTCCCGATGGAAAGCCGTGGGATGCTGCTCGCCTGGCCGACGTGAACAACTACGGCAAGGATTCCAAGGAGACCCTTGAGTTTCAGGCGTACAAGAACACCTACAAGGCGTGGACATCGTGGGATGACCAGCAGTCCTACTGGTCTGAGATTGAACGCCTGCACAATGAGTCGAACAGCAAGGGCGTTTACATAGGGAAGAAATAGGTCTAACGTAAGGGGATGGAATCTCAGCACAAGCAGTACGACCCAGCCCCTACCCTTGTCCAGCGAGTCAATCGCGACTTCACCTATCAGCCGCCCAACGGTGAGCAGGTGCTTCGCATGTCGAGCATCCGACAGGAGTGCAAGAACCTCGCTGCAAAGATCCTTCAGGATACTCCGCCTAGCCGCGAACAGTCTCTCGCCCTTACTTCCCTTGAGGAAGTTTCGATGTGGTGCAACGCGGCTATTGCACGCAACGAGTAACACTGTTACAGTCTTGGTGGAATCTCCTCGACGAGCCCCGTGCCAGCAGAACTCCCCGCTTCGGCGGGGTTTTCTGTCTCTTACGTATTGACACAACAAGAGCAACCCATCAGGCTACATACACCACGACATGAGGTAGGGTACTCTTGGCTAATCCTTGGGATGCAGAAGACGACGAAGACTTTCCGGGCGAAGACGAGGAAGTCGTAGAGCAGCCGGTAGCTGCCACTGAGGAGCAGGCCGAGGAAGAGGTCGTCGAAGAGGTTGTAGCGGATACCTCTGAGGGCGCACCAGAAGGCGAAGAGGCGGCGGAAGAGGTTGACCCGGATGCGTGGCGCAACCTGCGTGTTACGGACCACCCAGGCGAAGTCCTTCGCAGCCTTCGCGAACTGGCGGAGAAGCACCCGGCAACCAAGCGAGCCCTCGGCACCGTTGCTGCTGAATACGCCCGCCGCGAGTACGACCCGGTAATCACCCAGCACCGCGAAGCTCGCGTGAAGGCCGAGGAAGAGAACCGCGCCCTCAAGATCCAGATGGGCAACTTCATGTTCAAGGCCGCTGACGATGCCAACGACCCGAAGCTGCACTCAGCCCTACACAACAACCCGAACCTGAACGCGCAGTATCAGGAGTGGAAGGCGCTCACCGGCCAGCCCGCCCCGCGCGACCTCCTCTCCGACCCCGTTGTCCGTGGCGCTGCTGAAGAACTCGACCAGATGATCATCGACGCGGGCATCGCTGGCGTGGACGACAGCTACATTGAGTGGCTTCAGGGTGTGGCTGTAACAGAGTTGCGGAAGGCCAAGAACCCATACGAAGTTGTGAAGCGTGTTGAGGCTACTATTGACGCACGCATTCGTGAGATGCAGAATGGTGGCGATACCAATGGACAGCCCGCACGGGCCACTGCCGCGAAGCCAGCCGCAGTCGCCCCGAAGCCGGTTCCGACCACGGTGAGCAAGGGAACGAATGCCAACGTCGGCAAATTCGCCCCAGCGTCAGCACCTCGTACAGGCGGGACCGGGAAAAGCCTCCCCAAGATCAAAGAATCTATGCTGGATGGCTACTACCTCGAAAACCCTGATGAGTTCGACAAGATGCTTGAGCGATATGGCGTTGCAGATTCGAACGAACTGAAGAAGCGCGGCTTCGTGGCAGTAGGACAGTAGCTTCTCGCCCGTTGTCAGCGTTTCTCGCCAGCCGTATAGGACTACAACACTATGGCGAACGTAACGCTGACAACGAACTCAGCGCAGGTTCCATCAGGCTACATGCCGGACCTGATCAAGGCGATTCGTTTCAACATGATCATGCCCAAGCTCGTTGAGCAGATTCGTGATTGGAACAAGGGGATGGGCCAGACCATTCACCAGAATCGCACGGTGAACTGGGCCAAGGGAACCAAAGTGCCGGATACCGACATCGTGGCATCGGCCTACACCATCCCCGGCGACGAGATCATCTACATCGACACCTTCGACTACGCTGCGGCGCAGGTTGAGGATTTCGCTGCGATGTTCCTCGACGACGCCATCCTCAAGGACATGAAGGAAAGCCAGGCGTACGCGCTCAATCGCGGCGTCGAGGTCACCCTCAACTCCAAGTTCTCCACCTTCTCGGCATCCCCGACCGGCACCTCGCTTACCGGCGAAGTCAACTGGGGCCACCTCGTCAAGGCGACGGGTATGCTTGAGCGCGGCGGCATCAACGTGGACGCGGGCGATGTGAACTTCGTCGGCTCCATCGAGCAGCGCGACGTGTTCAAGCAGGACGCCCTGTACATGAACTCGGACACCGCTGGCTCCGAGGGCCTGAACAACCTCACCAAGTCTGCCTTCGCCCAGAAGCGCATCCTCGGTGTGAACATGTACTTCTCGCCTCTTCTGAACGCTCCTGCTGCCGGTGGGCACGACATGGCGATGTTCTACAAGAAGGCGATGGTGCTCTGCTACGCAGGCAAGCCGAAGTATTTCGAGCAGCAGCGAGCCCTTCCGCTCGGCAAGCTCTCGGGCTTCATGCAGGCGTACGGCGTCAAGCTCTCCTACCGTCACGTCGAAACCCCCGGCTCCACGTCCCTCACGGACTCCTGGGCCGTCTACATCCCCGGCGTCTAGGTGTAACACTGTGACTATTTCAGCCAGCATCTACGACTCTTCCGCACAAATGCGCCAGCTTCAGCGTGTCGTTCCCGATACGGAGTGGATTGGCGAGTACCGCACCATCAGCTTCGAAGTGCCGGACGAGGTTGACGCCCGTCTCCGCAACCAGAATCTCTCGATGGAAGAGCGGGCTGAGGCTTGGATTCACATCCTTGCCTGTGCGAAGAAGGCCATTGACGACATCATGGCCCGCCCGGATCTGGCTGAAATGGAAATCGACCTGAGCAAGCCGATGAAGCGCCCAAAGCGCGACAGGATTCAGGAGACGATGGAGGAGATCGAGACCCGGCGTGCAGCCAAACTCGGTCTCCCGTCCATCACCGCCCTGATGAAGGCGAACAAGGTCAACTACACCATCGATGTCTTTGCCCGCCGTAAGAAGCGCCTGTTCATCCGGTTCCCCGACGAACTCGGTCCCGAAGAAGGGTTCGAAGCTATGTCGGATCTACCGGAGGATATCCGCCCTCACGCTGAACACGTCTATGATGAAGGAAGGCCCGCATGACCACCGCTGAACTCCCGCCCCCTATGGTTGATGACGACCCGGTCGTCCGCTTCAGCCGCGAAGCCCTTGTTGGTGGAGACCCTGTAGCCAAGCGATTCGCGGAAGACTTCGCGAAAAGCTACTCGCAGGACATCGCCGAGATGGATGCCGTTGGCGTTGAAGAGGAGATGATCACCCAGAAGCACCTGGCTTACTGGCGCTACTGCGTGAATCCTCGCTGCCCCATTCTTGGGCACCGTAGTCGTACCAACTGGATTGTCGTTGGACCGGCCCGGAAGGGTCCGTTTGCCGACATCATGGCGGACCAGTTCAAGAAGGTGTATCACGCCGACCCCCTTGAGGATCAGTACGGCGCGTACAAGATCAACCACTACGAGGAGAACGGTCTTCGGCCAACCGGCTCCTTTGACCCGAACCACCCTGACGGCGTGTTCGAGACGCTGATTAAGCTGCCCGGTGGAATCCTTGAGTTTCCGCTTCAGCAGTTCCTCACCCTTCGGATGCACCACACCCCGCGCCTTCTCTCCGGTAGGCAGGACGCGCAGGAGTGGATTGCAACTCGACGCGCTGCCGACCCGAACCTGAACATTTACGGTGAAATCCCGTGCGACCTCGGCTGTGCCGACCGTTCATTCCTCAGCAACTCCGAGTACGAGTCTCATCAGGAAGGCGTCCACAAGGAGCACAAGGCTTCTGTCGCCGCTGCCCGCGAGACCGGCAAGGCAATCGTTGGGTCGATGGACAAGCTCGCCGACATGATCACGAACGTCGCTGCCAGCAACACCGGCAACGATGCGCTGATTGGCCTCATCGCTCAGATGATCGACAACCAGAACAAGATTCTTACGCAGTTCGCGCCGCTTCAGCAGGCCCCCACTCAGAGGCCAGGCGTCCGACCTGCTGGGAAGGGAGAATAACCCATGACCCCCGTCACCATTACCGGTCTGTCCTGGCGCGAATTCGTCAAGATCGGTCTTCTTCGGAAGACTGGCGCGGATGTCTACGCTGGCCCCGGCGAGACCGGTGCAAAGACGACCGTCACCCTGACGATCGTCGCCACGGTTGGCGCGACGCCCGCCGCCACGACCATGACTTGCGACTACGCGTTTTCCTAGGCCGACCCGCAAGTGTAACAGAGTGACAGGTTGCCCCGGCGCTATGACTAACCGGGGTTCCCTCTAACAGAAAGGGAACGCAGCCAATCATGACCTACCAGAACTACGGTGGGCAGAACTACGGCAAGAACACTCGCGACCCTGGTCGCCTTGTCACGCTCGGGAAGCTCCTCGACCCGGAGGCGCTCCGGGCGTTCCTCTACCCGTTCGCTAACCGCGACGTGATGTTCCAGCATCACGACTTCACCGAGACCACCTTCAATGGTGACCCTTGGACGAAGACGGTTGACGCCGGCCCTGACTTCGCTATCGCAGCCAACCCCGGTGGCACTCTGCGGTTCACCACGCAGACCGACGACAACGAGGGTGGCTCGCTCATCACCCCGGCTATCTTCAAGGGTGACCTGAACGCTGGCGCTGAAATCCGCATGAAGGGCTCCTCGTGGGCCAACATCGCGGCTGAGTTCGGCTTCATCGACGATGTGACCGATAAGACGACCCCCGCCGTCACGGACATCGACACTGTTACCTTTGGTGCCGGTCTCGCTGAAGGTGCCGTCATTTCGATGGACACCGACCAGACCCTTCAGACGCTTGCGCTCTGCACTGATTCGGCGACGTACACCACGCAGACGAAGGCGCTGCTCTACAATAACGCCAACCCGGTTGCGGCCCTTGTCCCGACCGCTGACGTGTACTTCACCTGGCGCGTCCAGCTTCACCAGGATGTCGTGTGGGCGTTCGTCTTCAACGATAAGCAGGAGTTCGTGTACTCCACCAAGCTCGTCCCGTCCGGCACTACCGGCGGCATTCAGGGCGGCACGGCTGTACGGCTCTGGGTCGCCTTCGCCAACAAGGTCGGTTCTGCGTCTCGTACGTACGACATCGACTACATCGATTTCTGGCAGGATCGGTTCTAAGATGGCACTCCTGACGGTTGACTGGACTGGGGTTGTTCCCCAGGTCGAAGCTGTAACGCGCCCACAGATCATCGCCCGCTTCCTTGAGCAGACGGGCCTTGGCATGACCGGGACGTGCACTGGCGGCTCCTCCACAACCGTCGTGGATTCCATCTACGCCAACACCATTGGCGACGATCGCTGGCCTCTCGGAGCGTACATTCGGATGACGGGTGGTACCGCGAACAACATCGGTATCATCCGTCCTATCACTGCTCCGCTTACGCTCGCGTCCGGCACGTTCACCACGTCCACTTTCCCGGCTGCGGTCCAGTCCGGGGACACGTACGAAATCTGGCGAACCCGTGTTCATCCGAGCGCCATCATTCGCGAACTTGATCGGATTCTCGTCCAGTCGGACATCAAGAACCCGTGTACGACATTCCTGTCAGAGGTGCCCGACTCTGATATGGAGCAACTGCTTACCAATGCATGGGCCGCGTCGAATGCGAACCTTGCCAAGCTGGACTGGGCTGTTGGCAGTGAGGGCGTTAGTGGGAAGCGAGCCCTCTCGGTCGCTACGACTGCGGCAAATGGGTATGCAACGTCACAGAGGGGGTACGGAGTCAATCCCGGCTCCCTGCTTCATGTGGGTGCCCAGTTCACCCCGGCAGACCCCTCCGTGACCAACACTGGATTCCTGCAACTGTGGGATGTCCAGAACAACGCACTCATTGACGAGATAACTACCACGTCAAAGGCAACCGTCCGGCTCTGGAAGGCGATGAGCGTTCCGGCCAACTGCGGGCTTGTGAATATTCGTATGGGCTCAGAGGAAAGCGGAGTGACCGGCGTGTGGGATGAGGTCGGCGTGCTCGACGCGCAGGCCCTTGACCTCCCGCTTCCGTGGTGGGTCAGAGGCTGGGAACAGATCCTCAAGGTCTCCCGCTGGATACCTCTGAGCGGCGGCAGTGGCATGAACGAGTACGACCCGACGCCTACGGGCGAAGAGGTTGGCGGCTGCACTCCGCTGCCAGACGGCTTCGGCTCCGGCCAGCAGCGACTTCTCTCTCCGGTCAACTCGTGGTCTCCGATGTACGTCACAGGGCTTCGGGACGAGACAGCGTTCACGTCGGATACTGAGGCCAAGCGAATCGATGTCGCCTGGGTAGCCTCGGTGCTGGCGATGAAGGCACAGATGATGATTCTCGGCACACTTCAGGGGAACGTGGCAGACCGCAAGCCGGTCATGGACCAGGTGAAATACTGGGAAGAGGACGCCAATATTCATGCTCGCCGTGTAGCAACGCACGGACGCCAGATGCGCCAGAAGACAGTCTGGGTAAGGATGTAACAGATGGTCGAGATCACTCCCGGCGAAATGGGGGAACTGCGAGGTGATACGTCAACCGGCGTAACCCTCAGTTCAACCGCCCTCCTCTTCCCACTGAAGAACGCGCGGTATATCTCGTTCACCCCGCGTAACTTTGTTACAGCAGTCGTGGCGCGTATCGCCGTAAACCCGCTGCTCGTCGTCCTCAAGACGATTGACGCGCTGGCTACTGCGCCGACGAACTACTCCTCGGAGGCACAGGACGGCGATACCGCCACTGACGTTACCCTGTCTTCGCTCCCGACTGCTGCGAACAACGGCTTCATCTACGTCGGTATGGACCGCCCGATTCGCGGCCTTCGCGCTGACATGGACCTCGCCAACAGCAACGCCTCTGTGCTCACCGGCAAGTATTGGAACGGCACGGCATGGGTGGATATCTCGCTCACTGACGGAACCATCAGCGGCGGCACCACAACGTTTGGGCAGGACGGCGACATCACATGGACCGTCCCGACCGCATGGCGCAAGGCTGCGCTCATGGAGATCGGTGACTCTCGTGTGCCGTTCCGCCACGCCAACACCCCGCTCTACTGGGTCAGGCTTCAGGTTTCTGCTGCGCTCGATGCATCGACGACCCTCAACTCGTTGATGCCGCTCGCGCCGTCCACCGCCTACTACGAACTTCCGCTCGGTACCACTGACACATGGGCTTTCGATCGCGGAAGCGCGGGTAGCCTTGAGGCACTTGTCGATGCTGGCTCCGGCCAGCTTCTCATTGACTACGGTCGCGTTGCCGGAGGGAACTTCTAATGCCACAAGGCGCAGCTTGCCAGTTCTTCAACCCTGCCTCCGCGCTCATGCCTCGGCAGGCTCCGATCAAGACGATCACTTTCACCGGGGCTTCCGGTCTTGGCCAGGTGAACGTCGCCGTTCCCCTCTTCACCGTTTCCGGTGACGTGCTCATCACGCGCATCATGGCGAAGTGTACGACCGGACTGGCCGGGGCAACCGCAACCATTTCCGTTGGAACGGCTGGCACTGTAGCTGGTCTCATCGCCGTGACTACTGCTACTGGCCTGACGACTACGAACAAGTGGTGGACTGACGCCACTCCTGCCCCGATGAAGTCCCTTGCCGCCCTGAACAAGGACGCCGTACTTTCGGACAACATCATCATCAACCCACTCGTTGCCGGTGTAACTGGTGGTGTTCTCGTGTTCTACTGCGAGTACATCCCGCTCTCTGCTGGTGCATCCCTGTCCTAGTAGGTGTAACAGTGTTGCGTGGAGGTAACAATGTTGATGTCTCTAGAGCCTGGCCTTTTCATGCAGGTAGCGAACCTTGCCCTAGACAGTAAGGTTTGCCTTACAACCAAGGAAATTGGCGCTGCTGCAATGGGTATCGGCGGTGCCTTTATGTACATGCAAAAGCGTGCGGATAACATGGCAGAGCGGTACATCAAGCGGCTCGAATCCATCGAAGAATCGAGCCGGAAGGCAGGATAACCGAATGCTCAAGCAGCTACGATTCCTAACCACGATTCCGGGGACAATGCCCAGGTGGGCGAAGGAAGAAGAGGAACGGCTTCTTCGTAGTATCAACCGGAACACCCAGTCAAGGACCGAGGCGGTTCGTATTTCTGCCGAGGAGAACGAGGAGGTCATGCGTGAGCGCCATCGCAATGCTAAGGGTTGAATCGTTCATCGCCCTGCTGGTTGTCCTGGTTGTTCTCGTCCCGACGATAAGGGCCTTTGTGAGCGCACGTAGGCCGTTTTCTGACCATGTAGCGGGCATACTGGTGTTCCTGCTCCTCCTCGCCATTTTCGACGTGTGGATAAGCACGCACCTCTCTGCGCTCAATTCAAATAACGGCGTGGCTGAAGCCATGACTCACGCCCGTCGCTGGTGCGTTATCTTCGCCGCCCTCGGCACCGGACACCTTTACCGCAGGGTCACTCGATAAGGGGATAGCGTGGTTAAGAACGTCGCAGATGTCGTCCTTGTAGATCCCAATGACAGTAAGATTTGGGATTTCAAGCTGAAGGTTTACGACCAGGGGTCGCAAGCCTCCGACTCTGCGCGTTCGGCCATCAGTGTTCGGCAGATTCCGTGGGAGTTCTCGTACCCCGCAAAGCCGTGGGTGAAAGACCTCATGCCGTTCGCGGCTGGTATCGCCCGGTCGAAGAATGCAAACCCCGAAGGCTATGCGCTCGTACCCCTTCAGCCAGCGGACTGCATGTACCCGGATGAGATTGTCGCAGGCCCAGCAGTTTCCTCGCTGACGCTCACCTCCGCCGTTGCACAGTCCACGAAGATGATTCAGATCACGGACAACGCTGGTACGCACATCCTCAGCATCAGCGGTCGCTACGTCCACAAGATCACCGGCTCGGGCACCGTCACCACAGACCGCGACCTCGGAGCTTCGGCAGTCGCAACGGACATCATCCAGGTAGCCGGTGAGGTGCTTGTCGCCTGTGGTTCGACCGGGTTCATTCAGCGCCGCACGGCTGCGGGTGCATGGTCAACCTCTGCCGACACTTATGCCCATGCCTTTGCCGTGGTGAAGAACGATCTGTGGAAGGTCCGCACCTCGACCACTGCAATCGACAACCGACTCGCCCGTATCACCATCCTCAACAAGACCGATGTCTCGACGATGATGACGAACGCGAACTGGACATCGACCAGCCCTGCGTACGAAGTGGGAGATCGTACGTACCAGTGCAACGCCCTTTACGACGTAGGCGGGGCGCTCTCTGGGGGCAGGCCGGATGGACTGTTCATGGCGGACCCAGCTTTCGCCTTCGTCAACGTGACGCCGCAGATTCGTGTCGCCCCTGACTCTTCGCTCGAAACAGGGAAGGGGTGTTGGTCCGCGTTCGGGTACTTCTTCATCCCGTATCATCGCGGCCTGCTGCGTATCTCCCCTGGCTTCGCGGAAGACGTTGGTCCCGGAACCATCAACCTGCCGAACGTCGGTCTCCGTGTTCGAGGCGGTTGCGAGTGGGATCGGATGATGTACATCACCTGCTCGGACGAACGGACGGGTGCGCTCTACATCCTTCGCATGTTGCCGGACCGAGAGAACATATCAGACGGGGAGTATATCTTCCATCCGTTCTACTATCGATCTGCTAGCACCACGCACTACGGTCGCTCGATTGCGATGTACAACGGTGCGGCTGGCGCTAACCCGCAGCTTCTCTTCGGTGGCGGCTCGGCGGCGACCAACGCCCAGTACATCGTGCTCGGCAAGGGTTCGGGCCGCGACATTGACGACAGCAGCTACGTCTTTGCCAACGCCGACTGTAACATTGTTACAGGTACGTTCACCCCTGAGCGCGGTGGGGCAATGAACTTCACGCTTGTCGGTACAATGATTCAGGCGCGTGACGCCAGTTCCGGCAACGCCATCACGCCGTTCTACGACATCTCGGACTCATCCGACCTGAACGCAACCCCGGCAAGCGCGATGGGGACTGTTGGTGCCGCTGGCACCACGACCATCACCTCCGCTGGGTTCTTCATCCGCTACGCCGCTGCGAATGCAAAGGGCCGCTTCCTCAACATGAGGCTGACGCTCAATGGTTCGGGCAGCGCAACGAAGCAGCCACACGTTCTGGCCTGGAAAGCCTTTGGCTTCATGAACCCGCTTGTCACTGACGAGATTACGCTTGAGCTAGACATGCGGGCAGACGTTCCGGGTGAGACTCGCTACGGCATCGACTCACCCGAAGAGAAGCGTGCGCGGATGATGCAGTGGCTTGAGCGCGGCACTGTGCTCACCGGGCAGGTGCTCGGGTACGAAGAGGATCTGGACCGTGGCGTTCTGTTCATGGTAAAGTCCGTGGACTTCGATGACTCGGTGATTGCAGTTGGTAACGGGGAGCGCAAAGAGGTTGTCTTCAACTGCGCTCTGAAGCTGGTCCGAGTTGATATGTCGAACCAGTACGGCGAGGACGGTTAATGGATAGGCGAGATTTCATAGGCGGCACTATGGCCGGTATCGTCCTGCCGAAGGACTTCGACTGGGAGAACTTCCTTCAGAAGAACGAACAGGAAGGTCCGAAGCCAGAGACCGCATCGCCGCGCTTGAAGCCGGTCAGTGATGCTGAGGTGCGCCAGATCCTCAAGGATGTTGAGGAGCTAAAGCGGTGGCGCGGAATCCACGCTGGGCTCGACTGGGCGTCTGCCGGTATCGATTACCCGCACCCAAACTTCAGGTTTACGCAGGCGTGGTTTGCAAATGGGTTTGGTCGCCTCAGCAGCGAAGGCCTTCGCCTTCCACTGGGGGCCAACGGCCTCACTGACGCGGCCACGCTTTTCTGGATATCAAACGTTGACTCCCCGGCAACCGTTCCGGTGGCATACATCTACGCCTCTAGGAACGGTTCGGATGCCTACATTTATCAATTCGTGGATTCCACCAGCGGCAACAGTTCTGCGATTGCGGAACTTGGCGATTCCCCCGGTATCACTGGCGGCGGGTATTACGATGTCACTCTCGTAGACACTTCTGGAACGCCAATCCTGTACAACTTCAGAACTACATTCTTTGGTGTCGGAGCACCAGCTATCCGGCTCTCATCACAGACATCTGATCCATCTGGAGGAACTGCTTCCGATGGAGGATTCTGGTACCGCTCTGATACGGATAAATTCAGGGGCAGGCAGAACGGTGCCACGGTCAGCTTCGCTACCGAGGGAGGCCCACACGTTCTCCCATTTGCGGCTAAGTCTGCCAACTACACCACCACCGCAAATGATGGTGTCATTACGGTCGATGCCTCTGGTGCAGCACGGACAATCACCCTTGTCACCGCAGTCGGCAACGCTGGGCTTCAGTACACGATTAAGAAGATCGACTCGTCCGTGAACCTGGTCATCATCGACGGCAACGGTAGCCAGACCATCGACGGCACCGTGACCATTTCCCTCTCTCGCCAGTGGGAAGCAGTCACGATCATTTCTGACGGAGCCAACTGGCTGATTGTGAGTCGATACTAGAATGGCCACACGACTCCTCTATGACCCAACGGTCACGAATGTTGATGTCGTCTCTTCCGTAACGGAGACGACCTGGGCTTCGTGGGTTATCCCAGCGAACACGCTCAAAACGAACCAGGTGGTCAAGGTCACAATCATCTGGGATTTCCTGAACAACACAGGCGCTGGCGACTTCTTCACGCTCAGGGTGAAGTACGGAGCAACGACAGTGTTCGCCGACGCCTCAGCCGCAATCACAGCCGGGGCAGCAAGGCGTGACGGTGTTCTTGAGTTCTGGCTGATGGGTGACACGGCAACCAATGTCCAGCTACTCCGTGGGCGTATGCAACTTGGAGCACAATCCGCAGCCACCACGGGCTCAGGCGACCTTGCTGGTACGTTTGGCATGTCCGGCGCACCGTGGGGTGGTACTGCCGCTGAGGATTCAACTGCCAATAAGACGCTGGCGGTCACCATCCAGAACAACGTCAACAGCATTAACTTCTCTGTCCGGCTCCTCGAAGCGCACATCGAAGTGCTCTAGTAATCGTCCGGGTCCAGCGGGAGTTGTGCGAGTTCGTTGCGCTGCTGCTTGAACAGGCGGATGCGCTCACGCTCTTGCTCTCCGCTGCCGAGGTGCCACCACTGGCAACTGTCACAGTGATACACAGCAAGTATTCTCGCTCGCTTCAACCGCTCCCGAATGTCGTCGTTCATACGATGAGCCTGCTGGGGCGACCGATACCCAATCTTTCCGGTTGGGCACGTCGGTCGCTTCCTCATCGTTACTCCGCCTTACGGTCGTATTGCTTCTGGCGCATGTACGCCTCGTTCTTCACGATGCGTGAGACTGTGGTAGGATTCACCCCAAGCGAACGTGCGATGGATGAGATAGACTTGCCCTCTTCGTGCAATTCCCTGATCCTATCAGCATCGTCGTATGATAACCGGCGAGCACTCATAGACGCTAGTCTAGCAGAGTGTTACGTTAGAGGCTAGGTGTAACACAGTTACACTGGAGGAGAAGGGCTATGACTAAATTCAAGGGCTTCCGAACTATCGCAATCAACGGCGCTGTCTTCGTCGTCATGCTCGGCGCTGCGCTCTCCGGCCAGATCACCGACCCCGACATTCTCCGTGGCATTGTAATGGCGACCGCCGTGGCGAACGTCGTCATCCGCTTCTTCACCGACACCTCGGTCGGCAAGTCTAACTAGGCCCTGTGGCCTCATCAGAGCCCCGTCACGGCCCGAAAGGCAGGTAGGTGGTGACATTACTCGACATCTCGAATTGGCAGCACCCTTGGCCCGCTGCCCGCGCCAAGGCTGACGGGTGCTCCGAGGTCATCGTAGGGTGCCAGAAGGAAGCCATCGCGCACGCCATCATCAATGCATGTGTAGTTGCCGACCTCCCGGTCGTCGGCTTATACGCCTTCCTCTACTGGAACGTGGACACTATCGATCAGACTCGGACTGCCATCAGGGTCGCGAAGAAGACCGGGCAGCAGATGATCTGGCTCGACTGCGAGAACAGTGACGACGCCGACCCGAATGCGACGCCCTGGCAGCGGCAGAACCAGCTTGCCGAATGCGTCACCGCCGTACAGGATGCCGGTCTCAACTGTGGCATCTACACAGGCGGGCCGTTCTGGCGAAAGGAAATGGGAGACACACGGGACTTCTCGCACCTCCCTCTCTGGTACTCGAACTACGGAATAAACGACGCCACTCAGCCACCGATTACAAAGGTCTCATTCGGAGGCTGGACTGACGTGGCAATTCACCAGTACACGAGCCAGTTCCCCTGTGCCGGGATGTTGCTCGATGCCAACTACGATTTCATGGAGGACGAGATGACACCGGAGCAACTAGCCCGACTGGAACGTGTGGAAAAGCTGGCCTATCAGCTTGCGTCGCAGGCGTGGGGCGAAAACCCCCTGAACGATCAGGGCCTGCGGGATTCGTATGTGGACACCGACTTCGGTCGCCTTCTCGGCGAACTCGCCGCGCACAAGGCGGACAGCCACAGTGTTACAGGTGCCAGCGCCGGTGTCGAGTTCGAGGGTGGGATTGTCGGGTGGTTTATTTTTTAGCTGAACCGCCACAGTGCGATTGCTATCCACCATGCAAGGTAGGCGACAGTCAGAATAACTGGCACGGCGGTTGATTCCTTTTGCGCTTCGTGTGCGGAAAGGAACACCGCCCAGCTATCCACCTCTGATGTTGACGGTCCGTGGCTTGTGCGTTTTCCGTAGGTTTGCCATAGATCAACTGCGCCCTGCGACGCGGCAGTGGGCTGAGGGAAGCCCCCGGCAGGCGGGAAGTAGCGATCCCATAGGGCAAGCTCTCGCTCTACCTTTTCGCGATACACTACCTCTTTCATGTCGGCGATCGCGCCGGTCATCCATCTCGTGTCGCCCATCACGCGCCCCTTCCGATGTGGTACTTGGATTCCTCCGTGCCGGTCGCGCCCTGGTAGCGGCCTTGGTACGGAGGGTTCGCTGGCTTCCCCAGCCGGTAGAACACTAGCTGGGCGATGGGCATCCCGACTGTCAGCAGTATGTCGTCCGGTCCGTTGTTCACCACCTCCAACGTGATAGCACCATCGAAACCGGGGTCAATGAACCCGGCAGTGAGGTGGACTTCAATACCCATCCTTGCCAGCGATGATTTGCCACCAACCTGTGCGGCAATATCGGGGCCGAGGGTGACGCGCTCTGCCGTGCAGCCGAGGGTGTAGCCGTGGCAACCGCGAAGGATGTAGCAATGGTCGGAAAGTATTGCGGCCCTTGTTCGAATCGTGATGTTCTCGTCGCTCGGGCGCAAAGGGTCAACTGCCGTCCTGATTTCATGGTACCCGGTGCTTCTTCTGTCGTAGTGAGGGATGAATCCTCCGCCCAGTGTCAGATCAATGCTGGCTGGCTGGATGTTCTCGGGGAGGAATGGCGTGATACCAATCTGCCCCGCCTCGATTGCCTCGCGGATTTCAACATTCGAAAGCATGGTCATCTCTCTCTTTCCCGGCGCAGGCGTGCCACGAGCTTCGCGCCGCAGCCTTCGTGGACACGTCGATACCCTTCGTACGGAGTGATTACCCAGTGGGTCGCTCCTAACCGTAGGCACTCTCGGCAAATCCAGTCCGTAGTCTCTGGCGGCTCTATTGGCTCCATCCACACGCCCTCTCGCGGGACGTAGGGACTGTCGGCACCAGGTCCGTACACTCGCGGCGCTACGGGCTTCTGGGTGCGTCTGAACGGCAGTCTCATATCAGTCCGCCGACTCAATCTCAAGTTCACAGTCGCATCCATCCTTGTCGAAATCAGCGTGAAACTCACACAACACGCCAAGTCCTCCGCATTGAAGGCAGAAGTTGCAGTCGCAGCATTGCTCACAACTGTGAGTCGCCCATTCAAGGAGCTTGTCGCGTTCTTTGATGACAGCCTCAACCGCGTCCTTGAGCACTGGGTCAATCCGCGCAGCGTGCCATAGAAGGTCCAGCGCTTGCGTCGCGTCTCGGTACAAACTCACGACTCCATCCCCCATTTCGTCTCGCGCTCTCGCTCCACCTGTGTTGCCAGCGCCAGTGTATGCGTCGCCAGTTGCTTCACGTCCGGCGGCTCCTTCCCGCGCACGCTGAGAGTGGCATTGGCGTTGCGACGAATCCGTTCCAGCAGGTCAGGCGTGGTCATGATTCGTAATCCAAGCCGCGATACAGCATGACCTCACCGTCATCAGGGAACGCATCACGAACTCCACGCTTCGCCAGTCCCAGCTTGATCAGCGCGGCATCGCTGTACATCTGGTACGGAGAGAAGTCTGCCTCGCAAGCCATGTTCCAAATGGCTTCGATTAACTCCTCTTTCGACTTATCATCAGCTAGCGCTTGAAAGATGGCTGCGTAGTTCCCTGCCGATGTTCTATCTGCCATTTCCAGCATTCCCTCCGCGGTGCGCCTTGGTCCGTCCATCAAACACGGCATCGACGATCGTGCGAACTTGCTGCGCCTTGGCCGACAGGTTCTCTTCGACGGGCTCTCCGTGGCGTGGGTCGTTGCGCCATCCCGAGCAGAACGCGCACATTCCCACGTCTAGCTTCTGGTCATTCTTCGGAACAAAGTCATGGGGCGCTCGGAGTGAGGCGACTCTTCGTTCCATCTGGGATTCGTTCTCCAGCAGACACGCGCGGCACATCAGGTCGAGCCCTTCGACTTCTGGGTTATCACACCGGCATCGCTCCCCTCTCCAGCCCGATGCGGCAGCCCTTATGCCGATTGCAATCAGCGGCTTGTAGTCGCCTTTCTTCATGGCTTCTTCAGCGACGATTAGCTTCTCGTGTGTCATCGGTGCGCCTCCGTGCAGTCGGGCGATGCGTCCATGCGAATCCATCCATATCCCATCGAAACGCCATAAAGACGGCCAATGGCTTTCCACTTGTAAACGCAGCCACACGATGGCATCGGAGATGTAGGCTGACTGACGCTCCTTGTCTTCATCGGATTCCCTCCATCGTCGCGATCACCTTGCCGGGGTAGTCGCTGTCACAGTTGGCTCGCCCGCTCACCCACATGCAGAGCGCGGCGTAGGTTGGCAGGCCGTACCCGCCGTAGGTGCGAGACACGGCCCAGATGGCGTCCTCGTAGCTGTCGAAGTCACGGAAGATGAGACGCCCGTAGCTGTCCGCTCCCGACGTTAAGCCCCAGCAATTGAACGCTGCAGCCTGATGACGGCAGATGCTCGACTCCCAGAGCGCCACCGCTGGCATGAGTCGCGGGTCGATGCCGTACATGGCAGCAGCAGCCACGAACACGTTCCCCATACCAGCGAGCGGAGAGCCAGCCAGAAAGCGGTCGATGGCGTCCACGTCCGCAGCAATCGGAGCGGGTTCAGTCGTCCGCTCTTCTCGGGCAACTGGCTCCGGTATCGCCACCGTCTCGGACACTGCCGCTGCGGTCACGCCTGGCTCCGGGGTTCCGTCTGCGCTGAGGGCTGGGAGGACGAGGCGAGTGCTTCCGGCATCCTGCGAAATTGAATCATCAACCCAATGCACGGAATCGGGAATAAGTACAACCGGCGCTTCGGCTTGTCCCAGAACGCTCCCACCCACATGTCGTACCACGCCACTATTGGTCGAATCGCCATCTCTCGCACCTCCGATTGCGACCATGATGCCGACCGCGATGCCCGCGCAGAGCGCGAACAGGCGGACGAGCGCGCTCAGACTTTGCCGCCATATGAAACGAACGCGACAGGAACGAACCGGACCTCAGCCCAGTCGTACATCTCTGCGAGATGACGGGTGATGGCCTCGTTGTCGTTGCACTGGGGAGAGCATCCGCGAAACACAGGAAGCCCCTTCTCTGGGTGAGTTACCCACCACTTGTCCACGACGACCGTTTGCCCGCTTTTGGGCGGTCCGTCAATTGGGAACCAAGTGAACTCCCTTGAATCCGCGCTAAGGTCTACGTCTCTCATTCTGTTGCCTCCGTGATGTTGATGTGCAGCCCGCTTACCGCTGAAGCAGGTGAGCGTAGTCTTCGATACGCATGGGGGTGACTTCGTGCGTGTTGATCGTGATCGTCTTTTCCCCGTGCTTCAGTTCCGGCGACAGGGATTCGCCTGCCTTATACCCAGAGTGGAGTGCGTTCTTGAAGCCGAACATGAGTTGCGCGTCCTTGATGAGCGGCACCGGGTCCATGACCAGGCGAGTGCCCCGACCAATCTCCGTGCCGATGATGAGGTATGCCTGCTCAAGCATCTTCTCATACCGGCGCAAGGATTTGTACAGGTACGAGTTGGCACCCTCGGCCTTCTGCGCTCGGCGGTGCATCTTGTCGTACCGCTCCTGCCTGACGAAGCTGGCTGTTGGTGTGTCCGTGAACCCGAACTCAAGCCCGAAGCCGCTGACTTCCTCACCGTGCATGGTCACCTCTATGCTGGCGTTCGGCTTCAACCGGTCGCTCGGGATGCGAGCCGTAGCGATGGCGTCAGAAGTGAAGACCGGGGCCTCAGCGTTGAAGACCGGGGTCGTGCGGTCTGGCGTCGGTTCAACGTCCAGTTCGAAGTAGAGATCGAGGGGTGAGCCGGGGATTATGACCTGCGGGTCAAGATTCCGCATCACCTTGATGAACTCTTCCCACGTCATCGTCGGCGGCTTCGGTGGCATAGCCATCTCGAACTTCTTGGCCTTGATGGTATCCTTCGCGTACGCCTCCACCAAGGACGACCCCTTCGCCCACCGCCTTAATTCGTTGCGGAGCTTGCGGTTGAGTCTCTTGAGTTCCTTCTTCTTCACTTGTAATCTTTCCCTCTTCGCCAATCGGCGATAAGTAGTGCTTCGGCAATTCCATCTTGCCCTCCGCCTCGGGGGCCGAGTAGAACGCTTCGCTGGTCCGGGAAGAGCTTCAAGGCCAACTCTACGCTTGCTTGCTTATCCGCAGAGAGGTTCTTTGCCTTCTTCCATACGCTCGGTGAAACCTCCTCCCTCCTCGCCTCCAAAAAAGAGAGGACGCAGAGAATGATTCCGTAGTTCTTGCCGGTAGTAAACGCCGTAGTGGTTCCAGAGCCCTTGACCGGCATCGGTTTCTCGGTAACACAGATGTCAATCCCGAGAGGTTTGAGGGTGGCAAGGAATGAGATAGGGTCAAGTTCCCTGCCTATGTACGGAAGCGGTCCAGCTACTAGCGCCGCTCCCTTGTGGTCAACAACTGCCCACCCGCCTTCTTTGCCAGGATCTATCCCGAGGTAGATGGTCAATTCAATCCCCTTGTGATGTTCACCATTTGCAGTCCTAGGTTAGGGAGGATAAGGCCAGTCGAAAGGGCGGAGCAGGAAAGTCGGACCGTCATGGGTTGACG
>ERZ869925.262-NODE-262-length-38822-cov-35.640958_pt1 | contig 38822 bp, 47 predicted proteins | sample MGYA00579311_ERZ869925 | MGnify/ENA primary metagenome ERZ869925 (study PRJEB32216, sample SAMN09231817) | wastewater metagenome | place: USA: Maryland | collected 2016-07-30 | study: EMG produced TPA metagenomics assembly of the PRJNA472060 data set (Reclaimed...
AATCGAAAAGCCCTTTTTGTTTTTCATAATTTGTTATTAATATTTCTGTTCTACGGTTCTTTAGGTTTTAACGTTCACCGATTACGATAACATTCAAATTTCTTTTTTTTGCCTGTTCTATAATAAAAGGGTGGTCAAACTCACTCATTGCCCATTTACATTTAGTTTCTTGCAATAGGTTAAATAAATCATTACTATCTGTTTCTGTAAAAGAATTTGAGTAATTATCGCCAGTCCCTAAATATGGTGGGTCGCAGTAAATAAAATGCTGTTCTTCTGTTTCTCTTATTTGGAAATTAGAGAAAAACTTTCTAAAATCTACATTCATAAACTGAACACCATTAATCAAATCAAATGTTTTATCAAGTAATAGTTTAAAATCTTCTGTTTTTCTTCTACCACAAGCAGCAGCTCCATAACTTAAAGTATATCCTCTTCCATTTAATACAAAGTTGCTTAACATTAAAAATCTCATTGCTTTTTTTAATGGTTCTTGCTCTTCGTTTTTAGACCAGTGTTTTACCAAGTCTGAATGATAAGGAGTTATTTTGTAAAGCTCCATTAATTCTTCTTTTTGACTTAAAACAACTTGATATAAATTAAACACCTCACTATCAATATCATTTACAATATTATGTTTTGCCTTTGGTTTGTTAAAAAACATTCCTCCTGCACCAAAAAAAGGCTCACAATATATTTTATGCTGTGGGAAATAGACTTGTATGTCCTTTGCAATCCTTTGTTTATTTCCTAATCTTAACAATATCATTTGACTAAATTTTGAACACCACGAAAGCAACTGCCCATAACAAGGGTTTTGCAAAAGCAGGGCATTAGTGGTTTATTGAACATTTGTGCTACTATTAAACATTGTGCTATATTTGAACTTTCGTGCCTTGAAGCCCTGCCTTCGCAAAGCCCCAATCCGTTATAAGCAAGCTGCTACGTTCCTGCTTCGTTTGACAATTCCGTTTCAAAAGAATTAAAAAAAAGCCCACCGCACTTTGAAATACGATTTAAGGCAATTTCGTAATACTCTTTTGATAACTCACTGCCAATATAGTTTCTATTATTTAAAATACTCATTTTGGCAGTTGTTCCGCTTCCTAAAAAGCAGTCATAAACCAAATCTCCAGCATTACTCCAACTTATTATGTGGTCTGATGCTAATTGTTCAGGAAACATTGCAGGGTGTTTTATCTTTCCCGTTTGTGTGCTTCCTACAATGTAATACCAAATGTTATTTCTTAATTTCTCATCGCTGATAACATCTCTTTTGTTTTGTAGTGTCGGTTCGTTTTCTGTATTGGTTTTATAAAAAGACCTTGTTCGTGATGCCATTTCGCCACCATACTTTGATTTTTCTTTCAGTCCATTGAATGTTTTAGGTTTTCCTTTGCTAAACACAAACATATATTCAAACTGCTGTTCGTATCGGTTGTGAGTTAATGGTATTGGATTTTGTTTTGCATAAATCATTGTGTCGTGGAGGTTAAAACCTATTTCTTTAAAAAATAAGGCTTGCTTAAATGATGTTCCGCTTTCGCTTCCGTTCATTGTGGCATCTCCAACAACCCAAACAACAACACCTCCTTGTTTTGTTACTCTATATAATTCTTTCGCAATTTTTTCAAATGCAAATGAATAACCTTTGTATTCTCGTAAGTTGTCGTAAGGCGGAGAAGTAACCGTTAAATCAATGAAATTATCAGGCATTTTAGCCATTGTTTCAATGCAGTTTTCATTATATATTTTATTTATTTCCATCCCTTCCTTTTTTTAATTCTTTTGTTTAGTGCTTCGTATTTAGCTTTTCGTTTAATTAACCGCAGCCAGCTTATAACAGCACCTATACGCAATTTTTCCCACCGCACAAAGCCGACACACAACTGCGTATAGCTGCAAAACGTTATAGGGCATTTAACCGACCCACTTAAAATAACCGCTTGTGTGTTCCACTTCTTTTGTTTGCTCAATCATCGCTTTGATTGAATTTAAAACAGTTTTTTCTGAATACTCTTTAGGGTTTTCAGCCAATTCTATTTCACCTTTAATATTTTCAATCAATTCAGTTAGCTGTTTTATTTTCTTAATTTGACATTTAACAAGTGCCTCGCCTTGTGCATCATTTCCACCATCGGGAGCGTTCATATATGAAGCAAACCATCCAGCGTGTTCGTGTATATTTTTAATTTCCATTTGACAAAGAATAAACGCCCTATAACATTGCATTGGCAAAAGCGGGGCGGAAGAGCTTTTACTCAACGTTAGTACTTAATTTATCATTTGCGCATTAACAAGCGGTAGTACTACAAATCCCCGCCTTCGCCAATGCTTTGCCGTTGTGTGTAATGGTTACGACAGTTCTCTCATTGCTACAACGACAGGATTTATAGGTGTACCATCTTCATTCAATCCTTCGTGTTCTATTTCAGCAATCTTTTTATCCTGCCAATTACCATCACAGTATTTCCATAACTCATTAAATTTTTCTTTACCTAATCCATTTTCAGCCCAAAAAATAGTATCACTATCTAATGGCTCACAAGTAAATGATTGTGGCTTTGACAATCCAATTAGTTTAAAATCTGATTTCATTTTTTTATTTTTTTTAAACCTAGGCAGAAATGTTTGGATTGTGAAGTGATAAGTTTTTACAACAAAACATTCTTTTCTCACTGCGAATGATAGCCTAGGCTATTATTTTTATTGATTATTTTTTATTAAAAATTCTGTGTTAATATCATCAACTTCAATAGATAGTTTAAACGATTCATCAAGTTTATTTTCTATTGTTTTTTCGACTAATGCAATTTGTTTTTCAATACTTTCTTTTTGCATTTTCAACCTTTTAATTTCATTCAAAAGCATTTTTACCTCTGAATGAATTGCTTTTATTTTTACTATTTTATCTAACATATTTTGAAATTTTAATTTGACTAAATCCACTACACACAACATTGCATTGTAAGCAATAAGGGCGGACGTTCAAGCCCTCAACATTTTGTTCTTTATTCATCTTTTGTACTATTTTAAAGTTTTGTAATTCTAATTCCTGCCCTTCGGCAATGCCCCTACGTAAGGCAAAATTTGCCATCTGTACCACAAATATAAAAAAATATTTGGATTGTAAATACAACGTTACTACATTTGTTTTACCCATTTGTAAAAAATCTTGCCTGTTTGACCTTAAAAATTATTGCCGCGTTTTTACTTGCAAGGTTTTTCGTGGCTCTCGGGGCGCTATGTGGGTGGCGCCCCACTTTTAAAAATTTAATATGGAAACCTTGCAATCCTTTCAAAGTCGTTTAAGTGAATTTGGTGTAGTTGCCACAACTATCGGCCGGCTTTACGCTTACAACCGGGAGCTTTACTGCAGCCCGCTTATGTTAGAAATTTACACGCCCAGGCAGTGTTATTTGTACATGAATGTTTTTTTACATGAGCAGGGCGGCGACAATTTTAACCTTTGTTACATGCCCGGGCTCGACGTTATACGCATAACGCCCCGTGATCAAAATTTTCAATTCATTGCAAACCAGATCGAAGCAGCCCGCACCAGCGAGCACCTCGAAAGCTGCGAGCGCATGATGATCAACAAATACGGCGAATATGGCCAACCGGACCTGCAGCGCATGATAATCGAGCGGGCGGTAGCTTTTGCAAAATCTTATTCTTAACCAAAAAATAAAAACGATGCAACAAAATCAAGCAATCACGCCGGCACAGAATACGCTGGCAATGATTAAACAATCACAGGGCTTTGACGCCTTTGTGAAACTTTTTGAACTATCCGGAAATATGCCGGAAATAGCGGCGGCGCTGGCCGAGAAAGAGGCATATCATCTCAGCGTAATGATGCAGGATAACCCCGACCTAAAAGAAATTCCACCGGCGGCGCTGGTAATGGAATTGCGCAAAATACCGCTGCAGGGAGTTACACTTGACCCGTCGCTCAAGCTGGCAAACCTGTACATAAGCGACAAAGCGGCCGGCAAGGTAACGCTCGAAGTGACCGGCAGGGGTAAAGCGGTGCAAGCAATTGCGCAGAATATTATCCGCGACGTCGATACAACTGTCATCTTTGAAGGCGACGAGATTGTACGGGAAAACGGTATCAATGTAGTGATCCCGAAATTTAAGCAGGGCGCCAAAGTGGTAGGTGGCTTTATAACTATAGTTTGGGGCGACGGCCGTATCACTCAGGATGCATACAACAGCAGCCACATTGCGTCGTGGATGGGTCGCAGCGCGCGCCGTTTCAGGCAGGCAAACCAAAACTACAGCAGCTTTAACGGCGGCATTGAGCCGGGCTTTATGCAAAGCAAAATGCTAAAACATAAGCTCGACCGTATTGGCATCAACCCTATGCCGGGCGCCTACAGGCATATCAACGCTGAAAAGATAAAGGCAATGCCAGAAGATATACAGGAAGATGGCTATGGTACCGGCGGGCAGGACGCGGAAGTCATAGACGACACAACCCGACAGGAATTTTACCCCGACCAGCCGGCGCAGGAGACGCCGACAAATTGGGTATTGTAGTATATTTATAAACCAAAAAGCTATGAAATTTAATAATCCGCAGTTTTTTATTGGGCTATCCCATTACTGCAACATTATACCTGAGTTTGAATACATAAGGTGGGGCACATGCTTAAATATCAATCTCGATATTTTGATTTTTCGTATCCGTTTTAGGATGCACGGCCTCAAAGATGTAAACAAAGACGGGTTACCATTTTAATAAACCAAAAAACTTTAAGCAATGACTGAACAGCAAAGGCAACGGGCAAACGAAATTGCCGGCCTTTTACTCCAAAAAACTGAGCACATGGAAGCATGGAAAGAATGCACCTATTTCCGCGACGATATACATGGCAGCAGCCCCAATATTAATAGATGGTTTCGCTTGAAACGGGAGCACATACCTTTCGATGTAGTGCAGGCGCTCGTCGTAAAAAAATACGAGCAGGAAATAGCCGCTCTGCAGGAAGAGTTCAATAATCTTTAACCAAAAAACGATAAACCATGCAACAGGAAATTGCAAGATTTGCACCTAATCAGCAACAGATACAGGGCTGGATCAACCTGGCCGCTGCAAAAAACAAACTGGTTGACGACCTCACCCGGCTGCAGCTGGCAGCTCAGGGCGTCATCCTTAAACCGGCCGGCAGCATTACAGAACGGGAGCAACAGTTGAAAGATTACCGCGCGGCTTATAAAGCCATACAGGATGCACGCCTGGGTAGCGATGTAGTAAAGCGCCTCAATGAATTGCTCGATAGCTTTATGAGCTATGAAAAGGCTCAGGATCCAAAAAGTAACGAGCAGTACAAAGCATTGGAGCAGGAACTGCTGCAGCTTAAAAAAGAGGAGCAGGCAAAAGCAGAACAGGCACAGGCTAAAAACCGGGAAATGGCGGCATACCGGGCGCATATTGAAACCAGCATTACAAACATGATCACCGGCTTTGAAGCTGCTGCATGGCGGGAAATAGGGGTAATGTACGTGCAGGCATTGCAGACAGGCGACATGGCATTGGAGGCGGCAACGATTGCAACCATCAACAGTATGCAATTGCCGACGCCGGTAAAATATACGCGGGTGCTGGTATCCGACGCTGAGGCAAAGGAAATATACAGCAAGTTCCCTAAGCCCGACATTGCAAAGCTCCGCGAGGAAATGGTGGCCGAGTGCCGGAAAATGTTTATCAACCTCGATAGTGATATAGCTGCAAAAATGAATACCGGCAAAGTAATAGCCGAGCAGCAGGCCCAGGCAGTAGAAAAAGAGGCCGAGCAAACAAACTTTATCGCGGCCATCAGTGCTGAGGTCGAAGTGCCCCAGATTGTGCCCGAGGGTAAGCAGCTTAAAAAGAAACTGGCAATTGCCATCGAAGAAACCCCGGAGTTTATGGTGGCGGTACTTACTCAGTTTCTGAAAATACCTAATGCCACTACGCTGCTCCGTACCAGGTCGAAGTTTAGCAGCACAACAGTTGCACAGATGGCCGGCGCAATCGAAAAGCATTGCAACGACAAACAGATCGCTGCACTACCTGGCCTGAAAATTTACGAGGAGGTTAGCTTATGATAGAGGTAAGAAACCTGCAGGTGTACGAGGGCATGGAATTCCCGGAATATTGGAAGTTGCCCGGCTACAGTTTCAGCAGCTTTAAGTCATACCCGAAAGGGTTTGAGCCGACGTATAAAATGAAGCTCGGCAGCGCACTGGATGCATACCTTACCGAACCGGCAAAGTATGACGGCTTTGAGTATGAAATGATACGACCGGCGGCGGCTATGGTACGGGAAAAGATGGGGCCAATATGGAGCCACCTTAAAAAGCAGCTCAGCATTGCGGCAGAATTTCATACCGGCGGCTTTATGATGCGGTACCGGGGCCGGCCTGACTTTGCAATACCGGGTAAAATCGTCATCGACCTGAAATTTGTCGACGACGAGGCGGGTATGGGCTTTTTTGATTACCCGAGCCAATTAGCCGGCTATTGCATTGCACTCAGTGCGCCCACAGCTTTCATCCTCGAAATGAGCCGCAAAAAGAAAGCGGCCAGGTTTATACCTGTATTGATTAAACCAGATTTTTGGATTGCCAAGACGCTGCAGTATGGCGAATTGGTGTAAAAAAAAAATAACATGAAAACTGAAGTAGTAAAACAATTCATCGCAAAGTCAAAAAGCGTAAAGCCAAACACGATAAGACCGGCGCTGTCCTGCATCAAAGCCGAGTGCATTGGCGGTAGCCTGGTGCTTACAAAAAGCAGCCTGGATACCTGGCTTATCGAATCGACGCCGGTTACAAAGCCATTTAAAGGCGTCATCCTGTTTGAAGAGAAACCGCTGGCGGCTTACCTCAGCATTTCGAAGGACGAGGAAATATCTTTTTCACAAAACGGCAGTAAGGTGGCGCTGGTATCAGGTAGTAATACCATTAAATTTACAATGCTTGACGTAAAGGAATACCCCAAGACGCCGGAAATAGAGGACTACCAGCCGATGTATGTGTTCAACCGGGCCGAGGCCGATGCGCTGCACATGGCATGTGCATTTGTTAAGAAAGATGCGACAGGCCATCCGCTTGAAAACATTTTTGTAGTTGACGGATTTATCTATGCCTCAGATGGCTTTTATGGTTTGCGCTACCCTACAGGGGCGCCGGATATGGCCATCAGCCCGCAATGCGCTGCAGTAGTGCAAGATGGCAGCATGTATATGAAGTCGGGCAATTATACATGTATTGTGTCGCCAGACGGCAGCACGCGGCATTTGTTTATATCTTCCGAGGCAACAGCCCCGGGCTTTAAGGCGGTATTTAAGCAGGGCGAAAAGATAAGCACGATAAACACGGCTGAGCTGGTTACCGGTTTGCGTATCGTGCAGCAGATGGCAAACGAAAAACTTGTCATTGCGGAAATAGGCGACGGCCGTATTTTATACAAAGAGGATGCGTACGGTACTATGCTGGATTATAGCATAACAACCGGCAACTTTACGGCAAAAATAAATGCATCTCTCGCCTTGCCACTGCTTATGGCTTTACCTCAAACTGATTACGATGTGCATGCCATTGCGCCGGGCCTTTCTCACCTCACAAACGGCGACCTTTACTTTTTATTCACAACCATACAAAACTAAAAAAGGATGGCAAACTACACAGAAAAAGAGCTGGCAAACGTACCGGCCGAAGAACTTATCGAGATTATCATGGAGCTGCAAAGTGATATTGATAATTTAAAAACCGAGATGGAAATAGCAAAGAGTGAGCAAAACGACGCGGAAGATAAAGCCGAAAAATTGCAGGACGAGCTTGACGGCTTTATTGAGGTAGACCTGGGCCTCGATACGCTGCAGTATAAATTCGAGAAAGGTAATTTGCAGCTGGTGCAAAAGCTTGAGCAATTCCTGGAGCGCGAATTAAACACAGTACCTCACGCCGAAATATTCAAATGATATGCAGCTCAGAGATTACCAGGAAACGGGCATTTACGAGGTGGCGCGACTTTTTGCCGCAGGTAAGCGGCGGGTAATACGGCAGCTAATGACAGGCGGCGGCAAAACGGTTGAATTTGCCAATGTGTGCAAGCGGGCACTGGCGAAAGGAAACGGGCCTATTGTTATCCTGGTGCATCGTGAGGAGCTTATGCAGCAGGCCAGGCGAACAATATTTGACTGGTGCGGTAAAGATGCTCAGATGATTGAAGCAGATACAAAGGGAGTGTATAACCGGGAAATTTATATTGGAATGGTTGAAACTGTTTTTCGTCGCCTGTCTAAAAATGCAAACTACTTACCTCAGCCTAAAATTGTCATCATCGACGAGGCGCACCGGGGCGAATTCAAAAAGCTGTACCAGTTTTTCCCGGCGGCTTACCTGCTGGCATACACGGCAACACCACTGAGCAGTAAAAAAAGCGATCCGCTAAAAAACTACTTTGACGAGATAATAACAGGTCCGAACCCGAGGGAACTGATCGCGCTCGGATCGCTAGTGCAAAATCGTACCTATTCGGCAAAGGGCGTAAACCGTGGCGGCTTTCATCTTAAAGGCGGTGAGTTTGACGCCGGGGAAACGGGCACGGAAATGAGCAAGACAAAACACGTCGAAAATACGCTGCATTGGTACCGAAAAGTGGGGCGCGGTAAGGCTATAATTTACAATTGCAACATTGAGCACAGCATGAAGGTGCTTGAGTGCTTTACCGCTGCAGGATACCAATGCCGGCATGTGGATGGCGCAACGCCTAAGGATGAGCGGGCGGCTATTTTTCATTGGTTTGCCAATACGCCGGGCGCAATACTTTGTAACGTCGATGTGGCCACAACAGGCACGGATATACCCAGTGTCGAAACGATAATCTTTAACCGGCTTACGACCTCAGTAGTTGTATGGCTGCAGGCGACCGGCAGAGGTAGCAGGCCCTATCCTGGCAAAGAGGAGTTTATTATCATCGACATGGGCGGCAATGCTTTGGAACTGGGCGACTGGTGCGACGATCGCGACTGGCGCGACATATTTCACAACCCGGCAAAGCCACGGCAAAAGAAAGGCGCGCCACCGGTTAAGCTTTGCCCGAAATGTGACAGCATTATACCGGTGCAGTCAATGGCCTGCAAATATTGCGGCTTTCAGTTTCCGCGCAAAAAGCAATACGACGCCACCGGGGTAAACCTGGTGCTGGTGACTAAAAATGTGAATGTACAGGAGCTGGCGAAAAAAGCAGAGCAGCGCGGGTATAAAGAATACTACGCACTGTTTGACATTGGCCGGCAGATTGCACGGGCGGCAAAATTTAAGGGCGAAGTGACGGAAGAAAGTTTTAATTTACTCCTCCAATTATACCGCGAAAAGGGCAAAGAATGGGCGCAGCTTAAAAATGTTAAGTGGACCGGCTGGCACGAAAACATAACCAAAAACTACTTAAACAGTCAAATTTATGGCGTCAATACTGCTCTATCAACGCATAACGCAGACTAAAAACGGGCAGGAAATACCCGTTGACATTTTCCTTAACAAAGTAAAAGAAGGGCAATGGCAGGATAAGACGCTGGAGGTAAGGACGATAAAAGATCCTGAGCAGCGCCGGGTTGCAAAATCAAATGTGCCTTATGTTACATTATCAGGCAAGTTTGAATGTCGTACCGATGACGGCGCAATGGAGCACAGCGGTTATATCGGCATGGACGCCGACGATATCGACCCTGAGGCGGTAAAGGAGCAGATAAAAAATGACCGTTATATTTACGCTGCTTTTACCAGCATTGGCGGGCATGGTTTGTGTATTGTGTTTAAAATTAACGGCGCAAAACATCGTGAGGCATTTGCCGGATTATGCGAGTACCTCGGGGAAAAATACGGTATCGTTTGCGACCCTACAGGCGTCAACCCGAGCCGGGCAAGGTATATCAGCTGGGATCCGGGCATGTTGTATAACCCCGACGCACTCAAATTTGAGATATACCCGAAAGCAAAGCCGCCGAAAAAGATCGACCCAGTAATATTTGTCGAATCGGATTTTACCCGGCTTATTGCCCAGGTAAGCAGTGAGAGTATTAATGTTTGTGAAAATTACGAGGAATGGCGCAATTGCGGGTTTGCGCTGGCCGACCAGTTTGGCGAAGGCGGCCGGGATTACTTCCACGTTATATCCGCTGCATCGGCTACCTACAGGCCTACTTCACAGGCGGCTAATAGCAGGATGGTTGACAAGCAATACACGGCATGCCTCAAAGCAAAGGGAGTGCAGCGCGTTACCATTGCAACGCTGTACCACTACTTTAAGCGGGCCGGCATGGAGCTGTATAGCGAGCGCAGTAAAATAATAATCACGGCAGCCGCTCAGGCAAAGAAAGGTAAACGCACGCAGGAGGACACCGTGGCCAATCTCGAAAAATTCGAGAATATAAAGCGCGAAGATAGCGCTGCAGTTGTTCAAAGGGTATTTGAGCAGGATCATACACCCGCGGTATCGGATGAAAGCGAAATATACCAGATAGAGCAGTGGTTAAGGCACAACTATTCACTGAGGCGCAACCTGATCACCAGGCGGTTTGAAAATAACGGCGTCGGGATGGATAAGGTCGACATGAACAGCATCTATATTTCTGCCAAAAAGATTTTTGACAAACTCACTTATGACCTGTTTGAACGTATAATAAACAGCAACTTCACGCCGGCATATAACCCGCTGATTGAGTTCCTCAGCAATAACCATCACCGCAAACCGACCGGCGTAATTGAAAAGCTTTTTGCAACGATAAAGACCGACGAGCCCGAGTATGTGGCGTATTTTGGCCGCAAATGGGCGGTCGGGTGCATTGCCAGTATTTACGGCGAAGTAAACCCGCTATTCCCGGTTCTATCAGGTAAAGTACACGGTACGGGTAAAACGGAGTTTTTCCGGCGGCTTATTCCTGCAGAGCTGCAGCCTTATTATGCCGAGATATCCGACGGCATGAAAGAAAACGACTTCAATATAATGATGACGCAAAAATGGTTTGTAATGGATGACGAGTTTGCTGTAAAGCGTAAAAAAGAGCTATCCGCTTTAAAGTCGCTGCTCAGCAAAAAAGTCTTTACGGTACGGGAGCCATACGGGGCGCATAACGTCGACCTGGTGCGGCTGGCTAACATGTGCGGCACATCGAATGAAGATGACCTATTAAGCGATCCGACAGGTAACCGGCGTATTATACCGATACTGGTGGTTGCAATTGACACCGATGCGTACAACAGGATAGACAAGATAGATTTTTGGATGGAGGCATACCACTTATACCGTGAAGGATACGAGTACCAGCTGAGCCGAAAGGATATCGAACTGCTGAACAATCAAACGGTGAGATTTGAGAACTACAGTACAGAATATGAAATGTTGATCCGCTGGCTGAGTAAGCCAAAGCCGGGCGGCTGGTTTGAGGAAATGACGACGACGGAAATAAAAAACAAGATTGAAACGCTATCGATGCAGAAACTTAGCCGCGATATGCTCGGCAAGGAATTGGCACGCATGGCCTTTCAGCAGGTCCATCGAAAGGTAGACGGCAGGAGCTGCAGAGTATGGCAGGTATTATTTAATCAGGGCGGGCCGGAAAGACCCGGCAGCTTTACAGCACCATCAGGGCCGGGGCCGGTTATCACACCAGATTTTGAAACGGAAAACTTATTTTAAACCATACAAACACAAAACTATGACCTACTACATCACCTTAAAAAAAGCTAAAAACGGCGGCTTTTACTTCATCCTACAGGCGGGAAACCGGCGCACCTTAATGACCAGCGAGGTATACAACGACCGGCCATACCTGCTAATCCATCGGCTTTGCAAGAGGCTGGGGGCGAAGTTTATTAACCATACTTTGCCCAAAAAAAGCATCCGCCACACCTTTAGGTGTAGAAGCCACACCTTTTAAAAAAAAGGTGTGGCGTTGTAATATATTGCAATTCAACGCTTTATACTACCTTTCTACACCTTCTACACCTTTTTATGTGTTTTGTACTTATATATGAGAGAGGTTTTATTATTGATGGGGATTAGTGTATTTTTTTATACGGCAGGATGTAAAAATGCAAAAAACGTGTGGAAGGTGTAGAAAGCTGGTGTAAATGATTGAAAAACAGATAGTTACCACGCCACACCTTTTTTAAAAAAGGTGTGGCTTCTACACCTAAAGGTGTGGCAGGGCAATTTAGGGGCAAAAATGGCATAATCAAGGCAAAAACTTAAAAACGGCTTAAAATGGAAAACCGGGAGCGCAAAATATTGATAGCTGAAATACTGGCTTTGGAAGTAGGGCATTACCGCGACTTTGCATGGCCAGGTAAAAAACAGGCTGCACTCTTCCGGGTATCAATGGCGCCCAAACTGCAAGGCCGGATCATCACAGTAAAACGTATTACCGAAACAACAGCCCGCGCAATGCGGGTTTATTAAAATTGAACCAATGGAACTATACGAAGACGCAATACAGGCTGAGTGCTTTACATGGCATTGGAACGAGGTACCGGAAGAACGTTACCAGCTTTACCAGATCAACAACAACCCAAAAAGCAAGATCAGGGCAATGCAGATGCGCGGCATGGGGTTGATTAAAGGTGCTGCTGATATGGTGTACTTTCCTCAGTGTGGTGAAATATGGTTTATCGAAGTAAAGCGGCCAGGAGAAACGCCACGGGAGGATCAGCGTAAATTTGCAGATAAGGTACTAAATTTAGGGTATAAATATTTTGTAGTAACTTCATTGCAGGAATTTAAAAACTTAATACACAATGCCAGGAGGACGACCGAGAATATATAAATCAGTTGCCAAGCTTGAAAAGGATTGTGAAAGCTTTTTTGAGCTTTGTGCAGAAGAAGGTGTACGTCCGACCATTACCGGACTGGCTTTACACCTCGGATTTGCAGACAAAACAACCCTATACGAGTACCGAGACCGGCCAGAGTTTTCCTACCCGATAAAGAAAAGCTTACTATTAATTGAGAAGTGCCTTGAGTTAAAGCTTGAAAATCAGGCAGTTACCGGTATTATCTTTGCGCTAAAAAATATGGGATGGAAAGACAAAGTTGAAACCGGCTTTACTGATAAGGACGGTAACGACGTTAAACCGATGGTGCAGCTCGTGCCGGCCCCAAACTGCGAACCGATAAAACCGGCTGAGTAATGCCTACCTATACCCCAGTATTTGACGCAAACCTAAAAGCGTATGAATCACGCAAATACCGGGCAATTTGCAATGAGGGGAGCAGCCGGAGCAGCAAGACATATTCAGAGATGCAGCTAATGTGCTATATCTCACTATTACCGCATGTTTACGGTGGCAAGGAAATATCAGTCGTATCACCGTCATTACCCCACTTGAAAAAAGGCGCCCGAAAGGATTTTCTTGATATTGCGGATGACTGGGGGTTTTTTAATGAGAACGATTTTAACCGCACTGATAACAAATACCACTTCAAAAAAGGCTACGTTGAATTTTTCGGCGCTGACGATGCAAAGAAAGTGCGCGGCCCTGGCAGGGATATACTTGTCATAAACGAGGCAAACCTGATCAGCTTTGAAACCTATACCCAATTGGCCATGCGTACCACGGAAACGATTTTCATTGATTATAACCCGGCCGACGAGTATTCCTGGGTGTATAACATAGCCGACAAAGCAGGCAACTGCAAAATACACAGCACCTACCTGAACAATAAAGGCAACCTCAGTAAATGGCAGATTGAAGAGATAGAGGCATTAAAGGATGCGGATGAAAACCTATGGAAGGTTTACGGCCTCGGTTTGCGCGGTACCAGCTCAGAAACCATTTACACACACTGGCAGCAGATCGATCATTTCCCGCAATGTGAACGCATTTTCTTTGGCCTCGACTTTGGTTATAACAACCCCAGCGCATTGGTTAAAGTAGGTATATTGGATAAAAAGCTATACGCAGAGGAAGTACTATACGAAACAAAGCTCACAACCAATGACCTGGCAGAAGTTATCAAGATTATGGGCCTGACCCGTACTTGCGAGATCGTATGCGACGCGGCAGAACCAAAGACTATTGAAGAGCTGCGCCGGATGGGTTTAAAGGCAACGCCGGCAAACAAGAGTGTTTACGATGGCATACAGTTTATGAAGTCAATGCCGCTTTATGTTACCCGCGGAAGCGTCAACCTGATAAAAGAGCTACGGTCGTATAAATGGAAAACCGATAAGGATGGCCGGGTACTGGATGAGCCGGTAAAGTTCAACGATCATGCACTTGACGCTATGCGGTATGCTGCATTTACAAAGCTCAGTAAGCCGAAATCTATATTAATCGGATAATTTGTTATTTTTATACTATGGACTTATTTAACCGCAAAAAAGTGCAGTTGCTGGAAAAGCAGCTAACCGACATAAAGGCCGAAATGAGCAACGCCGTGCAGACCGTGCAGGGCATGAAAGATATACAGTTGAAGCAGGCGCAGGCTTTGACCCGGTTTGTGCAGGCGCCGGTATTTGCCGGCGGTACTTATTTTCCATCCTGGGATACAAACAACCAGATACAGAACTTTGTAAACGCGGTCGATGTTTACAATGTTGTGAAAAAGGTTTATGAAACGACTGCAGCAGTACCCATTTATGTGCATCGGGAAAAACGAGAAGCGGTTAAATTCAGAAAGCGGTACAACACGGCAAAGCAGGGCACGTTGCAAAAGTTGATATATCGAACCAAAAGCATGGAAGATGTGCCAGACAGTGATCCGCTTGCAACGATCATTGAAAAGCCTAACGACTATATGACGCAGCGATATTTTTTCGAGCTTTCTATGCTGCTCTTCCTGCTCAACGGTGAGGTGTTTATTTACAAGATGAAAACCGGTAAGGAGCGCGGCGGGCGTGTACTTTCCTTGCACATTTTTGCAGCCGGCGACACAGCTATAAAGATCACCGATGATTGGCCATATAAAATAATCGGGTATGACTTTTCAATACAGGGTAAACGGGTATTGGTAAACGTTCCCGCAGAGGACGTTATTCATATTAAAATGCCGAACCCTGTTTACGACCTCAATGGCGGTCATCTTCGCGGCGTATCACCTTTGACACCAGGTAAGAAAACAGTTGAAAGGCTCGACATTGCAATGGATCGCGGTACTGCAGCTATGAAAAACGGCGGCTTACCTGGTATTATTTACCTGGAAGGTGCAGCGGCTGAGGATGCGCCCAGTTACGAGGCGTGGAAAGAAAGTTACAGGCGCTGGATTGAGGACGACAGTAATGCAAATGCCTATATGCCTATGGCAGGTAAAGCCGGATTACTGCAAACTGGGTTGAAAATGGCTGACCTTGCTTTAATGGAGCAGAGTAATCTCGACTTTAAGCGGCTTTGTTCAGTGTATAAGGTATCACATAAACTGTTTGATCAGGATGGTACCGGAAGCGAAAACAGTATAGAGGCAATGATCAAGCAGCTATACACCAATGCGTGTATGCCACTTGCAAATGTTTTTGAGGATGCGCTAAATGCAGGCCTGGCGCCAGAGTTTGGCGAAAATTACCATATTGAATTTGATTTCTCTGAGATACCAGAGCTGCAGGCCGATATACAAAAGCAGGCTGCAGCCATTGCGCAGCTCCCGGTAAGCCCTACAGGTAACGAGCTAAGGGAATGGGTATTGAAGCTGGACCGTATCGAAATGCCGGCCATGGATGAGCCGCTGGTAAAACAGGGGTATGTGCCGATAAAAGATTTTGACGACCAGACCGAAATACCACCGGTAGATGAAAATATCTGAAATAGTTGACTTTGCTTTACCGGTAACTGATCGTGAGCGCCGGTGCAGTTTCCGCATGCAGCAATTGCAGGCCCGACGTGAAAAGCTGGCGGCAATGATTGAGCAATACCGGCGCGGTGACATTGTTACATGGGAGGCTTTAAAGTTGACGGTAGATATTGAGCAGATAATCCGTGAAAAGTTAAACTAATGACCAAAGCACAGCGGGAAAATACCTACACGTTTGCAAGCAAGTACAAGCGCAACCGGGAGAAATACTGGCGGCCAAAGATATACCGCGAACTGCTTGACATGATTAAAGCAGCAGGTAACCAGCCATCACCGGAAGTTATGTTGCAAATGCTCCCAGTGTCTATTCCAAGATTAGGTATTGCATCGGTATTACGCAAAGTGTACATTGACGCCGGGCGTGTCATGGGCGGGTATGCTTATCAGGGACTGAAACAACGGGCAAAAGAAAAGCAAAAGGCGCGGCTAATGCCGATGGAGCAGAACCAGGAACTTGTGAATGACATCATTGCTTACTATGATAAGTATCTGCTTGAAAAAGCCGTTTTGCCCATTACCGACACTATGCGTGATTGGATACGGGTACAGGTTACCGATGGCGTGCGCCAGGGCTACAGCGTGAGTACCATAGTGCGCATGATGTTGCAGCATCCTTTTCCTAAGAACCGGGCCAATGTAATAGCAAGGACTGAGGTGCAAAGCGCGACTAATTTCGGAGCGGTAGAGGGCGCAAAGAAAACAGGTATACCTTACCGAAAAGTATGGATCAGCATCCTATCCGACCGCACCAGGCGCATACCCCGGGACCAGTTTGATCATTTGACTATGGACGGCGTAACGGTAGGACAAGACGAGGCTTTTGCCATCCCTATGAAAACCGGCGGCGTGGAAATGCTGATGCAGCCTGGGGATAAATCCGGCAGCGCGGCCAATGTAATACAGTGCAGGTGTACGGTAGGGTTTGAACCGATAGATTAAACCCTAATAAAGTTAGGGCAATGATAAAAAGCAGTTAGTTTAAATTTGTTACCATGTTTAAAATGCTCGGCAGTAGCGTGGAAGATTTGGATGACAAAGGTATCGTTACCGTTGCGGCCAATGCTTTCGGCAATGTAGATGCAGATATGCAAATAAGCATGCCGGGCAGCTTTCGTAAGACGATCACCGAGTTTTTTCCCCGGCTTAAATGGCTACTTAATCACGATAGGACTATATTGCTTGGCGTGCCAATGGAAGCAAGCGAGGACGGGCAATACCTTAAAGTACGCGGGCAGCTTAACATGAAAAAACAGGTAAGCCGTGATGTGTATGAGGATTATAAGCTATGGGCTGAGCATGGCAAGACGCTTGAGCACAGCGTTGCAGTTTCACCGATTAAAGCAGACCCGTGGGAAAAGGGTAAGCCGCAAAAGGTATACGAGTGGAAGTGGACGGAGTACAGCACATTGACGCACTGGGGCGCAAATGCCAATACGCCGATGCTGGAATTGAAAAACGCAAAGGATATACAGGATCAGTTGAACTGGCTCGATATTCAATTGCGTAAAGGCAACTATTCAGATGAAAAGTTCAAGCAGATTGAACAAAGCATACAAACGTTACGATCACTCACAGCAGACGACGAGCCGCCGGGTGGCACTCAGAAAAAAAGTGAGCCGATTGCAGTAAACACAATCAAACACTTTTTAAATCAACTTTGACAATGGCAGACAATACTATCGCTCCCGAACTTTTGGCCGAATTGGAGCAACTGAAAAACAAAGTTACCGAAGCCACTACAAAGGCGGCTAAGGCTGAAATTGCCGAGCAGATTAAGGCGCTCGAAGCAAAGATCAAAGCCGGTGAAGATGCAGCCGAACAGCTTAATGGTATTAAGGTAACTATGGACGAGCGCGAAAAACGTACCCAGAAAGAACTGGACGAAATGAGCGCCGAATTGAAGCAGTTTAAACAGCGCATGGAAGATGCAAACAGCCAGACACGTGCTGCAAACAGGCAGGAGGAAATTTTGAAGTCACTGCAGGGCAAAGCCGGCAGCATCGACGATACAACCGGTAAAATTGTAATGCTTGATACCGATGTAGCGGCTACCTTGAAAGCCATGAAGGATAATAAATATGTGCCCGGCGTAACTTTCATTACCAAAGCAAGCACCGACCCCGTTACCGTTTACAGCTCTTACAGCGGCGGTACCGTTGGTATTTCAGACTGGGATCCTGAATATGCCCGCGTGGTAAGGCGCCAGCCGTATATCCGCCAGATTGTGCGCACCAGGCCGACAAGTAAGTCATACATCGCATGGGCTGAGCAATCCGGCGTTGAAGGTACTGCAGGCGGTACAGCGGAAGCAGCAAGCAAAAACCAGGGTACTTTTGATACAGTAGAGGCAAATATGCAGATGCGTAAGCGCACCTATTTCATCAAGACCTCAAAGGAAAACTTGGACGACCTGCCAATGATGGCAAGCGAGATCAATACCGAGATTTTTGAAGTATTGAGCATCGACCTCGACGATCAGATTTTACAGGGTGACAATACCGGCCAGAACCTTAAGGGTATTTTGGAGTATGCGCCTACTTTCAGCGTATCCGGTACCGATCTGGCCAATGGTGTTGTTGAAGCGCAAAACTGGGACGTCCTCCGCGTGGCAGCCGCTCAGATTGCAACCAATGGTAAGGGCCGGTTTATGCCGGGCTATGGCATTATGCACCCGTGGGATGTTGCGGCAATGGACCTGAGCAAAGCAACGGATGGCGTTTATGTGATACCTCCGTTTATCAGTGAAAGCGGCCGCCGGGTGGCTGGCATGATCATTATTGAAAACACCGGCATTGATGAAGGTACATTCCTGGTGGGCGACTTCACAAAGTCAAACCTGGCATTGCGCAAAGAAATTCAGATCAGCATCGGGTACGATGGCAACGACTTTACTAAAAACCTGGTGACAATACTGGGTGAAGTAAGGGCCGCACACTACATCAAGACAAACCATATCAACGCGTTTGTACAGGGTAGCTTTGCCACCGCTAAGGCGCTGCTTGATCCTACCGTTTCTTCATAGGGCAGTGGATTAAATACAACAGCAATCGTTTAGTTTTTTGGTTACGGCCCCGGTTTTCACCGGGGCTTTTTTATTATGACCGCCGGAAACCCATCGACAAAATATTAGGCCGGTTGCCATCACCACGGCGCACAATATCCTCGTGAAACGACAATGCCCGGCAATTGGTAAACCCGTGCTTTGCGAGTAGCTGCGTTAAGCTATCCGCGTTGAAGTGGTGCAGATGTTCATTTGGCTTACGGTGTTTCCATTTCTCAAACCACTGTAGTCCCTGATTGTGGTAATGACACCAAGGCAATGAAATGCAGATCGTTTCACAGTCAATGGCCGAAAGTACTGCATCCAAATCCGGCACATGCTCTAGCGCGTCCCAAAAGGTGTAAACGCTTGCCGCTTGCAATTCAGTAACAGTTCCGGGCAACCCGGTAATGTCATACCCTACAGCCCAAGAGCTTTGCCGGGCATAGTTTACAAAAGCGAGGTTACCACAACCGTAATCGAATATCTTACCAGGCGTCCGGCCGTGGCAGGCAACCGCAAAAGCGTATCTCATGGCCTGCAACCGGTCATTATCCCGGCGGTATGCCTCAGTATCGTATGTTGCTACATAGTTTGCGTCGTAACGGTAGGGGCGCGGATTTAGTTGATGGATAACGCCAATGTCATCAATCTGATATTGCACTTCGCCTGCTGTGAAAGTGTTCATAAGTATGTTTCTAATTTGGAAGGTAAGATAGTGTTTGTTTTCATCGGTTTGCGCTCGAGGTAACGCCGTTTATTCAATCCCTGGGCAATGGTAAGCATTACAGATTGATTGCAGTAAAGAGCTTTGCATCCTGCGATATGCTGAGCCGCGCTATACAAGTCACGGGTAAACAGGTAGGGTATCAGTTGCCCTATCTCTTCACAGAACCGGGCGTGTTCATCCATGTGACCGATAAACACCGGCTTTTTAGGCATGCGCCGGATGACATTGGCCCATCTAACACGGGACCGTTCCCGCCAGCGCGGGGTGACATGCACCAGGTAATCAGGGCTATTTTCTTTTGGCTTAATATCATGTAGCCACCCTTTGGAAACATCAGGCATAGGTACGCCCCACTGATTTGCCATAGATAGAATGATGTGATTGCGGCCCCGTGATGGCTGCTGCAAAAAGTCCTCAGTTTTATAGTAGTATTTTAGCGCCGGATCGTATTCACCTACCGGGTATGCTCCACTGGTTGGTATTACTTCAAACCCCTGCGAGTTTAGCAATCTTTGTATCGACTTGCAAAGGTTTTCGTGTGGAGTATGGTAATAGTTGACCTTAACGGCATAATGCGTAATGCCGAGCAGCCGGGCAACTGGTATTGAGTAAACGATATCGCCGGCGCCGCCGGAAGTAGCCATTATTTTCATACGAGATACATAGGCTCGACAAAGTTGCTTTTTTGATCGATGGCAATAGGCGAAAAGCCGAAAAAGTCAATCGGCGCCCATGTGTGGTGATGCTCAATGCCGTCATCAAAAGCATGCTCGGCATAAGGCATATCGAAGATAAGGTATTTGCCCATACCCTTTACCCTGGCAGCAATTGCCGGAAGCTCGGTCAGGCTGAAATGTTTAAACAGCGCAAAGCACACAATAAGATCAGCCTTACCTTTAAATGTGCGGATATCACCGTTTACAAAAGTAAATTGCGGTACTTTGTTGCGGGCAATTTCGAGCGCCGCCTCGTTTGCGTCGACTCCTTTGTATTTCAGTTTGGACGGTGTGTCGGGCCTGGTTGCCAGTTTCAGCGCCAGGTTACCAGTGCTGCAGCCTATTTCAATAATCGACTTGATGCCGTATTGCCGCACGGCGTTAAGTACAAAATCAGCCTGATGCTCGTGGATCGTTGACTTTTGCCATTCCTGCTCGATATATTCGAGCATGCCGGGTTTATTTAGATATTCCGAGTAGTCGGGTAGTTTATTCATATCCATTTATTTTTTTTAGTCCATTCAAAAATAGGCTCCGGCTCGCAGAATAGGCAGCCTTTGTAAAAGCCGCTTTCTATATCTTCCGGTCGCGCCCATGCGTTTATCATTGGCGCAAGGTGTGGCGGGTAAAACATCGTGCACGGCTTACCCATCGTGTGCGCCAGTATCGGCAACCCGGAAGGGAACGCATAAAAATAATGCAATTGCTGTATAGTTGCAGCCGTTTGCTGCAGCGTTAAACCGGTGCAATTGTGGTGCGGTATACCAGCAGCCTGCAGCATGGCGCAAAGCTCACTATTGAGGTCGGTATCAAAGTCGGCGCCAATGATGGCAAAGGAGTAAACAGGATCATGCCGGTGTATCATTTGCGCCAGTTCAAACCACTCTTGAGCGCCCCAAAAGCCCCAGGCCCGGCTAGTGTTGTAACTGCTGCCGTATAACCCTATCCATATCTTATCATCGGCCAGCGGCGACCGGGCGCCGTCGAGAAAGTAGTTTATGCGGTAGTGCGTTTGCAGGTCGGGCAAAAAGTTTTCTATGCGCAGGCCGCGCTCAAGGTGACCGTTTGCAGATAAGTAGAAATTTTTATGACTGCCCTTTATGCGGCGCCAGGTTTGTACTGCACGTTGAATGTTGCGCGTCTTGATAGTCTTATAGCCACCAGGTATCGGCTCGTATGCAGCAGACTGCACCAGGTGAGGCACCATGTCAAACAAGGGCTTACCACGGCGCGGCTGGCCATCCTGTATCCGCCAATGGTATTTTTCCTTAGTCGCAATCAACTTCATCAGCAGCCATATATTGTCGCCAATGCCGGGACACACCTTTATTGTCATTGTTTCGGTCATAATTCAAAGCGGGATTTATGCGGCCACCTTTCCTCGAGCCATTTTATAAACGGCTTACTCAGGGCGGCGTGACTGGTTGAAAAGTATTGCGCCGTTTCAATTTTTGCAATTGCTTTTTTATCCGGCCTGGTGTGCAGCTTTATATCTTCGCAAAATACTTCATTCTTAGTACCAGCGTGGTAATGGTAAAGCGTTTTATGCAGGTATCCATATTGCGGCCACTGGTTTACCACTTTGACCGCAGCCGGATCAACCCAACAAGGAGCATGATTATCAAAATCAATCCAATCATGGCCAATGTATTTTTGCGTGTTTAAAATGCTTTGTTTATATCCCGGAGAATTACTTTTGCGGTAGGTAAAATTCATTGGGCCCTTATTCTTTGGCCGGCTATCGTCCCAGGACGGCATCAAAAAAAAGTCATCGTTTGACCATAGGAACGGGGATTTGATCAAGTCACAAGCCTCGTAAAACTTGCGCCGTATGTTATTTTCCTTATAGATAGAATACGGCACACTTTCGGGGTAAAAATAAACGGTGTACCTGTTTAGCATTTTACTTACCTGCTTATCGTTTCCAATAATAAGCAGCTCAAACTTACCATATACGGCCTCGAGGCTCCGCAATGAGTAACGCAGTTCAATTGCATTATGCGGAGTAGCGTCTGCCAGCGGGATGGCTACTGTTATCATTTGGCTTTTTAGTTTTAGGCTTTGCAGCGCGGTTTAAAATACGTTCAATCCATTCGGTAAGGTCGCGGGCTTTCGATCGCTGAGCCGCCTCTTTCCATGTGTCGATATCGTCGCCCTCAAAGCGACGGGTAAAAAGTATTTTTGCCATAATAGCAAATGTAACAACAATGTAAATACAGTCAAAATTATTTTTTACATTATATTTATACCATGAAAATAAACGGGGTGCAGGCCGGTGACCTGCTTTTCGAGGACGAGGGCGCCGAGCCAGTAAGTACAGCCGAGATAAAGGCGTGGATACGCGTGCCCGACGCAATTACGGCAGACGATACCTTAATTGCCGCAGTCGGCAAGGCAGCGCGCATAATGCTTGAAAGGTACTGCTCAATATCCTTTATTACCCGCTCCATTACCTGCACAATGATCAACGAGCTCAACAACGTTGAACTGCCTTTCGGCCCGGTTACCGCTATCGTAAGCATTGAGAACGAGGACGGCGACGCCCTGGCGGAAGGTGAATATGAATTGATAGGCCAGGAGTTTAAGCGGGTAAAAACGGATTGCAAGCTGTTCACGGTGACCTATACAGCAGGATATGCTACCTTGCCAGAAAACATGAAACTTGCAATAAAAAAGCAGGCTGCGTGGCTTTACGAGCACCGGGGCGACGAAAGGGAAAACAGGATAGACCCGCTGCTTGCAATGGATTTGAAACAGGTAAAAAGGAACATGATATGATCGGTCAGCTTAACCAGTTTGTAACATTCTCAGAATACGAGCTTACCCAGGGCGACGACGGGGCAATGTTACGCACGCTTACCGGCGGGTATACTGACTGGGTTAAGATTGAACAGCGCAACGGTAGCAGGCGGCTGGAAGAGGCGCAAATATCGTTTCAAAAAACGTACCTGATTACAAAGCGGCATTACCCCGAAAGGCCAATAGCGCCGGACACAACGGAAATTATATACAACGACGCTGTATTATCTATTCACGATGTAGAGCTGCTGGACGAAGGTCGGCGGGTATACGAACAAATACTTTGTTACACCAATGGCAGGAGTGTTGACGGTAGAAGTTAAGGGGCTGAAAGAGCTTAATGCAAAGTTTGGCACTATCAGTAAAACGGTAGGCGACGCTATAGACAAAGCATTGACAAAGGGCGCTATGCGAATTGCGACCAATGCAAAGAAACGGGCGCCAAAGGATCGCGGCGGTCTGGCATCAAGTATATCAGCAGACACGTCAACGTATCTCGATAAAAGGGTAGGCGCCAACGTTTTTTACGCTGCATTTATCGAGTTTGGTACCGGTAAGCATGCGGCGCAATATGTAGCAACTTTACCCGCAGATTGGAAAACATACGCGGCCACCTTTAAGAAATCCGGCGACGGCGGCACATTTGACGATATGGTGCAGGAAATTTACGACTGGATTCGGCGCAACAAAATAGGGTACACGTACAATATACAGACGAGGAAACGCGACAGGGTAGGTAAACAGACAGGTAAAACGACTGATATGGCCAGTGCATATTATATTGCAAAAATGATCCTGTTGAACGGCATAAAGCCGCAGCCGTTTTTTTACCCGGCTTTTAATGATGAAAAGCCAAAAATTGAAGCGGAAGTAGTGAAAATTATAAACACATTGCTCCAATGATCAGCATAAACAGGGCGTTAAGGACTGCAATACGTGAACGGCTTTTACCGTATGGATTTGCCGTTTACAGTGGCCAGGTACCGGCAAGTGAGCAGGGAACATATATTTTGCTATCCGACGTTGACGTGACCGACGAAAGTACCATGAGCACACAGGATATTTCCGTAAACGTACAGATAGGCATTTATGGCAAGCAGAACCTGGCGCCAAACAGCGACGAAGTGGAAGATATTGCAAGCGATGTGCTTAGTGAATTATACCCCGACCCGGCGGCAGTTGTTGAAGTTGACGGCTATCAATGCACGGGCATGAGCCTGGTAAGCAGTACGGAGCAAACGTTAAATTTAAATTCCTCGCAAATATCAAACAGATTTATTACTTTTAACTTCAAATACTTTTACAATGGCTGAGCGTAAAATCCGGAAAAATACTTATCTCCTTTTTATTGACCCCGCTGGCGGCACGGCTTATGAGCTTATTGTGTGCCTGAATAACTTTACATTCAATGGCACTACAGCCGTAAATGATGCATCGAGCATGTGCGGCCCCGACAGCTCACCGGGCGACATTTCAAGCTCCATCAGTTTGGATGCGCAGTTTATGATCGACCCGGATACCGGCAACACAAGTGCAGCAGATTGTTTTGACCTTTGGCAAAACAGCAAGATTTTTACCTGGAAGATAGGTAAAGCAGTGCCCGAAGTTGACGACGTTACGAAAGAGGGTAGCGGCTATTTCAGCGCCTATACCGAAACGCATACGAAAGATGGCGTTTCCGGATTTACCGGTACTATCACAGTGAGCGGCGACATTACTCAAACTATCGAAACAGGGTCATAATGGAACTGGATATATACGGTAAAAAAGCGGGGTTGAAAATATCCATGTGGCTGGCCGACGAAGATCGCTATGCAAACATGGCTGCACAAAAGCCAAATAGCAAGATATGGGAAGCGGCGGCGCTTATTATAATCTGTTATCATAACTGGTGCAGGTACCAGCGTATAAAGCCGGAAATAAGCAACGACGATTTTGAGCTTTGGGTGGATGAAAAGTTGAGCTCCCCGGATGGCAAAACTGAAATTGCAGATTTGACTGCAACCATCGTGAAGCGTATAAACGAACTGGGCGCTGGCGTGGAAAAAAAAATGATACCGGAGAACCAGCCGACTGGCGAAGCGTCCGGCAGTTTGCTTTTGGCGAATGTGGGTTAAAGCCGCATGAATATTATGACATGGACTTTGCAGACTTCCGGGATTTAGCCGCCGGGGTTGAAAAAAAGATACAGCGTGAAACATTAATCCATAAATCATTACGTAAAATGGCCTTCCTTAACTTGTTACCACATGCAAAGGAGGGCCTTTCTTTTGGCGGCTTTTGCCGGGATTATTGGCCGTTACCGGGGGATGAAGATGTACAGCCTGACAGATACGATCCAAAGATCGACGCCGAAATTTACGAGCAAATGATAAAGGCTCACAACTTGAAAATATCAAAAGGGAGGCGCAAAGATGGCTAATACTGGTTTGGATATTAAAATAACGGCCAATGTGCAACAGGCTGAGGCCGGGTTGAAAGCGGTGCAGGAAGACCTGGCCACTACAGCAGTTGCGGCCAATAAGCTCGACAGCGCAATGGCACGGGGCGCAAAGGGTACAAACGAGGCTGCTTTTGCTTTGGGTAACCTGGGGCGTATTGCACAGGATGCGCCCTTTGGGTTTATCGGTATTACAAATAACTTAAACCCTATGCTCGAGAGCTTTCAGCGTTTGAAAGCAACAACGGGCACGACAGGCAGCGCGCTTAAGGCATTGGCCGGGTCATTGGTTGGGCCTGCTGGTTTGGGCTTTGCGCTATCCATTGTTTCATCGGCGCTGGTGGTATTTGGGGATAAACTTTTCGGGAGTAAAAAGCAGGCGGAAGAGGCAAAAAGCGCTTTCGATGGCATGCTTGACAGCGCGGCAAACGAGGCTTTGAAGTTGCGCGAAAGTTTCGCACTGATTACAGACGCAAACGTGCCACTGGAAAACCGGAAAAACATTATCAAAGACCTTCGCAGTGAGTACGGTGTTTACCTTAAAAACATATCCGACGAGGCATTGTTGACCGGCCAGGCGGCAAGTGCTTACGACCTTATCAATACTGCCATCCTTAAAAAACTGCAGCTACAGGCAGCAGAGGAAAAGATTTTGCCGCTTATAAAAGAGCAGGTTAATCTACAGTACGAATTAAACAAGCTGCAAAAGGATGGCGCTGACCTTCGCCGTTTTATCGACGCAACAACCGGAGCAAAGGAATTTAAGGTGCAGGCCGATAATGCAATTGCCATCAGGGACAGCAACCAGAATTTGGCCGATCAACTTTCTTTGCAGAAACGCATTGCAGCGGTCGGCAAAGAAATAAATAACTTGTTTTCATCACTGGCGCCGCTTTTGCCGTCATCAGAAAGGGCGACGCGCGGCGTAGTTGTTACCGTTAATAAGGAAAAAACTAAAGAGGAGTTTGTTACCAGGTTGCGCGAATTATCGACAGAACTGGCACCTATACCTGTAAAGATTGAACCATTTGCAGGCGTCGGTATGGATGGCAGTATAACGCGGGAGGAAGCTAATTTCTTATCAGGACGCAGTTCAGTACTGGAAAACCTTAACCAGCTTATTGAAAATATGGACTTTGATAAGCTGCAGGAAAAAATGCGTAAAACAGCAGACCTTGCCATCAACTTTTTGGCGCCAGCCTTTGACGCTGCTTTCGATGCAATAGAGAACGGTAAAAATGTATTTCAGGCAGTGGGCGAGGCGTTAAAGCAATTGGTTATTGAACTGATTAAAGCAGCTTTACAATCCGCAATCGTTTCACTTTTAATCAATAGTATTTTCCCGGGCGCTGGCTCCGCTTTCAGCTTTGGCAGCTTGTTTTCACAGATAGGCGGCTTACCCCGCTTTGCACAAGGCGGCATAGTCCCACCAGGTTACCCAAATGACAGCTACCCGGCTTTACTATCCTCAAATGAAGCCGTTATACCACTTGATCGCTTAGGTAGCATGCTGCAGGGCGGCGGCGGCTCTTTTCCGGCTTATCTACCGGCATTTGAGTTAAGGGGCGATGTGCTCAGGGCATGGTACCAAAGGGCTGAAAATTCATACAGGAGGCGTAACTAAATGGCATACGGTACAAAATACACAATACTATTTAAGAGCAGAACGGGCGAGCTTTTGACGTTCAATATACAGGCGCGCGATTACACCGGCGTAGTGGTTGAACTGCTGGGTGCAATGCCGGCCGTGGTATTGCGTAAGGATCAGGATGACCCGTTTGAGCCATACCAGGCAACAACGTGCGAAGTAACATACATTAATGAATTAAATGTGCCGCTATCCACTTTTTTTACCGAGGACGATAGATACTGGCGCGGCTCACTGGAAAAAAGGGATGGTACCGTAATTTGGCAGGGCTTTTTAATCCTGGACGATTGCGAGGAGGCGTTTACCAGCGCGCCTTACCGGGTAAGGCTGCAGTTTACCGATGGGCTTGCCGAGGCGAAGCAATTGCCGTTTAACGAGGCCGCAGATGCCAGCGGGCACACAGACTTTGCAGAACGTGAGGCGGTAATATCTTCCGGTGTGCTTACTATCACTGATTTTCTTTTCGACCCGGAACTTGAAGCAGGCGACACAATTATAATCAATGACGGGCCGTATACCGTTGATAGTTATTCGTGGAGCACTTCCAACATACTCACGATAAATGTTTCAGGCTTTACCCGTAACGGCATATACACCGTGCAGGTAAGGTATAGGAATAACTACCTGACAAAGATCACCCTGCTTTCTTTTATCAGGATACTGTTAAACAGCACCGGGCTCACTGAATTACCGCTACGTGTATTTTCCGGGCTTTACGAAGTGGATACCGATGACAGCACCGATCGAAATTGCTTTGAACAAACACGGGTATTTGCAGGCATGTACCTGAGCGACGACGGCCAATGGGATGACATGTATGCAATCGTGGAGGATATTTTGCGGCGGTTCAATTGCGTACTTGTACAGGCTGGCGGGTACTGGAATATAATCCGCTGGACTGAGGCTTTTCGGTATACCGATGGCGACATTCAGGGCATGGAATACGATGCTGATTACAGTGCCAGGGCTGCAACTACATTGGCCCCGCTTTATGAAGATAGCGAATTAATACAGGCTGACGCGATTGCGAAAATTACTCGGGCTTACTCAATCACAAAGGAAACGTTTAATTACGAGCAGCCGAAAGAGTTAATCCGGAATATCAATTTGCAGGAACTGGGCACTTTACTGAGCACCACAACAGACGGCGACGGTAATACGGTAAAGGATTACGAAGCGCCGTACTGGTTTGAAACGAATTTAGGCGGGTATAATCCCGGAATTTATATCAGGGTAATTACTTCACCAGATGGGCAGGAAGTTGATCGTTACCTGGTAATTGACGGCGCTATCTTTGGCGGCCCCTATGTTCGCAGTAGTAAGATGTATATGCAGGTAAACGACCGCATAAATGTAAGTTATGAAGTGCGCACCAGCGATTCGCAAACCGGTTCAATATCATTGACGCAGGAGTACCGGGTAGTGGGTGGCAGCACGATAAAAATGAGGTGGAATGTTTCGGATCCGGACGGTTCCTGGGGCGCAACCGGCGGCGTGCAGATTGAAGTTGATGCAAGTCAAAATACAGAAAACTGGTTTGCTTTCGCTACCGAAAGTTTGGGTGTAACGGTTGACGGATACTTTGATATCGGCCTGGGCCAGCTTGACGCAAACGGCACGATAAATGAAACGCACTACAAAAATTTCAGGATTGAATACATACCATACATTGAGGACGGCAGGCGGGTAATAGGACACTACCATGAGCAGGAAAACGATAATGATGCACGTACAAAGTACGATGAAACGATAGTGATGGATGACAGCCCGAGGCAAAGCATTGCAGGCAGTTTGTTTACAAATGAAGTAACGGCAGGCGAATATAATACACTGACTGCAGGCTGGAAATTACGCGACTTCATTGGAGGCGGGCCTGGTGCAAGGCTCGGGGAAATTGTCACATACGAGCGGGCTGGGTTACGCAGCAGGGCACGTAAAAGGATAGAGGGAACATTTGCTTTACCCGATATTGATATAAACATGGCCTCACTGCTTTTTTTGTCGGATAAATACCTAATTTTAGGCAATACAACGATAGACTACAGCAATGCAACGATGACGAGTGAAGTGCATGAGGTTTATGCAGATGGCGAAACGGAGTTTACTGATTTGGTTTATACTTTCGATTACCTTTATCAGATAACGTAATGAGCATAGTAAAAGGGCGCAATGTTATATTATACGTAAACGACGGTAGCGAATACAGGCCTGTTTGTTGCGCTCGGGAGGCATCACTTGACACAGAAACGAGCATCGACGAAACGAGCACCGACGATACTGGAATATGGCGTACTTACCGTGGCATGCGGATGGGATGGAGCGTTACGGGTAGCGGCATTGTGAGCTTTGACACAAATATGACCATTGCGGAGTTACGCGGCTTTCAGTTCTCACTTACCCCGTTATACATCAGCTTTGAAGCTGAGGACGCAAACGGATTATCTGAGGTTTATCAGGGTTATGTGATTATCCAAAATGTAGGAACGAGCGCGACACATAACGGGCTTTTTACCTACAATTTTACAGCACAGGGCACTGGTGAGCTGCTTATAACGGATACGCCGGTGGATCCAAACGAAAGGGAGGGCGGTTTTATGATATATAAATACACGGGTACGGGATCGGAAACAGGCGGCAACGTACTTCCGGCAATATCTGACCTGGCAGGCAAAACGGTAAAATGCATTACACGGGATGGCACGTATTACCGGCTGGTAAGTAGTAGCCCGGTCGAAAAGCAATTTACGTTTAACACCGGTACAAACGTAGTGACCTTTGCAGCAGAATTGCCGCCTATACAATCGGGTGAAATGATTGACATTTTTTACACATCAGTTTAAGACTATGAAACGGATATTAACACTGCTTTTTTTACTGCCTTTATTCGCAGCAGGGCAATGCGATACGGTTACCGGGTTGACAGCTACCGGCGTAGGGCATGCATCGGCAACTATCAGCTTTACGGCTCCATCAGCGTCATTGTACTTTGTGTTAATTTACAACGGTACGAGGCAAAACATAAACGATCCTGGCGGCCCTTATCCTGCACTGGTTACCGCTCCTCTTAACAGCTTAACACCGTCAACGGCTTATACCTATACTATCGTGAGGTACTGCACCGGCTCGGATAGCGCCGAAAGCAGCGACTACTATTTTACAACCACAGCGCCACCATGCGACACGGTTACCAATGTGGCAGCCAGCGTTACCAGCAACAGCGTATCAATAACGAGCACGGCGGCGGCTTACGGTGACAGCTATGTGATATACTATGTGAGGGATGGGCAAACAGATACAACGACCGAAGCGGGTGCAGATGAGGACTTTCAACTGGCGAACCTTCGGCCTAATACAGTCTATTGGTATCAGATTGGTACAATATGCGGCAGTGACACAACCAGAAACACCAGGCGGTCATTTACAACCAGCAACAGCCCGGCCTATACACCGTCGTATAACTTTGGGTGGCAGTATAAGCGGCTGGCGGCTGATAGTACTTTGAATATTCCAACGATGGCCAGCCCATCACTCAGGAACGGTAAAAATGATAAGGCGGCATTTATATATGATACCGTTTACGGGGCGCCGGCCGTTTTTGATCCCTTAACGCAGACATGGGATTATTTAAGCACCCAGGACAGCAGCATAGTGACAGTAGCGACTGTATCGGCTTTATCAAGCTATGGCGGCAATGCAACGACCGTTATAGTTACCGATAGTTTACGCGGTGGTGTATTTAATTATTACACATCAGGGCTTACAATTGATAACGGGTTGGTTTTCCCAGCAACGGGTAAGGGGTCAGGGTATTGGAAAAGGCAGACAACCCCATCGCAAGGTGTAAATATAACTTGGTTTGGGGCACGGCCTGACTCATCTGCTACCTTTAATGGGCTGGTTATTAACTCCCTGTCCGCAGCCGGGTATAAAGAGCTATACGTTCCTACGTATATACCTTACGACCCAGAGCAGATAGTCGATGCAAACAGCGATGATTTAAAGTTAGTGGATGACTATAATCAGTCCATAGTCTTTGGTCGTGGTGCTGTTCTCAGCACGCCTATAAGCAATCCCACACACCTATCACTTCAGCCATTTAAACGCAATAAGGTAACCGGGCTGTGGATCAGTGGAAAGGAATCATATCCACAGATACCTGATGGTACTGGTACATATAATACACTGAAAATTGGGTGGGAGGACTTACAGGCACAGTTACAGGCCGGGACTAATCACTATGGAGATTTTGGTTTGACCTTGCAGAAAGATGGCCATAATGGTTTTGGTGCAATCCGGTTTAACAGTAAGGAGAACGGTGATTTCACAGGTGATTGGGCTGGAATGGAGTTTACATTTCAGAATAACTCTCCCATTTATAAGGCAATGACAGTTGCGTTATTGAAGCCAATTGCCAATGCAGATGGAACTGGATTGGGGTATAATTACGGAGGCCGAGATAAGGCATTCTGGTATGCAGGCAGACCAACAACGGCAGGTCAGTATATCCTTGTCAATTACAATGTATATAAAGCAACTACATCCGGCACAACCGGCAACACAAAGCCGGTGCATACAAGCGGCACGGTGAGCGATGGTGGTGTAAGCTGGCAATGGATCGAGAATGTAGCGCCGAATGTGACCGGGGTAAACTGGAGACCTGCGGTAATTTTTGGGGCAACAAACAGTTTTACCACGGCTCCTTTTAACAGCGCCTCTGTACATTTTGCAGAACGTGCCCTGGTATATCCTCGGCAGGGGTTTGACTTTATAAACGGCTCTAAGAACGCAGTTCTGGGAAGCATTGAGGCACTTAGCCAGACCACAAAGGGTCTGAAGTTTATTGCTGACAGTGCTACAGACAAGTATATCAGCATCTCTGACACCAGGGTTAAGCTGAACAATGTGCCACTTGTGCCGACAATATTGGCAAAGCCAAGCGGAGATACTACATTTTCAATTGCTACCGGTGATGTGGTGGCCTTTAATGACGCGACAAATACAGATTTTAAGCGGTTTACAGGTGGGATAACAGGCCAGCGGATAATTGTAAACTTCAACACGGCCAACACAAACCTGGTTGAATCATCTGACCTGAAACTAAATGGTGCGGGCTCTATAAACCCGCCACCAAACAGTGCAGCAGAATTTTATGTAGAAAGCAGTACATCTGTTCGCCTGATCGGGCTTGCGTCTGCTACAGATACTTCGGCCTGCGGTGCTTCTTTTATTGACATCGATGGCAATGTGCAGGATAATGCATCGCTTGACAGCGCACTGGCCACTAAAATAATGGGCATGGGCATTGCGCAACGAATGGCATTCTGGAACGGCACGAACAGTTTGTCGTCGGGTGCTAATATTTTTATTGACTCTGTCAACAACAGAATAGGGGTGCTGACCAATGTTCCCACCCACACATTAACTTTTGGGCAGGGAAACACTGGAATTGTGAATTATAATACAATTGACCAGGTTACTAATTATGAGCGTTTCAGGAGTTATTGGAACACTAATGTATGGACAATGGCGACCGATGCAGGAGGTACCGGAACTAACAGGCCAATTGCGTTTTCTGCAAACGGAAGCGTATTTACAATGGGCAACCCGAGCAAAGGTTTTGAGTTTACCCGAAATGGTGCAAACATTGGTTCTATAGTAAATATTGGCAGCAGCACAGGCAATGCATTAACGGGATCATCCGGTGTACAGAGTGGACTGCAGATTGATCCGACTGTTAGCCAGACCGGAACAGCAGGGTATAACGGGTTGTATATATCCCCTTTTGAAAACAGTACAGGAAGCGGCAACAAATTACTAATCGATGCCGGAACTAACAGTGCCGCTCAGAATGGTGGCACACATACGAGTAAATTTTCTGTAGACAATGCAGGCAATGTTGTACTGAACAATACAGCAACAAATGGTGTGCGTTTGTTTAATACTACAGACCGAGTGACCAACTATGAACGGGCCTTATTTGCCTACAATAGCAACGTGCTGGAAATAGGTACTGAATTTGGCGGAACCGGAACTACCCGTGCAGTAAGAATTGGAGTTGCCTCATCTGCTGGCAGCAGCATTTTAAACGGAAGAAACATCCTAATACAAGGCGCTGCGCCGCTGGTGAGTATTAATCATGGGAGCACAGGACTTACTGGTGACCTTTCATCAATAACCGGTACTTACCAGGCCAGCAGCGGAACACAAACAATTTTAGCAATTACTCCCACAATAAACCAGACAGGTACTGCATCTTATGAAGGGATCGTTGTAAACGCAACAGAGACAGGTACTGGTAGCGGCTCTAAAACACTAATGAGACTTGCCACAGGTGGTACATCCAGACTGCTTGTAGATAATACCGGTGCAGTGACAGGAAACAGTTGGTTGTCTTTGACAAACACATCGGGAAACGGTTATATACAACTTGCAAACGGAACCACTCCGGGAACCCCGACTTCGTCTATACGGGTGTATAGTAATGCAGGAGGACTTTCTTTTGTCAATGCATCTGGTAATGTAATGTCACTGTTTGCAAGTACTGGTACAGCCAATTTTACAATACCATCTGGCACAAACACAGCAGCCACCTTATCTGCAAATGAAACGCTAACCAATAAGACATTGGATGGCACAAACAGTGTAGCTACAGCAGCACTGGCAACACAGGCAGCAAGGGGATATGCACTTCAGGCAACACATGGTTCATCCAACTACGCTGCATCAACTGTATACTACTTTGGAAACATGGGAGGTAATATTACCACTGTAGCCCAACGTAACAAAATATACATACCGGCCAACGGCACTATCAAGAAAGCCTACGTGAGCTACTTTGTAGGCGGCACACTGGCCAGTACCGAGGCGATTACACTTGCTATAAGGCTTAACAATACCACTGATTACACTATCAACAACACGGCTACGCTGAACGCGGTTACGACAGACTTTAATAATGCCGCACTAAACATTGCGGTATCTGCCGGTGACTTTATTGAATTGAAGCTGACAACGCCTGCTTTTGTCACTGCGCCAACTACAGTACGCTGCTCTGTTGTGTTATTTATTGAGTAATGTGACAGGCGTTAAAGTGAGTGACACAACGATGTTTAATAGCAAATTAAAAGCTGGTTTAATGATGAAAAAAACAATAGCAACGCTGATGCTGACAGCAATAATAACAGCAGCAAATGCACAGACAAGGCCCGCTGGTTCGGGCATTCAATTAATATGGGCGCCGGAATATGGAGACACTATTTCTTCCGTAAGATCAATCCAGGGGTATTATATCTGGAAAAATGTGCAGCCTACACCAACAACATGGAACTGGAATGAGCTACATGATGACCTGCTGCGGTCAAGAAACCTGAATAAGCCAATAGTGATTCAGCTGAATATGCCAGCGCCAGACTGGATTGCAGACAGTGTTGCGATACTTGGAATAAGCAGGGGTGGCCCTGCTCCACAGTTTTGGGATACAACCTGGCGCAATATCTATACCCGTGTGCTGGTAAAGTTTGCGCAGGAAATTGCTGCAGACACAAATAAGCAAATGATTGTTGCAATCCGTGTACAACCGAATGGTTATAACACGGAGTACATATTGTACGATCCGACAGAATTTGACCAGGGCAATGTGCCCGACGAGGATGATTATAATACCTGGCTTAGTTTTCCTGCCGGATACAGTGCAAGCAGCCCAAACTATCCACATAGGAGGACAGATATTGTACCTGGCACAAGCGACATGTATTTTCAGCATTACATGAAAGCTATTAACGAGGTATTTAAGGAGCAATTCTGGCCACTTGGAATTAAGACGGCATGGCGTACCCTTTTGCTTGGTAACAATTTTACAGCAGGGTATGTTGACTCGATCTTCGCTAAGAAAGACAGTGTGATGACCCTTGATACGCGCTGCGGATTAAACCCGCAGGACGGGATGCCTAACCGATATGCCCGAATGACAGCACAGACAGACAGTTGTGAAGGTTACTGGGAGGATAGCCAGTATCCTTGGTACACCGATGGCACTTTTACGACGACGTATAGCCAGCAGAAAAACATTGGTTGGCGGAATTTTTTCAGGCTTGATGCCAAGATTGCATATTGTGCAGTTTATGGGAGCCATATTACTTACGATAGTAGTTTTGCGTTTGTTAACAAATATGCCGGGTATGGTAAGTTGCCAAATGTGTCTCCTGGCGCATGGATTGTTTTTCATGGCTCAAATGTAAAAGCTGATAACCTGGGCATGTTTATACGGCAATCAAATCTTGAAGAAACAGATGTTTTGACACATGTGGGCCAAGATTGGAGAACAGCCTGGATGAGGAAGGTTGATGCTAACAAAAGCATTAATTTATATTTTGATAACGATTTTTATTCTGCAGTGAAGTGCAAAAAGTGCACAATCAGAATAACATATTGGAATCAGGCGGGGGCAAACTGGAAATTTGAAGGTAAACCAGAAGTTGTAGGGTCAGGCAGCGGATCGGTTGAGACGGTAATATATAGCAACTACCGGTTTCGCAAAAAAACGTTTAAGATAAGCGCTACAAGTGGGGAGCCAATATTACACATGGTTGAAATATCAAAATTATAATCTATGAAAAAATCACAATTCGGGAAAATAGACATTGGGGATTTGGTAAAAGGTATGATTGTGGCAGGCATAATGGGCGGCTTGGTTAGTTTGTATGACATTTTAGAAAGTGGGGCACTACCAAGCAAACAACAACTTTTAAAGTCTGGTATGATTGCGCTTGCTGCTGCTATTGCTTACCTGCTCAAAAATGTGTTTACCAACAGCGCTGACGAGTTTGCTAAAAAAGAGCCGGCAATATTGCCGACCGTGGCCGGGCCGACGCAAACACCAACACAGCCGACGCCAGGTACTTCGCAGCCATCGACCGGAAGCGGCGACAGGCCGCCAGTACCGCCAGTAAACCCGTGATTATGTGGCGGCATTACCTGCACAGCGGAGCAATCGGATTTATCATTGCCGGCCTGTTTTTAGGCTATGCAAAAGCGGTATTTAATTTCGACCCGTGGGGTTTATGTAATAGTTGTTACTATGTATGGGCAAAAGCCGTAGATTTGTTACTGATAATGTGCATGTTATATCCGATGCATTATTACCGGCCCCACTGGGTAGCAATAGGCTCGTTTTTTGCTATACGGATTGCATGGGAGGCCATCGCGGTTAATGATTATGCGGCAGCAAGTAGCCCGGAAATAATGTTCGTAATGTTTATACTACTATGCACAACGGTTACAGTTATACAATACCGCGAATGGCGCAGACAAGAGTATTAATGTGGTTATTTTACGACACAACCCTTTTAGCATGGGCCATCGGCCGTATCCCTACATTCATTGAACTATCAACCATACAAGGCGCAATCAGCACAATACTTTTTACCGCTTTTGTCATCTTCCGGTTAATATCACTATGGGAGGACATACGTAAAAAGCGGCTGGATAATAAAGAGCGGGCGCACATTGTTGAGAAAAAAATATCCGGCGGCATTGGCGTTGTGGTGCGCCGGGAAGATGCGGAGCTGGTACCATCAATCGAATTTTTCCACGACATAAAAAACAGTGTAGACCGCATATTCGATAGCACAAAAGCGGACCGCTTTCTTATCCTCAAAGCAGAGAACGGTAAAGCTGATTTTCGCTTTGCATCAGTCATTTACGAACAGCATAAAAAGACAGAAAAAACAAAGTGGAGCATTGGCGCCGCAGGCAGGTACCTGCATTTTGAGTTTGACCAGGATTACAACCAGCGGCTTAAAGAGGCCGAGCGCTCGGGCGTCGTTGACCTTATTGTCAAAAATTTGCCATACGGTACCGACTTTAAAACGATTTACACCAGTGAGGGTGTAACGCACAGCCGCGTGTATTTCATACTTCGCATGCCGGTAAATGACCAAAAGGACGAATTAATCTACTGCTCAGTGGCAACGCATGAAGGCAATTTCAGCGACGTTGAAAAAATAATCATCAAGCAGGAAATTGACATGATACGCGCCAGAACCAAAACATTTGCGCAATGAAATACTTTTTACTTTTCGGCTGCATAGTATTATTGGCCTGCAATACCGCAAAGCGGAGTATCACCAATAAGGAAGTTGAAATTGTCACACTTGAAAAAAGCAGCCGGGACTATTTCAGCGACCGTGATAGTAGTTTTTCATCGTACCATTTCACCGACAGCGCCGGGAGTATTACCGTGGAGTTTGCCGGTCATCAGGAACCTGACCAAGCCGTTACCGTTAAGGATAGCGCCGGGGCAATTACAGTTAAAGGCGCTCCAGTTAAACGTATCAGACGAACCAGCAGCGTAAAGCAGGCGGCGGCAATAGAAACTAAGGTAAAGCATACTGAGGCCGAAAAAACGGCTGTAATCGCGAAACAGGAGCATACCGAAAAAGAAAAGATAAAAGAGGCTGAAACCAAACGGGCGTCGCCGTGGCCGTTTATTGCTGCAGCGGTATTGCTTTTTGCGGCAATGGTTTACTATTCAAGATTGCGCGTTTAATTTGCAGGTAACTTATCCATTTACGATTTACCCGCCAGCGTAACACATTACTACAATTTGGCGGCTTAGGCAATAGATTATTTTCTACAAATAATGCAATCGGTTTAGTATGCAAAAAACAGGCTTTGCCGTTAATTTGCATGTGCCAGATATTGCGCTGATATTTAATTATTTCTATCATATAGTTGCGGCAATTATAGTGTTATGGGCAATTGCAGGAAACACCCTGCTAATCGAAAAGCCCTTTTTGTTTTTCATAATTTGTTATTAATATTTCTGTTCTACGATTTTTTAAGTTTTGACGTTCTCCGACAGTTATTACATTCAAGTTTCTTTCTTTTGCTTCTTGCAATATAAAAGGATGGTCAAACTCACTCATTGCCCATTTACATTTAGTTTCTTGCAATAGGTTAAACAAATCTTTACTATCTGTTTCATTAAATGAATTAGAGTAATTATCGCCAGTTCCTAAATATGGTGGGTCACAATAAATAAAATGTTGTTCTTCGGTTTCTCTTATTTGAAAATTTGAGAAAAACTTTCTAAAATCTACATTCATAAACTGTACACCATTAATCAAATCAAATGTTTTATCAAGCAGTATTTTAAAATCTTCTGTTGTTCTTCTTCCACAGGCAGCAGCTCCATAACTTAAAGTATATCCTCTTCCATTTAAAACAAAGTTGCTTAACATTAAAAATCTCATTGCTTTTGTTAGTGGCTCTTTTTCTTGATTTTTAGCCCAATGTTTTACCAAATCCGAATGATATGGAGTTATTTTATACAATTCCATTAATTCCTCTTTTTGGCTTAAAACCACTTGATATAAATTAAAAACTTCGCTATCAATATCATTAACAATATTGTGTCTTGCTTTTGGCTTATTAAAAAACATTCCACCTGCACCAAAGAACGGTTCACAATAGATTTTATGTTGTGGGAAATACACTTGTATATCCTTTGCAATTCTTTGTTTATTACCTAACCTTAATAAAATCATTTGACTAAAATTTGAACACCACGAAAGCAACTGCCCATAACAAGGGTTTTGCAAAAGCAGGGCAT
>ERZ869925.263-NODE-263-length-38806-cov-9.255193_pt1 | contig 38806 bp, 68 predicted proteins | sample MGYA00579311_ERZ869925 | MGnify/ENA primary metagenome ERZ869925 (study PRJEB32216, sample SAMN09231817) | wastewater metagenome | place: USA: Maryland | collected 2016-07-30 | study: EMG produced TPA metagenomics assembly of the PRJNA472060 data set (Reclaimed...
TACAACTGGATTCGCAATTGCCTAGCTTGCGACAGTACAAACCTATATATGATTATGGACTTTGGGCGAACACCTTTGCCTAACGCATTTACTACTCTTCCTAATTATGACGCCCCAGATTATCCTTTAGAGCTTATGCATTGCAAAGATTGTAAGCATTTTCAGTTGGGCGGAGCACCTGCGCCAGAAGATATGTTTACAGACTACTTGTATGTCAACTCCGCAGACACTCTTAGACAACATCATGCCAATTTAATCCAAGATTGCTTTACTAATAACCTTGTCACAGCTTCAGATGTAGTTTTAGATATAGGAGGTAATACTGGGGATTTAGCAGAAATGTTCCGCCGTCGTGTAAACACTGCTTGTGTAGTGGACCCAGCAGCTAATCTTCAATTACAGAGATTTAATCGTAGAGTGCCTGCGTATACAGGAATGTTCACTTCCGACCTAGCTGGAAAGATTGGTAAGTTCGATCTGATAACTGCTTTGAATGTTTTGCCTCATACTCCTAATCCTTATGACATGCTACTGGGAATGAAGAAATGCCTCGCTCCAGGTGGGCATATCCTTATTGAGCTTGTTTACTTTAAGAGTACATGGGAAACAAGAGACTTCGGCCAGATATACTTTGAACACTTTAGCTACTTTACAGTAGAGTCGTTTAGAGTTTTGGCGGAACGTGCTGGTCTGCGTATTCAATCCGCAAAGTTCTTTCCAGATATTCATGGTGGAACAATGAGATTTGTTTTAAATCCAGATGGGCCTACGTTATTTGACCACCACTATCCTTATGAGATGAGGCTTGCAGAAACAACTTCCGGCATTCAGGATGTAGACCACTTAAAGCATTGGAGGTTTGCCGTAGAGAGCAACATTGTCACTCTTGCTAGCAAGGTTAAAGAATGTCACCGCCAAGGGCGAACTGTTGTAGCATACGGCGCTTCCGCCAAATCTTCTACGTTGTTTAACCACAAGCTGTTTAAAGATGCCGCCCAGCATATTCGGTATGTTGTGGATGATAATCCGTTAAAAGTTCATCGATACACACCTGGAACCCATATTCCTATTGTTCCAACAAGAACATTAACAGAAGATAACTATCCTGTCATCCTTATCACGCCCCATAACTTTCGTAAGGAGATAACACAGAAGATAAAAGGCTTGACAAACAAGGCAACCCTACTCCATTATGTTCCTGTAATAGAGGTGGAAGAAGTATGAAAGAAGTAGCGGTAATTCTGTATCACGGTTATTATGATGATTACGGTTATGGGGAAGGTGTAATCGCTCAATCCATTTCTGATTGGCAGGAAGTATCTGACGAAGACTATGCTCTTTTAAAGATGTTTGTCCACAAGCTGAATAAGAATGAAACTTCATATGTGCTGATAGAGAGATATCAAGATGTTAATGGACTTATTGCTGACCATTTAGAACAATGCCGAGAACTTAAAGCTAAAGATGATGAAGCAAAAGCCAGAGCAGCTATGACCAAGCAACAAAAGGCTGAGGCTAAGCTGGCCAAAGAGAAAGAGAAAGCTTACGAACTAGCAAGGAAGCATGGTCTATTATGAAGAACCTAGTATTCAAACTTGAAAGCTATTTTGCAGATGTTAATGGTACAGATGGTATATGGAATGATTTAGAGAAAGCCTTGGCTGAATTAAGCCTAGACGCCCAGAAGAAAAGTGGGTTTAGTGTGATAGAGGTTTGGGATGTGGCTTCAGGTGAATATTTAGGAGAAGGTGATTATCCTGATATTCATTTTAATAAACTTAATGGAAGGTTCTACTTCAATCAGTTAATTTCTACACCAACAATATATGGAAACGTTCCTTGGTACTTTGATTCCGCCGTCGAATACAGAATGAAAGCAGTAGGAGCACTTAGAGACGATGACAGGGCGTGAATACATTTATGAACTTGAGGCAGAGCTATCTAAAGAGCAAGATGAACATGCTGTATGGGAGTCTGCTGCACATGTTTTGGCTATGGAACTTAGTGCAAGGGTAGAAGTAGACGATCCAGAACAGCATTTAACAGCTAAGGAATGGCTAGGTTGGGCTTGGAAGTTGGGGCGAGATAAGTTAATGAAAGCAGAAGCACTCAAAGAGAGACAGAAGAATGACAAATAGTATTGGAATGGGAAATGGCTAGACCTGATTTTAATACCTATAGTTCTACTAAGGTAGAAATTAGTTGTCCTTATTGCTCTGCAATATTTTGGCGGTATCCTGCGGATGTGTTAAATCGTAGTACTGTATGTTGTTCTAGATATTGCTCATCTAGGTTTAACACAAAGAAAATCTCTAAACGTCAAACCAGAGAGGCTATTGTTGACAGCTTTTGGAATCAGGTAGATAAAACTCCAGGACTCGGACCCAAAGGTGATTGTTGGGAATGGCGTGGTAAAAACATTGACAGTAATGGATATGGAAAGCTATGGCTTTATCACCTACGTTTACGAGTATTAGCTCACAGATTCTCTTATTTGTTAAATAAAGATTCATTTCATTATTCTTTATGTGTCTGCCACACCTGTGACAATCCACCCTGTGTTAACCCTATCCATTTATTTCTAGGAACTAAAACAGATAACAATGAAGATAAAGTTAAAAAAGATCGTCATGGTTTTAAGTTGACTTCAGATAAAGCAAGGGAAATATTATCAGCAAAAGGGAGTAATACTGCTTCGGAACTGGCAGCGGTATACAATATATCTCCTACTACTGTTTTTGACATTTGGGCTCAACGCACTTGGAGAAGTATAAAGTGACTTCAATTTCTATGGTTTTCCATTTCTTCAATGAAGAACTATTGATGGAAGGCTTCTGCTGCCATCACCGTAAATTGTTTGATGATGTAATAGCAATTAACCACTGCTCTACGGATCGTTCCGTAGAGTTAATCAACAAGTGGTGTCCTGAGTGGGTTGTTGTGAACACCGCCCTGGGTTCTTTTAATGCTGGGGCGAATGATAGGGAAGTAGAGTACTGGGAAACCCAACTCTCTACAGACTTAAAGTTCGCACTGAATGTAACGGAGTGGGTGTTTGATGTTAACTTCCGTCAGAAATGTGAGCAGTTCTTCGGAGAGGATAAAACCCCTAGAGCCTTAGGACTGACTAGCGTATGCTTGGTAGATGAGATAGAGAATAACAGTACGAATCCTATGGATCACATCTATGGTTACGTAGATAGACAATGTGTTACACGCCGCCCTAGGTTTGTTCACAATGCTGACCACGGACACTACGCCCTCGGAAGACATAGTGTAGGGCTGCCCGCAGCAATGTCTGACATGCTTCTGTTGCACTGGACATTTGCGCCCTACCCTATCTGTAGAGATAGGAAGCTTCAAATCCAAACCCGTATTCCGCAAAGTGATAAAGATGCCAGGCTAGGGTGGGAACATATACAAACAAAAGAAAGCCTTCATGAATTTTACTTGCAACATCTGGCAAGAGCTGGTAATCTATTAGCAGACCCAGATTATTCCGCCCGATACCAAGAGTATATTAATGATCCCGCTTTTTAAGGTTTTTACAGCTGATACCGTTATGCCTGAACTGGCCAAAGTCTTTGCCTCAGGTATGATAGGCCAGGATAAGAAGAATGAAGAGTTTGAGAAAGTACTCAGAGCTTACTTCAACGAAGCATATATCAATACTGTCAACTCTGCTACCTCAGCAGAACATTTAACTTATCACCTCCTAAAGAAATATGGTTTACAGGCAGGGGATACGGTTCTTACAACAGCGTTAAGCTGTCTTGCTACCCATACACCTATGGTGGCGGAAGGGTTGAAGATTCAGTGGGTAGATATTGACCCTACCAATCTCAACATAGACTTAGATGATTTAGAGCGTAAGCTCTCGCCCAACACCAAGGTTATCACAGTAGTACACTGGGGTGGCAATCCAGTAGACCTAACCCGTCTCTCTAAGATTAAACTAAAATGCCAGCAGATGTATGGCTTCTATCCAGTTATAGTAGAAGACTGTGCCCACAGCCTAGGTGCTAAGTTTAACAACAAGCTGATAGGGACACATGGCAACATCTGTACTTTCTCTCTTCAAGCCATCAAGCTGATTAACAGTGGAGATGGTGGATTTGTCATTTCCCCAGGTTGGGAAGACTTCTACCGCCGTGGGAGAATACAAAGATGGTTTGGCTTGGATAGAGATAATCCAGAGATTAAAGATATGAGATGCTTCTTGGATTGTGAGCAGACCGGCCACAAGTTCCACATGAATGATATCAACTCCACGATTGGCTTGGAGAACTTCAAGCATGTAGATCGCCTGCTCAAAGCTCATCAAGACAACGCCGCCTTTTATAATAAAGAGTTGGCCAATGTATCAGGCGTGACTCTATTAGAACGCCACCCTGCTAGCGATCCATCATACTGGATCTACTCTATGCTGGTAGAAGATAGAGATGGATTTAACGCCGCCATGAAAGCTCAGGGTATTGCAACTTCTATGGTTCATGATAGAGTAGACAAACACAGTTGCTTTAAGGACAATCGCTCCAGTCTTCCTTCCTTGGATAAGACTATAGGAAAGGTAACAAACATTCCTGTGGGATGGTGGGTTACACCAGAAGACCGTGAGTATATTGTACAGTGCATCAAAGCAGGCTGGTAATGCAATTAGAATCAAAGATATACTTCCGCCTCATTGAATCTAAAGACCTACCTTTTGTAAATAGAGTTAGAAACAGCTGTAGAGAATTCCTACATAACTCTCAAGAGTTCTCTATGCAGGAGACAATAGAATGGTTTGTTAATACCAAACCAGTGTGGTACATGATTGATGTACAAGACATAACACATGATGGCCTCGCTCTATCTAGAAACAGCGGTACAGTTGGTTACATTCGTACAGAAGAACATGGAACAGGGCTTCAAATCGGAATGGATTTAGAGGAGTCCTTTAGAGGTAAGGGTCTAGCTAAACGCGCCTATAAGCAATTCATTACTTGGGCGTTTGAACAAGGGTATCATTACCTAACTTTAGATGTCCTCGCCTCAAATACAAGAGCATATACTCTTTATAGAAGCTTGGGGTTCAAAGTAAACTCAGATTCACAACCAGTTGAGGTTCAAAGAGGGCGAGAGAGGGTCTTGTCTATCACTATGGACTTGACAAAGGAAGATTGGAATGGATGAATCTCTTAAATTTCTTATCTTACTGTTCTACTATGAACGCCCTGAGATAGTCAAAGGCGCCTTAGAGTCTATTGCCGCCAGTCATTATAAGAACTATGAAGTAGCTTTTATAGATGATTCAGAAGATTACAAACCGGGGAAAGCTGTGTATAGGCAATTTTTGTATAAAGAAGGTTCTTCCAACCTCTATTGCCATACTGAGGATACTCAAGAAGCTAAGCTTGCCCGAGGCGGTTCTTTATTTGGGGCGGCTGCAAATGCTATTATGCTTGCCTCAGATGCTGATGTAGTTATCCCCCTGTGCGACGATGATAGGCTTACGCCATGGTATCTCGGCCAGTTGAATAAGTTCTATACAGATCACCCAGAGATTATGTATAGCTATTGTGATGTGATCATTCATGATCCTTCGGTAGAAGATTGGAAAGATACTTTATCTCGCTCAAACCCAGAGCACTTCCTGAACATAAATCACAACCCCCATCCAGGTGGGAACTCAAAGGACTCTTCACAAATGTCTTTTAGAATGGGTTGCATTAAAGAAGGTGGGGCGAGGTGGCTGGCGCCCCTCACTGCTTGCTTAGATTTTCACATGTGGAATTCTTTGTGTAACCTATATGGAGTAGCTCATTTTAATGGTACGATAGGACAAGTCAAAGCATACTGGGCAAAGCAATTAGGGGGCCGTGGAAACACCTACGGAAATACAGAATAAATGTTTGGATCTCAAGATAATATATATCAAGTTTTTGGTCTACCTACAGAAGTAACTCTTGCTAATGGCGACATTGTTAAACCGGGGGATCGAGTTTACCATGAAAAGTATAAGTATGGAACTGTAATATCTTTTGGGGCTTGTGGTTCTTCAATTTATAACTTAGATGTGAAATTTGATAAATGGGATGAAGTCATGGTCGGCCATCAAATAAATCTAAACACTAAGCCGTTTGATATAAGTCTTTGGGGATCTCAAGATCCTTTGCTCTCTAAGGTAGTTTCAAATGTCTATTAATGAAAGACCAATTATTTTTCTTGACCATGACGAGACATTGATGTGGTCTAGATCTCCTGTTCCTGGATGTAAAGAATTTATGTTCAGTGCTGGTACTTCGTACCCAGGTGATAATCGTATGTCGTATACTATTCTTCGCTCCGGCTCTGAAGAGTTCTTAGAGGCTTTGAAAGAAAGAGGTTATAGTATTCAAATGCTTACCCAAGGTTGGGCGAGCTTTCAACATGCTTGCCTTAGTCAATATGGTATAGACCATTATTTTGAAAGAATCTACGGGTACAATCCCGACATGTCTTTGAATTGGGAAATAGAAGAACTTCCACCCCAAGGTAAGTGGCTTCTTGTAGACAACATGGACCCTAATGATTTCTGGCGAACAAATATAAAGAAGAACTGGATGAGAATGGGAGATCAGTTCCGCCAGGGCATCAACTACTTGATGGCAGACGAGTATATAGGTATTGATGACGTTCCGCCCCTTACTGATTTACTTCCAGAAATCTATAGGATACTGGGATGATACAACCCATAGATGTATTTATGGTAGTGCATAGAAACTACAATCTTGCGGATATGCAGATAGAGCACTGGCGGAACCATCTTCCAGGTAATTTCCGCCTCCGTATCATAGATAACACACCCGCTTGGGAAGCTAGAGCACATCTAGGACCTCAAGAAGGTGTGTATTCTTGGACACGTCACGCCCCTTCGGGCGGGTTTGATGGTGTAAGTCATGGTGAGAGCTTAGACTTAGCAATGGATATGGCGGAAACAGATATTGTGGGGATGGTTGATACTGATTTCTTCTGGTTGAATCCTAATCTATATGATATGGTTCTCCATTATATTAACGATATAGAAGCAGATTGCATAGGTGCCTCGGCTTTCTATAAAGACTGGGTTAATAATATAGACGCCTTTTATCCTGATAGATTAAGCAGTCTCGCCCCAGCTTGTTGGGGTCAGTTTATGACAAGAGAGCTTGCCCAGAAGTTTAGCTTTGTCTGTACGCCTGAGGAAGGTAGTCAGATGTTATATACAGGTTGGAGACTCCGCCAACATTTAATCGAAAAACAAGTTCCAACTATTGTATTTCAAGGATTTTTCCCTTATAGTAATGATGATCAAACTTGTGCCTTTGGAACACCTGATAAACCCCAAGGCTTACATTTCTTAAAAGGCTCCGCCGCCAGGGCGCATATGGCAGATTATCTTTTGCCAACATATATAAAAGAAGGAATAGATAAGTGGCAGAAGAAGACTTAGTTGTACAACAACCAGAGATGGTCCGATACTTTGGTAAACATATTATCCTAGACTTCTTTGGTTGTAACCAAGAAGCTATTCATAATCAAGATATCGTCCATCAGTTTATGCGGGATGCTGTTAAGCTGGTGGGTATGCAGATTATCAGTGGACCGTTCACCCAGTACTATACCCACCCCTCTGATCCAGGAGAAAGTGGTGTAAGTTCTTTAGTATTGTTGGCGGAAAGTCACGCCTCGTTTCATGGTATGACACGCTCAGGACTTGTCTGTATGGATCTCTTTTCTTGTAAGGACTTCAATGACCAAGATCTTATAGATCTATTCGTAAAGACCTTCTCGCCCCAGTCTATGCAATATACTCCATTAAATAGAGCCAGAGACTATGGGCATGAGAAATATGGTACAGATGGGAACCCAACTAATCTTGGACATAAACCACCTAAAGAGAAGAAAAAAGGTAAACTCAGACGTATGAGTGACACCCACTTAGAATAAAAGTTTCAGAGCACAAAGAAGGTAGAACAGATGGAATGGCGGATCACCACAAAGATATTAATTATCGCTTCAAGCCTAATGTTCTACCTACCTGCGGCCTGGGCTGACGTACCGTTACTGAACCTTGTGGACAGTAGAGTAGAGATAGTCAAGGTGCTTATACGTGCCAAGAATGGTCTTCTCTACGAGAAGAAGGTCAAACAGCTTATGTACTCCTATATCTCAGAAACAGGAGAAAGAACAACCCGGCCTTATAAGGTGCCGGGTATGCTTGATAGTAGAGATTTTAGTACAAAAATGGATGAGTTGAAGTTCAAACATCCATATCTTACGTTGGTTGGTACTTTAGCAGTAGGTGCCGCCAGTCATATAACTGTAGTTACTGACTTATAGTCCTACGTTGTTGGCAGCATTGCCTGCACCAGCAGAAAGAGAGGCATTAGTAGCAGCTGTACAAAGGGTAACTAGTGTGTTAATATCATTCTGTACTTGAGTAAGGTAAGCTAGACAGTTAGTTTTGTCACCGTTAATCATGTATTCTTTAGCTACGAAGAGCAACTGACGTTCCGCTTCAAGAGCCGCAAGAGACAGCAAAGGGGTGTATGTTTGTGGAAGAGCGTATACCATGGTTTCTCCAAAGAAAGTTGAATCGATTCTAAGAGGATTATATCGATGAATGAACTAGAGCACGAACTGACAATGATAACTAAGTATATGGCGGATCTTCATCAAGTGATAATGTGTAACTATACCCATTTAGATATGACGATGGTATATGACAGATTAGACCAGCTAGCTAAAAAGAAGCACTTGAAGCTATTCGCCCTACAGTTGGAGAAACAATATGCAAACAATCTATGAGACTCTATTGTATGGCAAGTCTATAAGAATCCGCCTGGCGGAGGGTGAGCAAGGCTTTCACCTTGTTACAGAATGGTTTGATGTAATGTCAGATGGTTGGGTAACTTGTGCTTCCAATGGGGCGTTGGTAGGCTTGGCCAAAGAAGAGTTTATTATCAAGAAGCTTATAGGTGGGGTGAAAAAGTGATACTTTCAGATGGAAATATAAAAGCAGCTATAGCAGCAGGTAGTATCGTAGTCTCTCCTTATGATGAGGCGATGATAAACCCGTCTAGCTTAGACATACGCCTGGGTGACATGTATACAGAAACCCGCCCTGAATACCAGCCTATGAATGGCAATGGCAGGGTAGATCCGCTGGATAAGAAGACCTTTGTAACGACTACAACCAAGCAAAACAGTTACTTGCTAAAGGCAAGGTCTACGGTGCTAGTATCTATGCTAGAGCATTTAGAGCTACCGGATAACATCTCCGCCAAGCTTCTGGGCAAGAGTTCTTTGGCTCGTTTAGGCATGGATAACAGCTCTCCGGCTGGATGGATAGACGCAGGCTGGCGCGGATACATTACTATGGAGCTAACCAACCACGCTCACTATGATTTACAGCTTACCAAAGGCATGAAAATAGGGCAGCTGGTGTTCTTTGCCCACACACCTTCGGAAAAGCCATATAGTCAAACAGGTAGGTATTACGATCAGTCTGCCGGACAAGGCAGTAGAGGAGTGTAAAATGGCAGGAATTTATATGTTGGCCTCCAATGGCCTAGAGAACCTAGGAGTTCTAGAAGAAGTAGGAGAGGGAATCTTTAGATTCAACCCCGCCCTAGACGTTTACTTCTACGACAAGAGATATGATGGACCGGATAATGCCGCTCTTCAAGAAGCTGTAGTAGCAATGTTAGATAAGCAGCATGATACAAAGAAAGAAGACAACCCTTCGCCTTTGGACTTTTTGTAGTGTTTGATCCAGCTAAAATTCATTTCATTCAATCGCCCAATCGTTATATAGGACGTGGCGGCAATAAGATAAGCTCTATTGTTATCCACAGTATGGCGGGATTTTATAAAGGCAGTATCAGTTGGTTTCAAAACCCTAAGTCCCAAGTCTCCGCCCACTATCTCATCTCTAAGAAAGGTGAGATCACTCAAATGGTCAAAGACTCAGACAGGGCGTGGCATACATATCTTTTAAACGGTTCTTCGATTGGAATCGAGCATGAGGATGAATTGAAATCTCAAGATCCTCATTGGGTTACGCCTGAAATGTTAGAAGCTTCCGCCAGCCTTGTATCATATCTTATGAAGAAGTATGATATTCCTATGACTCACTTGTACAAGCACAATGACAAGTTTGTACAGGAACTTGCAAGGAAAGCAGGTAAACCTCAGTATATACATGGTGATCCAGCTAACTGGCCGATGGATAAGTACAAAGCTCTCATTCAGGCCAAGCTCGATGGAAAGTAAAGAGGTTGACAAAGACCTTATAGCAAATGCTATTGCCATCTTGTCTGAGCATGATGCTACGCTTCTAGCTACCGAGGGTTGTATGTGTTGTGAGGCTGTACCTATTGGAGCTTTAAGGCTCATACAATTGCCGCCAACGCCTGACAGTGAGTCTAAGGACAATGCAACTATAGCCTTCTTTATCTGCCGAGAATGTAAAGACGGAGCATACGACGAAAATAAAACCTTAGAAAACCTATCGACATTTCTATCTGAGGATGCTACACTTATTTAGTTGACCGTATCAACACCGCCGAAAGAAGACTCGAAAGGGTCTTCTTTTTTTATGCGCTATAAATAGACTATGAGACGAGAACCAAGCATCTACATCTGCATAGTCAATGATAAAGGTTCAACCTCTATAGAAGAGCCAATCCCGCCTGAGCTTAAAAACATACATGACAGTATGCTTCTCCGCCACAAGTATTGCCTTCTAAGAAAGATAGACCCAGAAGAAGTTGAGGAGTTTCAAGTTAGATGACATTCAAAGAATGGTTTAAAGTAACAGCTAAATGGGGCGTGTACAGTCTTGGCATTCTTGTACCTGTAATCGCAACGGCTCTTTGTGTATTAGGCGGAATGATTGATACAGCCTTCAACAACCTTAGCACGGCTGAAAGTATTTTAAATTGCTTTAAAGCGCTGTGGTGTTGGATAGTCTTCCCTCCGTTTGTTTCTTATTTTGCATGGAAGAAATTGTGATAAAGCGTAGACGCATTAGAGGTAAATGGGCAGGATTATCCGCCTACACAGTCTCTAGACTGATGGGGCGGAGTATTGTTTATACAAAGAAGCTTCTGAAAGATGTTCCCGCCTTAGATTTGGATATATTAGGTGAAATGATCTTTGAAGAACGAGCGAAGATTAGAATGACAAGGTTGAAGAAATGTTTAAGAAACTTGTAATAACATTAGGCGCTGTTGCTATGCTAGCAGGCTGTCAAGCTCAGCCGCCATTAGCCTATGAACCTTTTAACGATAATGTTTCTCGGTATCTTTTCGAGAAAGAGAAAGGCGTAGCTTACGGCTCCAAAGCTTTCTATATTGTTTACGGACAAGTAGGAATAGACAAGGCAGGTACGGCGATTCATTTTGGCGGACGTAAGTTCTACAGAATTAAAGATCTCCTAGATAAGTATCCAGAGATGAGAGGTTCCGCCGCTGCGCTTAAGGCAGAAGCCGCCCAAGAGAAGTTAATTAAGAAGATGTTTCCCAAAGGTACAAAGTAATGGTCAACAAACAGTTCTACCAACTAGACGATAAGCAGTGGTTATTTGAGCAACTTTGCGAGAAGACAATGACTGAACTTGCCTTAGAGTTGGGAGCAAGTAGAGGGTCAGTAGCATGGGCTTGTCGTACTTTTACCTCTGAAGAATTGAAACAAATCAAGTTCGCCCGTAAGGGTAAGAAGATCAGAAAAGTACTAGAAGATACCCCATAAATAGTCAATCAAGCTACAACCGATAGAATGAGTTTATATAAAGGAATAGGATAATGGATCAAAATACAATACTACAACCATGTATAAACAAGTAGATTTTAACTCACTGCCTGATAAGATTAAAGGCTATATTTGTGGTCTTTGGTCTGCCGATGGTTGTCTCAGATCTGATTCTAAAATAGTGTCCATGAGTCTTGCAGATTATTCAACCTTAAAATTTATAGCTGAAACATTAGTGGAACCCCCAGCTAAAATTTCTACACGCCAGCCTGTTGAAAGAAAGATTGGAGAGCAAACTTTTACAGGCAGTGAGTACCATTGTTTGGCAATTACAAATCATTCATTTTACCAATACTGTCTAGACATGGGAATTACACCTAGGAAAACTTACAACTTAGATGTTAAACTTGATGACAAATCAGACGAATTCAAATGGTACTTTCTTAGAGGAGCGATTGATGGTGATGGGTGCATAGTAAAAGGCCCAAACCTTCAAAGATGTGCAATTGAATTAGTCTCAGCTAGCCAGGTGTATATAAGCTATCTTCAAAGTATTTTTGGAGGCGCTATTAAAATCAGTAAACCTTTAAATGGTGGCTCTGTTCCTCTGTTCCGTTTGATTTTTTGTAGTAACAGAGCCAAACAGTTAGCAAACTTACTTCCGACAGATAGTTTTACTATGAAAAGAAAAACCGCTAAAATAGTAGAACTACAGCAAGTTCAAGGAAAGACTTTGAAGTTGACTCGGCCGGTATTTCTATCAGGCAGTATCTTTAAAAATTCTATTTCCCTGCTTACTGAAGCTGAAGAGAATCTTGTAGCTCTATATAAAAGCACAGGAAATCAATCTATAGTAGCATCCCAACTAGGTCTTGCTAGATCAACTGTTCAAACTACCCTTAAGAAGGCAGGAATGATTTCAATTCTAAAGCCTGGACAACCAAAAGAGAGAAAATAATATGGATCAGAGTTTTGTTTTAGAATTGTTAAATCAGCCCGCTGTACAAGCAATCCTTGTAAAAGCAGCCGGTGACACCATTCAGGGATATTTAAAGGGTGTAGATAAGAACCACACTCTCGATCCATATAAGGGTCCAATCTCAGTTGCAATTACTATTTTAACCGCCATCACAGCGTACCTAACGTTGGCATTAAACCACAACCTAGGCTCAGTTGACGTTAAGGCTGTTATTGAATTTATTCTGCTGTATTACAACGCTCACTTCGTATCGAAGGGTGTGGCTGTCGCCACTGCCAAGCAAGATTCTAAGTAAAACGGAGTTCTTAACAGGTGACCGAGATCAATCGTATCAACGAAAAGCTAGATACCCTTGTGGATACTGTGCATGAAAACCACTTGGAAATCATTGACAGGTTATCTGCGCTTCAGCGCGAGCACTACACAGAGTTTAAAGCCTTAAAAGAAACCGTAGATAAGCATGACCACTACCTAGGTATTGGCTCTAAACTATTCTTATCGGGCGGACTTATAGGGCTTGTAGCCTTTGTAAGGGATTTTTTCCAGTGGAAACCCCACCCATAAATAAAGTAATGACTGAGCCTTATAAGATCCTACCTCTCCGCCAGCAGCAATTCTTTGTGCGAGCAGCAGAGTTTTCGTTCTACCTTGCCGGGCAGATAGAAAACAAACGCAGGTTCATGTATGGAGATGATTCTAAAGTCTCCTCTACTCTTCTCTTTGCAGAGATCCTCCTCCAATCTAGATTTGGTGAACATCCTTTGTCCGCCGAAAAGTACCCAGAGAAAGATGGTAAGTGGGCGAATAACCTGGCGTTGTTAGAGTTAGATGAATCGTGGACAGGCAAGTGGATTAAATACGACAAGGTAATCTATAAGAGTTTTAAGACGTGGCTTGACTTCGCCACTAACTGGACTGATATTCTGGCATTTAGAAAAGGTGAAGTTACTCCTTACCTACTGGACAGACTAGTAAATAACCAGTATACTGGTGATATAAAGTTAATCATTGACAGCTATCACCTTAAGGATTACGAAGTACATGGCATCGAAGAAACCGAATGAAGTAACCTCTCCAACTGAAACACCAGAACAACGTCAAGAGCGCATTAACGCCTCACTTAAAAAGTATAATTTTAAACCTACATCTGAGCTAATTGATGAGTACATTAATAGGCCAGTCTACTTTATGGAGCCATTGTCCCTATCACTGGGAATGAACTATGTCTGCCCGAAGACTGGTCTACCTGGAGTACCTCAAGGGGTTATTATGGAAGTAGCGGGTGGACCTGGCAATCTTAAAAGTGCTTTGGCAGAACAGTTCGCAAAAAATGTTTTAGATGCTGATCCATTTAATCAGGTCGCTTGTTTATTCTTTGAACCTTGTAATTTTCTTCGCCTTAAAAAGGTTTTAGGAGAAGAAAGAATGGAACGATTCCATCGCCTTGAGCGTTCCAATCGAGATGATGTCATCTCTGCTGAAGAGGGCTTACATACTTTACTAAATTTTGGAGCCTCTTGTAAAGAGGTAGTTTACTGTATTGTAGATAGCTTTGGAGCTATGCCTACATCAAGAGAGTTATTTGATAAAGATGGTAATTTTAAACCTCTTGATGCGCGAGCACAGCTTGGACATAGAGCAAACGTAATTACAGAATTCATCAACCAGTGGAACGGTTTAAACCCAAATACTCGGCCAATTCTTATTGCCTTGAACCACATGAAGGATCAAATTGACACAGGAGATGCGACTATCGCTCAACTGAAAGTAGATCGTATTGGGGCAAACATCCACTACGAATCTCCTGGCGGAAAGGGTTTTAAATTTGCTTGCGATTATCGCATTAAGGCAATGGCTAAGAAACCAGATCCAACTAATGAAGCCGAACGTGAAAAACATGCTTTGTTTGGTAACAGGAGAATGGAAGACTTAGAAGGGCATTTTGAAATCTTTAAAAACAAAGGTTGTCCCGATTTTGGCTCTTTAACTGCCCAGGGCAACTTCAATCTCGCCCGAGGTTGCTTTGATGTAGAGGATGAAATCATCTCTTATTCAGATTTTCTAGGGTATGAAGAGTTACGCAAAGGCGGAGCTTATATTTACGTTGAACCTCTTAAGAAAAATGTTAGATATGACACTGCTATTGAGTATCTAAGAACAGATAATGAATTTAAGCTTGAGATGATCCGCAAAATCACTAAAGATAGGGCACAATTGTTTGGTACTAATAAGAAGTCCAAAGGCGTATCTGCCCACGAAGCTCTTTAATGCCCCCTAAGAAATACATAGATGATTTTTTCAATCGCGCAGAGAAGTTGGTTAACGACTTCTTTGGCTTTGTTGCCACCTCTTGTTCTGGTTCTACGAAATGGGACAAAAGAGACGGTAAAGGTAAACACTATCGTGTAGAGGTAAAGGCTACTCATAAAGGTTCCAAAAGTATATCTCTGGCGGAGTTTAAAGAGTGGGAATTATCTGCCGCCAGAGATAGAAAGAAACTGATAGCTGTGGTTGTTTTTGTAGATGAGTCTAATCAAATGCATATAAACAACTCTTTTGCAGTTGTAAATACTCGATGGCTTCAACAAATGATCGCTAGAGACGAGGAAAATGAGAAAACCACAGAAGTATAAACTAGAGGCATTAGTTATTCACTACGGCACCCTTGTAGAGATTGTTGGAGTTCAGTATCCAATCCCTGAGATAAGTGAAAATTGGTGGTACAAAGTTAGCCCGATAGGACGAAATGCTAGGGATGGATATCCCTACCCTAAATGGGAATTGGAAGGTTACCTACATTCGCAGGAGAAGACTGAATGAGCCTGATTGAAGATGTACTGTCCACTCAAGAGAATTACATGTCGAACAAGCAAAGGCTTGCCCGCCACCAAGCTGAGTTCAGGCGTATAGAAGAGTATGAAGCTAGAGATAGACTCTCTGTATCCAGTTTCGATGGCATGGATTGCTGTATTAAAACCTTGATTGCTTCTAGAAAGAAGCCCAGATACTTCGCCCAGAAAACTCTTCCTAAATTATCTATGGGAACAGCCTTGCATGAAGTGTGGCAGAAGTATACAATGAATACACCTAATCTAAAGATGGTCAAGCCTTGGAACTTCCCATATGAAGACAAGGAATTCACAGAGAAGCTCCATGAGATCTGGCCTGAAACCCCCGTTAGATTTAAGCATCCGACTACAGGTAAGGCTCTAGTTACCGGATACTTAGATGATGTAATCTGCTACTATAAGGACGATGTAGCGGTAGTTGATTACAAATTCCCTGGCTGTAAACCGGAGATCTTCAAAGCTAAGTTTGAGAAAGAAGTTTTACTGCCTAAATACTTATTTCAGATTAAATACTACCTCTGGCGGATTCAACAAGATGGTTACTATCTTCCTCTTATACCTAAATATTACTGCCTATACTTTGTCAATTGGCGATTTGAGGCTGGAGATCCTGACGGGGAAAGAGAGGTGTGGGGCCAGCTTACTGATGAAGACAGGCTAACTTTCTTAGAAATGGAGAAAGAGATAGTACGACTAGCTGACGATCCAACCTTGGAATGTGGATACAAGTACTGTAAAGACCACGGTATTAACAGCGCTAAGGGGGAGCTGGATGAACATTCTGGCAACGATATTGTTGATGATTCTGAGGTGGTTTGAAGTGGATGATAAGCCTGAACCTATAACAATCCCGCCCGATATTTTAGAACTCCAGGGCGAAATCTCCGCCATAGAGCACTACATGTATGACGCAGAAGTAGGCGGCGGGTTCTGGTATGACATTGTAGAAGCTAAGGCGGAACATGCCAGGTTGGTTAATAAACTAGACAAACGTATGGGGTATAAATAAGTGGCAGTAATTCTAGGCCTTTCCGGCCCCCGGTTTAGCGGTAAAACGGTCCTGGCAGACCTTGTTGTTAGCGGAGCAAAAGAATATGGAGTTGAAGTAAAGAAGCTTTCCTTTGCTACTCCTCTTAAAGAAGAGTTCTGCAAGGAGAAAGGAATAGGCATTGAAACCTTACTACTTCCTGAGGTTAAAGAACAGTATAGGGCGGAGATGGAAGCGTTTTCGCTTCGCGTTAAGACAGAGAACAACAACCCTAACCATTTTACTGACCTTCTTTTTGCTAAGATCCTCCCTCTGGACAATGTTGTTATTGATGATGTTCGCCTCTTCACTGAAGAGATTATGCGTATCCGCCAAGAGCAAGGATATGTCTGGAGAGTCTTTACCGAACGACAAAGACGAATAGATAGAGGTATGCTAGTTAACCATGTTACCGATATTAGTAGGTTTGAAACTGAGTCAGACCTTCCTGCCGATTGTTACCTTTCTCTATTTGGGACAGGCTGGGTGTTTAATAACAAGTCCGTATTGGACTTGCATTTAGTAGCAGATGGGTTGATTAAGCGTCATTTCCTACCAAAGTTCCAATAAGAAAGTAGACTTTACAATATGCTACAATCTTGGGCATGAAGAAACTCTTCCTGCTTCTCTTTACCTTTCTCATGCTGGCCGCGCCAGCAAACGCTAGGCATCTAGCAGTATTTGAGCTAAACGATCCTCACTTTTATAACATGTGGCAACAACAAAGTATCCAGCCGGACGTACTTGTTGTTGGTAAAGACTGGAGATACCTAGATGAGTTCTTAAAGAAGACTCAAGATAAATTTAATAACGACTCAGAAGAACTTCTTATAGATATCAGTTGCCATGGCTCCGCCAAAAACGGAATGTTATATCTGGACGGAAAGCATAAGACTTCTATGGGCAGTGTTATCAAACACGTAGAAGACTTCTTTCCTAACCGCCCCAACCTTACCCTTGTATTTGAAAGCTGCTACGCCGGTCGCTGCTACAAACTTACCTCTAGGGGTAATAAGGATGCAGATCTGCCAGGCGGGATTACTACTCCTCCTTCCTTTCCTGTGTATGGCATAGATGACACAATGCCTAACGCAGGTAACCTTCAGTACCTATCTTATATTAACCACGATACAACCTATCAAATGGATATAAGGGAGTATGAAGTTAAACCCCTGCATGAGTCATATCACCGGGTAGATTGGGAGTTCCTCTTAACAGTTGGTCAAAAGATGATTGAGTTTTGGCAGAATCTAATCTCTCGTCATACACTTTAATCTAAAACCCCTTGCCAAATATCTAACAACGTCCTATACTTTTTCTATGAGTTAAGCTCAAGATAAATAGAAAGAGGTAGAAGAAAGTGAAGTTATTAAACCAAGCCATTGCTGTTAGAAAAGGCGTTCAAGCCCGAGTGCATGAGCGTACCACAGAGTATCACCGTATCCTAGAAAAGCCAGGCTTGTTCCATGGCTTCTCAAAGAAATTCCGCCCTTTGAATGAAGAAGGCGAACGTTTTCCAGATGAAACACAAAAGGCGCAGTACAATGCGGAAGACATTATCCGTAACGCTGCTAGGACTTTAACAGAGCTGTTTGATATCGAGGCTACAGTTGATGCAACTAATGCTGCCGCCAGAGCAGATATCATTGTAGACGGAGCGGTAGTAGCTAAATCCGTTCCTTCCACAACTCTTATCTTCTTGGAAAAGCAGTTGGATCTGTTCCGTAGTGACTTGAAGAAGGCTCCAGAGCTAGACCAGGCTGAAGATTGGGCAGTAGATCCTAACTCTAATCTCTTTAGAACAAAGGAACAACTAACACACAAGACTAAGAAAGTTCAACGTGCTATTGTAAAGTACGAAGCTACGAAAGAACACCCAGCCCAGACCGAAATGATCACAGAAGATGTGACCACAGGACATTGGGAGACTGTTAAAATCTCAGGCGCACTACCTAAGCCTAAGAAGGAAGCACTCCTAGAAAAGACCAACAAGCTTATCGATGCAGTTAAAGTCGCCCGAGAGCAGGCCAACAATCAAACCGTTGTTGAGCTTAAAGTAGGTTCACAGTTATTTGACTATTTGCTCTCTAGCAAGTAGAATAGAAGTTGAGAAAGCTGAAGATAAAGTTTAAGCTAACGTCTTCTCAGGATTAGATTCGCGGTTCAACTCCCGACTGGGATACCATGTCCCAGTAGCTCAATGGACAGAGCACTCCATAAGACAGTAAGATAAAGTTATTTCTCAGAAGGTAACACACGCAGTAAGGAAATCAAATCTCCCTTCAACATCACATTAAGGTCTAATCGGGGTTCAAATCCCCGTCAGTGCTCCAGATGCACTGATAGTTTAATGGAAGAACAAACCTGTATCAAGCTAAGATGTTGAATTAAATGTGTTGATTCGTCCTGAACATATTTTCCGTGCAATTTTATTGAAAAAATAGCGCACGGGCTATTAAATATACAACTTGAACGCCTCCTTCGGATATTAGGGGGCGTTCGCCATTCTTGACAAAGGTGGCTGAAAACTGTATGCTTATAGCTCCGCCACTCCGAAGGAGCTTTTTGAACATGCCGAACAAAGATTTAGTCAGAGAAGTATTAGACGATTTAATAGAACAACTGCCTGTAGGTTACACCTTAGAGCGTATAGAGGTGGATAGTAGTGAATGAAAACAAGGGTATTGTAGGAGCAGGCAAGACTCCTACCGAAGCATTAGATGTAGCGTTGTTGGTGTTGAGAAAATGATTAAGCAAATTATCGTAATGAGAACGGATCTTAACATGCGTAAAGGGAAAATGGTCGCCCAGGGCGAAAATCAGGATTTGATACAACTCTACTATGAGAAAATTATCAGATTTGGAATACAGACAAAAACTTTTTGAGGTATGGGGAGATAGGTATGAGGCCCTATCGGAGTATAAAGATTCTAATTCAAAGATTAGATTTAAATGTAATAAGTGTCAGTATGAGTGGTCCGCCATTGGGAAATCCTTATTAAGAGGGCATGGTTGCCCTGAGTGTGGTAGAGCTATTGCCAGAGTTACAATCAAACATAATGTAACTCAAGAGCAATTCATACAAAAGGTTAAGAAGATTGATCCAACTCTTGTAGTTCTTTCTGATTACAGAAATGCAATAAGCAGGGTGGATATTGAATGTACCGTGTGCGGCAGGAGATGGTCCCCCAAAGCCTTGGATCTTATTGCAGGGCGAGGCTGTATAAGATGTAAAAGGGATAAAAAAGGGTTAAAATCAAGGAAAGATCCTGCAACCTATGCCAAACAAATTGAAAAGGAGTATACTGGATCGATTCTCTTATTAGAAGGCTATGTGGCAGGAGAAACTTTGATTCAATTCCAATGTACTAACTGCAACTTTATTGGAAAAAAAGAAGCTGGGAGGTTGCTTAAAAGAGGTTGTCCTAATTGCTCTGAATCGAAAGGCGAAACGAAGATAGCGTATTTGTTAGACTTGTTGGATATTAAATACAGAAGGCAGTATTGGTTCAAGGATTTGAAAGGAGATAAAAATCCACTTCGTTTTGATTTTGTTTTTGTTAAAGATGATGTAGTAACAGGTTGTCTTGAATATGATGGTTCGCAGCATTTTAAACCGTTTTTCATGGATAAAGATAAATCCAGATTTGAATTACAGAAAAGGTATGACAAGCTGAAGGATGAATATTGCCAACAGAAAGGGCTGCCATTAATTCGCATACCTTACTACGATTATCCCAAATTAGAAATTAGTTATTTAGAGGCGGTATGTCAAAAATTAAACAGGTAATTGTAATTCGCAGGGATTTAAATATGAGGCTTGGGAAATCCTGTGCTCAGGCAGCACATGCTTCTATGATATTCTTAACAAAGGAAATCAAAAGAAATTTGGCCGCTAATGACACAGTATTCTGCACTGATCCTGATTGCTGTGGAGATAGCCTACAAGAGTTAGACTTCTCCGAAGCTGAAAGAGAGTGGATTAATGGCAGTTTCACAAAGATATGTGTAGGCGTTGGCTCTGAGGAAGAGCTTCTAGAGATAGAAGCTCGCGCCAAATTTGCTGGGTTGATTGTGCATATGGTAACTGACAAAGGGTTGACAGAATTTCACAACGTACCCACAAAGACTTGCTTGGCAATAGGCCCCGCCGCCAGCGAAGATATAGATAGGATTACAGGACATTTGAAACTATTATGAGCGATGAACCAATACCAATGACGCTTTTATAAACGTGTTAAAGAGTTTAACAGAAAGAGACAAGATTAATTTCATCTAACCTATTGACATACATATATTCACACTCTATACTATTAACTATAGTTTAGAGGTTACAATATTTCGTGAAAAAACTGTCTGAGAAGGTTATTGAAACATCGTTGCTTGCGCTAGCGGCTTCGTTTCTTTTTGTTCTAGCTTTAACTGTTGGCACAGGTTTGTTTGTAGGGTTGTCCGCCCTAGGTGGTTTCATCTTGTTTTTAGCTTGGAATCAAGCTATCCATTCATTCCTTTACGGTCCATCTATTACCTTTACACAGGCATGGGGCCTGAGTGTGATGGTAGGACTTGTTACCGGAAATCTTAAAAACATGTTTGAAAGAATGGTAGGAGCTATTAGAAAAGCCTACGATGAGGGTAAAAAGGCTTAGTGAGAATCTTCACATTCGTAAGTGACATGGGTGGACCTTATCGTCTTCGTGTCGAACAACCTATGCGAGCGCTTAAAAGATTTGGAATAACCCACGCCCATGGCGTTGTCATTCCTTCAGAAAACAATGCACCTGGGCCAAGCTTAAATGCCTTGATTAACATGCTTTCTGGGTTTGATATCTGTATCCTTCAGCGGGTAACATCGCTGCCAATCACTCAGATGGTTAAGAACGCCTGCCACTTCCTAGACATACCTTTGATTCTAGAGTTTGACGACGACTACATTAACCTTCCTAAGAACAACCCATGTTTTTATGGCACGGCTATTGACAACCCTTTGCTGGAACAGATCAGACGCCTAAGCGCCCTAGGCCAGGAAGCAGCTGTTCAAGAACTTATGCCTCAGCTGGAGTTCTCTCGTCTGCAAGGGTTGGAAGAGCTAAAACAAGCCATTTCTTTGTATGATGCGGTAACTACAACTACAGAAGAGCTGGCGCAGGTGTATCGTCCGTACAATAAGAACATCGAAGTCTTTCCAAATCAAATGGAAAGGGTACACTACTTCCGTGATTACACTATAGAAGAAACGGATTCTGAGGGGCGGCTTAAGCCGCCAGAAGGTAAGCTAGGAATGCACTCCATCCCAGCTTTCTGGCCTTCCAGGGATGAGAAAGGAATACCCCGCCACGATCTTCCTTTAAACCGTATTGTAAGAGTAGGATACACAGGTACGTCTTCTCACGGTGATGACTTTCGCACTGTAGAAGACAGTTGGGTTAAACTAACAAAGAACTATGCGGACAAATGCTGGTTTACCTATATCGGAGATCCTTACTTCTTTGACAAGCAGGTAGATCATCGTGGGCGTCGTCAGTTTATTCAGCCAACAGAATCTTACGACAAATATCTTTCTAATGTTAGAAACCTAGATGTAGGCATAGCTCCGCTTGATGTTAGAGAGCCATTCAATATGTCTAAGTCTGATCTTAAGGCTTTAGAATATGCAAGCTGGGGTATTCCCGCAGTGTTGCCTGGGTTTATTACCTACTCCCGTACATTTACACACAATGAAAATTGTCTAATGTACAACAACAAGAAAGAATTTTACCAATGCCTAGAAGCTTACATCAACGATCCGGCTTTAAGATTCAAACATGGCAACGCCGCCAGAGAGTTAGTAGGTAGTACAAGATTAGAAGATCAACATGCAGAACGTAGGGCGAACTTCTATGCAGCTACTATCGCCGCTAAGAAGAAGAGTCAAAGATTTACACCTAACAAGGAGACAGCAGTTGTACAAGGCTAAGTTAAAAAACTGGATTACCGGGCGCAGATTTGCTAAACCTTCTGAGTTGGACTTCGGAGATGTAAAGATTGCATTGCCTAAGAACTTTCAGTTGGGCTTCTCTGACAACCTAGATACAACTGCTAGGCAGGTTGAGGTAGTATCCGCCCCAGAGAATAACGATTACCCTGTAAAACAAGGTGATGTTGTTCTTATGTATGAGGTAGACCAACAAGATATCCCAGGCGAAACAGAACTTAAATACATGCCTCTTGAAAAGGCGTTTGCTGTATACGAAGATGGTAAAGTCCGCCCTCTAGGTAAAAATGTATTTGTAGATTGGGATGAGGATGAAACCGGTTCAACTTACGAAAATATTCAGCATCTATTAGGCTCAAAGCAGATTAGCGCAGGTGGAATTATCCTCCCAGAAAGCCATACAGTATCTAAACTAGTAGAGGCAACTGTACTAGCAGTAGGAGAGAAGGTTGATACTGTAAAGGTTGGAGAAAGAGTTCTCTTTCAACGCTTCAGCGGTATGCGTATTAAACTCGGCCAGCAGAAAGGTATGTTAGCGGATGTGGAAGTAGGAGTTTACGCAGTATTGTGATACTTCTAGCGCTCGATCCGGGTACTCGGCAGACTGGATATACCTTCTTTGATACAGAGATATCTAAGCCCGCCAATGCTTGGGGCGATATTGATAACAATATGATCTTAGATATCATTCCTGCATGTGATGAGCTTGTTATAGAAGGGATGATATCCTGGGCAACAAGGGTAGGAGAAACAACTCGCCAAACACTTATTTGGATAGGGCGGTTTATTCAAGCCGCAGTCTTCGCAGGAATACCTTGGCATATCCTCGCCCGAGATAAGGTAAAAACAACCCTAGGTCTTAAGGCTAAGTGCCGAGATGCAGAAATAGATCACTTTATCCAAGAACTATATGTACCCAACTACAATCGCTATCGAAATCCAGGAATACTTAAAGGCTTTGCCGGGGATTCTTGGGCTGCTTTGGAACTTGCTACTGCCTATTGCGTAAGGAATAACCTTTTAAAATGACAGATTACTTAGAAGCCTCCGCCTTAGAAGGCAACAGAAAGGTAGAAAATTATAACCACATGAAAAATTGTGGGCATAGTGTACTGGCAAACTTAAAGAAAGCAGCCGATGAAAATAAGGATTTGATGGAAGCCTTAGCCAGAATAACTAAGCTAGAGAAGAGGTTGGCGGAGTTAGAAGCAAGACCATACTACCCAGTACTTCAACCTCTTATGCCCAGCCCCTTAAACCCAACTTCACCGATGTACCCTTGGATAATTACAACAGGTACAGGTCTAGATAGCCATCTTCCAGATTCAATTAAACCAAAGGTGTATTAACAACGTGACAGACGACGATGAAATTCTAAAGAGAATACTTAAGAGCGTAAAGAAGCTTCCACTTCTCACGCCCGAAGAAGAGATAGCTCTGCTTACAGAGTATCAAACTCTTCGCTACCCTATTCTCAATATGTTCCAGAAATCCTACCCTGACTTTAAACCGAAGGAGGTTTTAGGGTTTACCCTACATGCTTTGTTGAATCCAAATACTAATACATATAGTGTAAGGGCGAAACAAATCCAGGACATACTTGTCTCCAGAAATATGAGACTGGTTGCCTCGTACAGTAAGAAGTTTAATGGCGGCAGCCTTACGTCCTATGATCTGTTTGTGGCGGGTGTTATGGGTTTGATTTACGGCATCAACAAGTTTGATTTGACCCAGAAGCATAAGAAGACTGGGCAACCTCTGAAGCTTTCTACGTATGTTACGTGGTGGATTCGCCACTACCTGCAACGTGCTTGTCAAAACCAATCTCGTTCTATCCGTATTCCTATTCACAAACACGATGAGTTAAACCGCCTGAGAAAGGCTTACGGAGAGTATTGCTCTACTCATGCAGATGCTCCGCCACCAACACCCCAGCAATTAGCAAAGCTTACAGGGTTTGATGTTAAGCTGGTACAGGAACTAGGAACATATCTGTTTGAGATAGGCAGCCTAGACGAGTGGGCTAATGAAGAGGAGAATCTTACGATGGGAAGCTTTCTAGAAGCGCCTGAGTCAGATCAGCCTGAATCTGGAATAGAAAATCATATCAACAAGATAAACCTAATTGCCTTGCTAGAACAACTTCCGCCAGAAGATTGTAAGTTTATGATGCTTTTGTACGGAATCATGGATGGACTACCTAGAAAGCCTAAGGAAATGGCTAACGCGTTTGACATTAAAACCTCAGAGGTTATCAAACGTGAGAAGCAAATCATCGACCGCCTGAAAGAGATAGGTAGCGCAGAGCAGTTTAGTCTTTAAACTCTAAAGTATAGATAATGAAAATTATTATTGTGAAAATTCCCGTTATTGCATAGAAGGTTGAAAAAAGATCATTCTGAGGAAGTAAAGGTGTTAGGCGCATAAACATAGCTAGATAACTCCCCAGAAGTATTAATAACCCTGGGCGAGTTACCTTTATTTGCCGCTTGGGAAATTTTAATTGGAATTTAGGTTTTACTTCGACAACATCTGCTGCCATATAAGGGTCCCAACGTAGTCGCCAACCTTTAGCTTTCAATGCTGCTTCAACATAAGCAGCGTATTTAACTGAACCACTCACTCTTTGAGGGCTGTATACAGCGTTCTTTAAAAGAGGCAAAATACTTTCATCAAAGTATTTCTGAGCATCTTCTTGGGATTCTAGAATGTAATCAGATTCAACCTGCTTAGGTGAAGGGCAGTTTATGATACTTAGTTTACTCATCACTAGCTCCATACCGAGGCAAAGTTATCGCTGCTGCTCTTTGTTGTTGGATTATGTGATTATAGTAGACTCCAAATTGATAAGGGTTCCGCCACTCATGATCATTTCTGATGTAGTAGCGATAAAAGTTATCCGTAGGCATTTCATTTATAAGTTTTAAAGCGGGGCTAGGTTCAGGCTGGTTAAAGCAATCACCTACGAACACTTCTAAACTTACACTATTGTGGGAGTTCCAGCCGCCCCGGCTACGTATATTGGTCATCTTTTTTAGTCCTCTTTTCATTAATCCTTATTATACGCTGTCTCTATCGAAAGAGAGGTAGAGGGTTATGAATCCTCAAGTGCGTCCTGCCAGCGTATTTTAAGGTTACCCGAATCCACTACGGTGCGTCAGTAAAACTCAGTTTGTCAATACTAGAAACACTCGGGCGATGTTATATGAATCATCCTTACCGGAGTGTTGCCTTCCTTCAAATTCTAAACCACAACCCTCTAACATGTCAAGCAAGGAAACGCTTTTAAATGTACGAGTTTTGAGGCGAAACATCTCTGAGATGTTGAATGTCTTTCCGCCAAAAGGACTCATAGTGCCAAGGGGGTACTTAAAAGGTTCAAACTCATCTTCTGAGTCAATAACACATAGACGATTCTTTGCCCCGTACTTTGTTGCTAAGCGTTCTGTGACTTTAGCAAGGGATTCGCCCTGGCGAATTAGCTTCTTTTCTGTCCAACCTGTTAATGCTGTGATCTCAGGTGTAACTTTGTTAGCATCAGGAACTTCGATATAACCACATGCTGGGTTAAAAGGCCACGGTACCTGTGTTGGGTATTTAATTGGAAAACTGTAAGACTGAACAATCTGTCTCTTTTCTGCATCTACGACTGTAAGGCCAATTTCTATGATTTGACTGCCTTGAGGGCGGGATAGCTCCATCTCTAAGTCTAAGACATTAACTAGCTTACTGTAACTCATGGTGAAATTGCCTCTAACATGCTCCAAAGATCTTCTTCAATTGTGTCCAAATCGGATAGGGTCCAGTTATCCCCAGGATTGAAATACAAAAGAGTGCGGAATTCCTTATACTCCTTTCTGTACATTTCTAATAATCCTGGATTGCTGATTAAACACTGCATCGTGTTTATAATTCTGTCGCAAAGTTTGACAATAGTAGCCTTCTGACGAAGTTCGCAATCTTCTACCTGTCTAAGGCGACTATAAAAGACTTTTTTCTTTTCTTTTCTAGTACCTTCGGCTGGATCTGTAACAAGCTCAACAAGAGCTATAACTTCAAGTGGAACTCCACCCGCTGCGAGGGAATTTGCTGTAGCGTCTGTATCTTCAATCGTATCATGAAGGAAACAGGCTCCTACAATATCTTCTTTACAGCCTTTAGCTTTGGCAAGCCTGGCTACTGCATTACAATGTGTAAAATATGGCAGCCCGCCATAAAGTTTACTATCTTTGTGATAGTGGATGGCTAAATTGCTGCATAAAGCCTCTAATGTTGTCCATGTATTCATATACCCTCCGGGCGGATTAAATTGAGCTTAGTGTCGTATTGCTTAGCTCGTTCTTTAACACTTTTCTCTAGGTAACATAGTGTACTCTCATGTTCTAAAGTTTGCAAGGGGCGAAATTTCTGATTATTTTCATTGATATGGAACGAATAAGCTATATGTCGATAGTAATCAAGTCTGGTGCAGTCCGCCTTAAAGTCTACATAGTCTATTTCAGGAATAAGTTGGTTAAGTACAAAAGATTGCATTTGAACATTGTATTCTTTAATCTCTACAATCTGAGTGTTTAAATCTTCCATGTATTGCTCATGTTCCGCCATCTTATCGTTTGTAAAGTCGCCCAAAGACTGGATAGTCTGATCCAATTTAGATACTTGCCAAATCATTAATAATACGACGACCAAAAGCACTACCAACGGAACGGCAACAAATATTAAATATTCCACGAAATGGTCAAAACCTCTTGAACTACTACTTCGTTTAGTTTAAACTATTAATAATGATTAATCAAGTGCCTATAAACGAAATCGTAGGACTTTTAATCTTTGTAGCCTTAGATCTGTTGCTTATCTGGATGTTTTGATTACTTTAAACCTTGTTAAGAACAAACTAGCTGTAGCATTTTTAGAAAATCCGCCCCTGGCGGACGATGCAGAGCGTATAAATGCCATTCCAGGCAAAGAGTCTATATATGGAATAGATGCGGACGGAGATAGCTGCATAGAGCATTGGCTTTTACCTAAGTCCATGCTTAGAGACTTGTTTGAGAATTGGCATGGGAATGAAATAGCTGTAGGAGAGTCTGCGGCAGCATTATGCCAATCTTATTACTTGCAACTGGCGAATATTGAAGACCTTCCGCCAGTCTCTTCAGAAGGTTTAGAGTTTCTACGCAAGCCAAAGCCTTGGCAGATGAAGTATATCTGTATCAATAAAGGCAAACGTAACCTCATCTGCGCCCTAAACATCGGATTTGGAAAAACCTTAGCAGTATTAGAACGTGCTAAGCTTGTCGAAGGTCGAACAGACTTTAAACTCCTTATCATCTGCCCTAAAAACGTTATGACGAACTGGCAGAGTGAAGTCCGCCTTACCTATGATTTGCCATCCTTTATATTCTGGGAAGAGGGTAAGAATGTACCTAAGCTCCAAGCTGTGCTTAAAGACCAACAAATCGTAATTTCTTCCTATGAGATGGTTAAGCACCTTCAGAAGCATTTCCACCCTGAACAGATTATTATAGATGAGATTCACAGCTTTAAAACGCCTAAGGCAGAACGAACAAAGCAGGTTAAAGCTATCCGTAAGGCGTTCCCAGATGCAGGCGTACAAGGTGCCTCAGGCACTCTCGCCCACAACCAGCCTACAGACATGTATGAGCCAATAGACATAGTTTCGCCAGGGCTTCTAGGCTCCAGGGCAGCCTTTAAAGCTAAATACATGAAGGCATCCGATCACGTATATATAGATAAGGTTCTACCATCAGGTCTGGTTACCCAGATAAAGATTCCTGTTGGATTCAAGCCTATTAACATCGACAAGCTTCACGAACAGATTAAACCTGTAGTTTACACTGTAGATCCTACAGAATTCCAAACCTTTGAGGATTACACAGACTACATCGTTGTAGCCATGAAAGGCGAGCAAAGGAGACTTTATGAGCAAACTCTTACAGAATTTCTAGATGCTGTAGACTGTGGCAGCCTTATGCCAGGAGAGCAGCTATCTGTACTTAGCCGCCTGAGACAGCTTGCAGAAGGAGCTTTTCACGCTGAAGAGGCAGAAACAGAAGATTCGGGTAAGCTAGACTTTATCGAAGAGATGCTTGAACAGAAAGATCCAGAAGAAAGGGTAATCATCTGGAGCTGCTTTCGTAAGGGCCTAGAAATTCTACACGAACGTCACGCTAATGCAGGCGCAGTTCTATTTACCGGACAGATATCTGATAATCGTAAGAAACTCGGAGTATATTCCTTCCAAGGTTGCCGTACAGAGGAAGAATACGAACATTTCCGCCAATTGAAAAGTAAAACTAAAGATTGGCAGTATGAACCAGGAAAAGCCAGTATACTTTTAGGTATCATGCACCAGTCCACTATTGGTTTTAACCTAAATAGAAGCAGTAAACAATACGTGCTAACGGCTGATTGGTTAGATAGTACCTTAAGTCAGACTCTAGGGCGAATTAAACGCTTAGATAACACCGCCCCTTATGTAGAATCCGTATTCTTACATTCCAAAGATACAGATGAGCATGAAAGACTTCTAGCTACCTATCGTAAAGGACAAATCGCCGCCCAAGTCCTTCAAGGAAAGAATTCAGATTTAAACTTGCTGCGTATTCAAGAAATAAACAGGCTTCGGAAACTAAGAGAGAGGTTGTAATTTGACTTGTTGTTGTGCCGCCCGTATAAAATATAGAGGCGAATATCTAACGGTAGTGGGGGCGGATTCAGAAGTATCTGATTCTTCAGGCAGGTTGAATGATTTGCTTGGAGATGGCAAACTGTACAGATTCCACGATGCCGTAGTAGCGATAAACGGCATGGGGCCTATGACTGAGGCTTTACTAGAACTTCAAGAAAACCATACCTATATGAAGAGCTTGAGGTTTACTACCAAGCGAATGGTCAGAAAGTTTGTCTCTAAGTTCTTTGGTGAGATGAGAGGACTTATTGAAGAGGCGGTTATCACGCCCGATATCCTCCAACAGATAGGCATCTTACTTGTTGTAACTCCTGGGCATGTGTACTCAGGATGGAATGATCTTAGTATCTTTGAGCATGGGCGATTCTATACAACAGGTGCAGGGGCGGATAAATCCGCTGGGGCGATGGAAGTACTGTACGACGCCCTGGAGAAGGTAATAGACGATCTAGAGCCTGAGCAGGCTTGGGAAGCGTTTGAAGATATTGTGCATAGAAGCATCTCCGCCTCCTGTAAGACAACCTTTGGAGTAGGAGAGCCTATCTGTATAGAAAGAGTTGTACCAATGGAACTCCCGCCAGCACCTAAGCGCGGAAGAAAGAAGAAGGTGAAATAGTGGAATTTTTTGAAGGTGGGGCGCCTAAGATACCTATTGGCGAGAAAGGATATCAAGTTTATCAAGGTGGCTTCTATAAAGAAATCAGAACTGCTTTGCCAGATAATCGCCCTAAATGTGAATGTGGAAAGGTTATAAGCACAGGTGTTAGAGTGACTCATAGTGTTAAAAAAGAATGGGTAAACTCTTGGCAAGTAAAAGAACTTAACATTATCGGACACGGCGATAATGAGTATTTCTATGAGTACGAATATGACACAGGTAATGATTACGGAGATATTTGTAAAGATATAGACAGAATAGATGAGCGATCTGTCTTTGCTACTCGTGAAGCGGCTGAGAAATATATAGAAGGAATGAATGAATACGAGGCAATGGAATGACAGACGTTTCAGATAAACATAAGTGGATTGCAGTTGATCTTGACAAGACACTTGCTTATTACGAATCTGGCGATTATGACAAATATGGCGCCCTTTACATAGGTCCACCGCTTTCTATGATGGTTCAGAAAGTTAAGCTGTGGTTGTTAGAAGGTAAAACCGTAAAGGTTTTTACTGCTAGAGTAGCTCCGCCTCATGACACTCCTTTAGATTTAGTTGTCAATGCAATTCAAAACTGGACAGAAAAGCATATAGGTGTTCGCCTACCTGTAACTTGTGTTAAAGACAGAAATTGCGAAATTATCTATGACGACAGAGCTATGCAAATTCTCGCTAACAGAGGAATTACAAAGGCGGAAGAAATGAATGCCTTTATGCAATACAGTGATGATGTCATGGCCGGTAAAGTAGATATATTTGGCAACCCTTTGCAGAAGGATGAAGAATGACAGTAGCTATAGTAATCCCCGCCACCGATTATCGCCCACATTGTATAAGTCTATTAGATCGTCTTTGTAAGTCAATCGTAAGGGGCGGAACCAGTACATCGCCTGAAACAGAGATTGTCATCTGTATGGATGGTTGCTCTACAGACTTTGTAGAATTCTTCCAAGACACTTACTCCGAGTTCACTTACCTTATACATAAAGGTAACAGGCGGAACTTCTGTGCAAACAGCAATATGGGATTGAGATATGCCCATTCCAAAGGTATGTCCGCCATCCTTTGCAATCAAGACACTGTTCTACCGGATTGGAAGTACTTAGGTTGGCTACAAGCAGGCGGACAAGGATTAACCTCTACACAATCAGTCGAAGAGTCAGACCAAGATAAACTTAACATCTTAAATCAAGCTCAAGAGCCTGCTTACATTTCTGTGTTAGATGATAGTGTTCCCACTAACAAGTTTGCCGGTTATTGCTATTACATAGATCACTCCGTTATGGAAGAGATTGGCTTTCTACATGAACCATTTGGGGCGAGTTTTGACGAAGATCTGTATATAACAAAGGCGTTGCTAGCAGGATTCCCTGTACAGATAAGCAACATAAAGGTCTACCACGAAGGAACACATATCGACCAAGCCGCCCTAGGCGGACAAAGCCTTACAGGAGCTTATGGCGGAGATCTGTTACAGATGAACCACCACAAATACAGGTTTATGTGGCAAATTCCGCCAGAGGTGCAGCATCCGCAGTACGTAAAGTGGATCTTGGCTAATTATAAGTGGGATAAGAGTGTGATGTATGACGCTTGAGAATACTTCGCCTGAAGACAGACTTATAGCAAGAGTAGAAGAGTTAGAGGCGGCTATAAAAGAACACGCTGCTCAGAGATTAGACGACAGATGTTTTCTAGATGACCTCAAGCTCTATAAGCTTGTAGGAATAGATGAGCATCCAGGATTAGCCTTACCCGAGGCGGAGTTCATAAGCAATTGTAAACGATACTGGAAATGCCAGCAAACAGGAGAGAAGTATGAAACCTGAATGTATCTGCCTTACAGGAGATCCTACTCAATGTCCTTGTAGAACTGAGGCGGAGATACGGTCTGATGAAAATCACAAACGCTTTAAAGAGTTTATGGACAACTTGCTAACAAACATGGCAATAGACAAACTAATGGAGAAAGAAGAATGACATACAGTTTCCGTCAACGAAAGAAAGAACTAGCGTTTTGGAAGAGATCAACTAGAGAAACAGTGAATGAAGATCTGGAGAAAAGAGGGATGCCTTTGAGCAAACTCGCCCAACTTCGTGTCGTATATCTTCTATCTGATTTGCCAATTGAAACACCCGAGCCAGATGAAACTGATGAGTAAGTAGGTAGATATGCGAGTTAAATATCCAAGAACCTTGCATCTACCTTGGAGTCCTGGCGGAAGTTCTGACGACAAGTATCTAGATTACGATCCTTTTGAAGGAAAGGTTGTTGTGGTCACAGAAAAGATGGATGGGGAGAATACTACTCTCTATACAGACGGACTTCATGCTCGCTCTACAGATTCCGCCCATCACCCTTCTAGGGCGTGGGTAAAAGGATTCTGGGCAGCTAATATACAGAATAAGCTGTGGTCAAGTACTATGCGAATTTGTGGCGAAAATATGTATGCCCGCCACAGCATAGCTTACGATGATTTGGAATCTTATTTCTTAGGCTTCTCAGCCTGGGAGGGGGATGAATGTTGGAGTTGGGATGAGACTCAGTTAATTTTTGACGAATTCAATATCACGCCCGTACCTGTCCTTTTCTACGGACCATATGCAGATTTCAATCGCTATTTAATTTGGCCAAGAGAGGGGTATGTGATAAGATTAGCTTCTGGTTTTGAGATGAAAGATTTTCAAACATCTGTAGCCAAATATGTCCGCCCTAACCACGTTCAAGCAAATGCCAAACATTGGATGAGTGCTCCTGTTATTCCAAATAGGTTAAGAAGTGAAAGAGTATAGAGGTAATCCGCCCCGCATATCTCCCGCCCTTGGGCGAAATCCTTTCTTACATTGGGTACTTAAGGATCACATATGTATAAAGTGTGGCGGAAATATGTTAAGCCCTTTTGTAAGTTCTGTTTGCCCTGTTCAATCTAAACCAAAGGAAGAAAGATAATGGGAATGTTTGGACCGAAGATAGGATCGTGGTGGATAACGTGCAAATCAGATCCTAGATGGAACGCCTCGGGCCGAGGATATGGACTAGTATCTTCAGGAGGTCCGCCCGATCTTCAAGATAAGATTAAAGAACTCAAAGAGCTTTATGGCGAACCGCCAGCAGACTGCTACCAAGGTTTCATGAAGGATTAGACAATGAGTTGGTGGGAAGACAAGATATTTGAATTGCCGCCTTCGCGGCCCTATAAAGATCATTTTATCGACAGCGGTATAAGACTTAATCATACCTCAGCCGGAGGTACGTTTTATTCTTTGATTGAGCTTGAAATGTTTGACTATGGTATAGATGATGAAGACGAAAACGGTAATTCAATGCCAGATCCACCTGGATGTAACTATAACGCTACTAGGTTAGGTTTATCAGATTTAAAAGCCTTACGCCAAGGTCTTGATGATTGTATTAAGATAATGGAAGAAGCCAAGCATAGGATTGAATAAATGAAGAAAAGCCCTAATGAAGGTGGTTGTTGGTTCTGTAATGATGATAACCCAGAAGATATGTGTTTCTCTATGGAATGGGATTGTGAAGTACATGATAAATGTGCTCAAGAACAAGCTGCCCTAAACAACCCAGAAGCGCTGATAATGCTTAGGGAGTGGGGCGAAATAGGCTATGACGAATGTAGCAAAAGGTATGACCAATGGAAATTGATGAACGAGATGTAATGAATATGCTCCGCCATGCCTTTCTAATGGGTATGAATACAAATCCTGAAACATGGGAAGAATCTGAAAGAGATGAATATCTTCAAGAAATTGTGGATGAATGTAAAAGAGAAGGCGGAGCTTCGTATGGCAAATATCACGGTTCCCACTGTCCGCCAGACTGTAAAGGTGATTTAGATGATAACGATTGATATTTGCCCTACAGGTTTACCTGTCTCTGACTGGGATGTAGAAGATGTTGTCCTTGCGCATGTACGAGATGCTTTGGACGGTGTTTGCTATGAAACAAGTACGTATTCTAACTTTGCAATATTGGATATGTTTCGGGCGGAGTTGGTTGAACGCCCAGAGCTTCAACAATACTTTAAGTTTAAAGTAAACGGAGAACCGTGTGTATTCAATAGATACATGCGCTATGAGGACTGGTATAGTATGCCTAAAGCGGCAGACTTGACAGGTAGAGCTTGCGAGCGTATACTTACAGCTTCAATGAAACTTCACGAGGCGGATAAAATGCTTGCAACGATGAACGCCCTTCAAAGACTTGGATTAGACAGCCTAGATGACTTAGAGTTAGTTGCCAGAAAGGTTGTCGAAGAGAATCCAGACCGTACCTATATAGAACAACTGAAAGAACTTAGAACAGTTGTCAAAGGACTCGGCCTGAAAGAAGCTGTAACGGTTATAAAAAAAGGTATTGAGGCTGGAAGATAATGGATAACGATCCTAGAGATTACATAAGGGGTGGCGGAAGACGCTGCGCTCTCAGAAAATGTGCCTGGCTTGATGGTTGGTATGTAGGCACCTCACCTCGTAACGGAGATGATGCAAGTGTAGAAGGCAGCTGGGAAGATTGGGTAGAACTTGCTCAAAACATTCTTGCGGCAGATGTGCAACGGAAAGCGACGAAGACTCATGAGAATCATTAGCCCCTTTCATGACTACTACGACATAGGTATGGGACTCGGCCACGATGAACATACTGTTTACGTTCGTACTCCTGTAGAGGTAGAGATACTTAGAGGCCGAAGGAAAGTAAGAACAGATACACCTGAAGAAAAGGTTGTAAAAGATTTGGTAGCAGGTTTGCCCCAAACATCTAACTTTACGAGCAGCAGCTCCGCTATTGTTATAGGCTTTTGTGGTAAGTTCTACCCAAGTCTTGTATTTTATCCAATCAACAGCGGAGCTAAGCCCGTTTATTGCTACTCACTAGAAGAAGTAGACAAGTACATGCAAGGTAGAAGAAAGCCGGAACAAGCATTGTATTTTAACATGCGAATCTACGGCTACCGTTACACCATAAAGAGAATGTTCGACAGATACGCAGAAGTTGACATGCTTGAGCCGTTTATAGCTAACCGTTCTCCTGTAATTGTTCTTAAGGACAATAAGGCAATATGGAACGCCCGCCTGAGAGATTATCACTTTGAAAGGGTAATAGACCCATATCAGGCTTTTCAGAAGATAGATATGTTCTTAGGCAACCTAGCAACGCCTGAGAAGCCTATCCCACCTCGTACTGACAAACAGAAAGTACAAAGTCATGGTATGGACGAATGGAGTTTTAGAAAGAAATCAGGAGATAACAAATGAAAATTAAGAATATTAAGAAATTAATTGACGCCCTAGAATCTGGAAAATACAAGAAATGTCAAGGTGCATTACATACTACACCTAAAGGCAAACGGCAGGATTTTGCAGTATCTGAGTGTAACCGAAACACTGCACACTGCTGCCTGGGGGTGGCAGAGTGTATTATGCCTGAGAAATCTAGATGGGAGGATACAAGTCCTGACGGTAGTTATCTAAGCAATACTGTTGCCTCTAAGAGGTATAAGGCGATTAAAAAATGGTTAGGTTTAGATCACGATCATTTAGTCTCATTAGCTGTATTAAACGATAAAACAAAAACTTTTAAAAAAGTAATTGCTCATCTTAAAGTTTTTTTAGATGAGTAAAGCACCTGCGCCTGAGGCGATACATCATGCACAACTCGGCCAGAAGGTCTATGGGGTACCTGCCTGCCTTACTCTCGCCCAATATGCTCTAGAAAGTGGGTGGGGAACAAGTAAGCTGGCGGTTACTCAACACAACTACTTCGGCCAGAAGGATTATCCAGGCTCTGGATATCCTTACAGAATTGTTATCTCTAATGAAGAGATAAAAGGTAAGCTTGTACCTAAAGAATCAAAGTTTATTGTCTACCCAAGCTTGGCGGAGGCTTTTAAACACCACTGCCAACGCCTTTCATCTCCCACAGGCGTATATGCTTACGCCAACAAATATCTGAAGGCAAAAGACTGGCATGGCTTTTTAAAGGCAATTGCGCCTAAATACTCGACATCCTCTGATTATTATGCTAGAGTGGCAGAACTAATACGTTTGAATCATCTGGAGCAGTACAATGTTACAACTTAAGTTTCTAAACAAAGATTACGGTAAGAAGATTGCAGATAAAATGTGGCCGTACTTCTCTGCTCACGGTTTCTTCAGCAAACATTCTGCTCCAGGATATTACTCTGTAAATTGGAGTACATATGATGGCGCCAATGAGTTTAGGAATGAAAGTCGAGGTAACGTACAATCTTCAAGAGGTTTGGAAATCTATGAGTAGATGGATGGCGGATTACGATCTTAAGCTTCTTGAGTATTTTGATGACGGCGGACACATTAAATTTGTTGCCAAGCCAAATCAAGATCATATTGAAATGTCTGCCTTAAAAGATACAAATACATATGAGTTTTGGTCTGAAAAGGAATGGGTAAGTAGCTGGTGTTTCTCACGCAGAGAGGCGGATGCTCTTAGAGATTTTATAAACTACTTTATGTCGCCTCAGCTTGCTATGAGTGAGGTTGTAGAAATGCGTTTACCAGGCGCAACATATGTAGACTCCATGTGGGATATAGCAATCTACGAATACCTCGGGCATCGCCTAGAGCTATCTTACTTTGATTGTGAAGGCAACGCAGGAACTGGGGCAAAGGCTTGGAACGCAGATATAGATAAATTCTTAAAACGAATAATCAAGGATGCACATGAATAGAGAAGATAAACAGATAGTAATGTCTGTAACGACATTCCAGAAGACTCCCGCCCTGGATAGATTTATTGAAACATATGTAGAGCAAGGCTATGATGAAACCTGTATTCTCCATATTGCAGATGATTGGGGCGGCAAACCTTATGAAATATTCTACGAGCAAAATCCCCATAACCCAGTGTGGGAAGGATTTCCGCCAGGACATGAGACAGTCTCTAGAACAATGGAGTCCGCCCTAGATATCTATAACAAGTATAGGGATAAGATAGATGTTGCTATCTCATCCGGTCCTGGACGAGGCGGAGTTGCTGTAAACAAGAATAGAGGTATAGACTTCTTTCAAAAGCATACAACTGCTAAATACCTGTTTCAGTTGGATGATGATCAATACTTCGCTAAGCCCGGCTTGTGTGAGCATCTTATAGATATCTCCGCCCGAAATAACATGGATCACCTTACTGGCGTGTGGGCTGAGGCAGCTATGGATGTAAAACCAGGCTTGTCAGGAAGAACGTGGTACGAGGACTTCCCAGTTAAAGGCTTGTCTAAAGACGGACTGATCAGCTGGCATGGCGGATGCCACGGAAACTTAAACTTTTATACCCGCAAGTGTATAGACAGAATAGGCTATTACGCCCGCTTCAGTGGCAAGTATGGATTTGAACATTCAGAACATACAGCAAGAGCAATGAGAGCTGTTGCAAAGCGAAGTGTGTTGTGGTATCCTCAAGTGAACACAAAGAAGTGGGTCCAATGCCAGAGCATTAGTAACAACTACTTCGATACGGCGGAAGATATCGCCAAAAACAATCCAGAGTATTACGCTAAATTAGAGGAAATCGCCCAAGGTCTTAATCTTAGAGCAACAGATCCTTTGTTTGATCCAAAGACAGAAACATTACTTAAATCGTGGGAGAGTTGACATGTACAACTTAGAAAAATTAATCAAGACACCTATCATTCCTGGCGGAATTCCAAGATGTTAAAACAGGATTAATTTATAAAGTAAGTGGCTCTGGAAGCAAGTATGCTTTTACTCGGCCCGGTGATACTATTATGTGTGAGGTTGAAATTGAAAACTAAATTAGTGGCGGCAGCCCTTTTACTAACGCTTACTACTCCTGCTTATGCAGATACAGAGTTTGATAATCTGGTTGCAGAGCGAAAAGCTCTGTTTCAAACTATTCTAAAGGGCGGAGCAGATCAATCCGCTGTAGACAGACTTAAGGTTGTTCAAGATAAGATTCAATCTTACACTGCCGCCAGAGCAGAACAACAACAGGCACAACAATCCGCTCTTATTCAGAATATGGATAGAGTAGATGCCCAGACTCAACAAGTATCTAATATATTGTTTGGCGGAGTTACAACCTCGCCCTCAACTTACCAGCCAGCTCCTGGTGGAAGTGTACCTTCTGTTTTGCCACAGAAGGTTGCTTCTTATTCTCCGCCCTTGGGAGATGAGCTAGAGAAGCTTGTACGTATTGCAGTACAGAAGACTCCTACTGCCGCCAATGGCGCAGTAGATAAGTACTCCCGCCCTTTGCAGAAGTTTATTGCAATGACAAAAGAGTCTATTAACTTTACCATCCCTTACCGTGGTTATGGTCCTTCTGCTGAGGCGGCAAATACTATTTTAGGGGTGCAGAATCTTAAGTCATTGTCTGCGGCCGAATATGCCCAACAACGGTTTATGGATGAAACTCACCTTGCGGTAACTATCCAAGTTCTACAGCTTGCACAGGCGTTAGGCACATCAGATATTACTCGTGCTGAGGCAGCATACAAAGAACTGGCAAACCTTGCAGATGATGATTCCGCCAATAAAGTGAAGGCTTTGCTAGACAGCCAGTTAAATAGCACTGTTAAACCAGTAAAGATGGACATCATGGGCAGGCAGACTGAGTATACTATTATACTCAAGAACGCTTTAGAAAGTGATGCTGTTATCCAAGACATTCAGGCGAAGCTAAAGAAATATACTTCGCATGGCAAAGCTGCCTCTGTTACCCAGCAGGTAGTACCAGCGTTGCTAGGCATCGCTTCATGTGTTCCTAACTTTGTCGGCCCTGTAGCTAGAGGTATGCTAGGAGCGTTTCTAATCGCTTCAGGCGGACCAGATGCAA
>ERZ869925.264-NODE-264-length-38797-cov-6.679289_pt1 | contig 38797 bp, 57 predicted proteins | sample MGYA00579311_ERZ869925 | MGnify/ENA primary metagenome ERZ869925 (study PRJEB32216, sample SAMN09231817) | wastewater metagenome | place: USA: Maryland | collected 2016-07-30 | study: EMG produced TPA metagenomics assembly of the PRJNA472060 data set (Reclaimed...
GGCACATTTCCGTTACCACAGAATTCGCAAATTGACCCCCAGCGCGGCGTAGCTCCCTAAAACCGGCCTTCGTCAAGAGATTTCGCCCTTTTGTCGTTCGTTTTTTGTGCAAATTGCCCGGGGGGCGGCTTGGTTTTCCCCGCCAGAGGCCTTACGGTGCCTTTATGGAGTTTTCGAGCACAATTTCCGGCGATCAGGCTCTTCAGGCGGCGATGGGCCGCCTTCCTCGCGCCATGGAGAACCGCGCTCTCCGTCCCGCGCTCCGCGCCGGCGGCAACGTGGTCAAGCTTCAGGCCATCGCAAACGTCAAGCGCCTAGCTGTGGGCGGTTATTCGAAGGGGCTGCTGGCCCGTTCTATCGTTCTCCGGGCCGCGCGCCAGAAAAAGGGCCAGCTGCGCCTCCTGGTCGCCATCGCGCCCACGGTCAAATCGGCCGCGGGCGTCCGGGTGGGGTTGTATGGGTCGGTTTTCGAGCTCGGCCGGCAGGCAGGCCACGGCGGAAACCGCAACACCCAAAAGCCCCAGCCATACCTGCGCCCCGCGGCGAAGCAATCCGCCACGAAGGTTTATAGTGTGGTGACGACGATCGGCCGGAACAACCTGGCCGCGGCCGTAGAACAGGCGCGCGGCTGATGAATCCGAATCCCGGCGTTTTCGCACTCCTGGCCGACGATTCCTCGGTAGTGGCCCTGCTGAAGAATGGCACCCAGCCTCTCCGGGTGTTTCCCTGGGGCGAAGCTCCGCAAAACGTCGCGACCCCATACGTTACCTATGCCGTCGTGAACGGCCAGCCGGCCAACCTGATCGACCAGAAACCCCTCGAGGACACCATGATCGTTCAGATCGACGTGTGGGGGCGGACTGTGGAAGAGGCATCGGAGCTGATGGACGTGGTTTCGGCCGTCCTCGAGGATAATGGCCACATGACCAGCTTTGACACGGCCGAGCGGGACCCGGGAACAAAGCTTTACCGTGGCCGGATGGATTTCGACATTATCAAGGTGAGATAGGCCATGGCGGACGTCATAAATTGGTTGCTGAAAAAGCTGGCAAGCCTCCAGCCGAATTTTTACGGGTCGATCGAGCTCATTATAGAGGGCGGCAAGATTGTACGCATGAAAACCACCTGCAGCGAGAAACCCCCGGCCGTTGACAATGCCGCGGGCTGACCCTAGCCTTGTGGCAAATAACGCTATCGGAACGACCGAGGCCGCCCTGTAAACCCGCAGGGCGGCCTAAGTCATAAAAAAAGGGCCCAAAACGTGAAAACTCAAGGTACTCACCTCTTCGTCATTAACCCCTCCGCCACTGGTGGCCCCGAAGTCGTCCGCATCGCCTGCGTCACCTCGATTGATGGCGTGGAAGCCCCCCGGGACCAGCTGGAAAGCACATGCCTGGAGAGCCTGGCCCGGACCTACGTCGCCGGTATGGCCACCCCCGGACAAATGACCTTCGGGCTCAATTTCGAGCCCCAAGATGAAACCCACCAGCTTGTCTATGACCTTTGGACCAGCGGGACGAGCGTTGAACTCGCAATCGGTTTTGGCGATGGCACCTCGCTGCCGACGCTTGATAGCGACGACCAGTTCGATCTGCCGACCTCGCGCTCCTGGATGGTATTGCACGATTCGTTCTTCGCGAACGTCCCGGTCAATTTCGCCCTGAATGCCCTGGTCGCGGCCACCGTGTCCGTCCAGCTGTCCGGGTTCCCTGAACTGATCGGAAAGGCCTAATCCCATGACTGACCCCCAAAAGAAGCCCCTCCTGGGCGAATTTGCCTTTGTTGGCAGCCAACCCGTCGCCGTCCAGGTCCCCAACGGGGCCGAAAAGGTGACTTTGTTCGTCCGCGAACTCAGCTATGCCGAATCGCAAGGCCTGTACGCTGAAGCCGCGCGCGCCAAGAGCGTCAACCCCTTTTCTCACCTGGTCGCGGCCTCGGTGCAGGATAAGGACGGCAACCGTTTCACCGTCGACGAAGTGCTGCAGCTGAAGAAAGAGGTTGCGGAACCTCTCTTTAAGCAGGTGCTGAAGTTCCAAGGCGTCGACGTGGATTCTCCGGCCACGGCCGAGGGAGACGCGCCCAGCCCAAAATAACACCGGCCGACGAGCTCTGGTGCGAGCTGGCACTGGCACTCGGCGGCACGGTGGGGGACCTCCAGGGGCGTATGACGCCCCGGGAGGTTTTAATGTGGCAGGAGTACCGCAAGATTCACGGCCCTCTCTCTTATGAGAGGCGCTTTGATAGGCCGGCGGCCGTCCTGGGGGTGATTCTGAGCAAGCTACACTCCGGCAAGCTCACCTTTAAGGATCTGATGCCCTGGCCGCCACAAGAGAACGAGGAACCGGCGAGCGTGGAACAGATTTTCGAAAAAATCGGCGAAATGGTGAAGCATGGCTAGTTTAGGCAGCATTTACGTCGATCTCCTGCTACGTTCTGGTTCTTTCAACGATAACCTGGCCAAGAGCTCGCGTGCCGTTAAGCAGGCGACGAATTCCTGGTCCGGGGATCTCCGCAAGGGTGGGCAGGCCTTCAAATCGGCCCAAAACGACATCAGCTCTTCGATTTCGGCCATAAACACGCAGATCCGCACGTTGGGAATAACCCTGGCCAGCGCCTTCAGCGTGTCCGAGGTGATTCGGTACAGCGACACCTTCAAACAGCTGCAGGGGCGCCTGGCTATCGTCGACGGAGGCCTGGGCAACGTCGCCACCACCACCGAAGAGCTGTTCCAGATTGCCCAAAAGACCCGCCAACCCCTCGAAGGGATTGCGAATTTCTACGCCCGGCTGAATCAGTTCGTGCCGGAGGCGGAGCGGGCCCAGTTCGACCTCCTGGGCGTGACGCAGAGCGTAGCCACCGCCTTGGCCATTACCGGGGAAACCAGCGAATCATCGACGGCCGCGATGATCCAGTTCACGCAAGCGATCGGAACGAATTTCGAATCCGCCGGGCAGGAGCTCCGCAGCATCCAGGAGCAGGCTCCGCGGCTGGCCATGGCTCTTCAGCGGTCGTTCGGTGACGGTAGCAAGAGCCTTCAGCAACTGAAGGACGACGGCCTTCTTACCCGGAAATCCGTCCTCGAGGCGCTTTCGAGCATGTCGGCCGAAGCCCAGCGCATGCAACGCGAGTTCGCGAATATTCCCACCACCGTCGGGCAGGCCTTCACCCAGCTGGATAACGCCTTCCTGAAGTATATCGGCCAGTCAGGCGCCATCGCCTCGGGAACGACCAGCGTGGCGGCCGCCATAAGCACCCTGGCCGAGAATTTTGACCGACTGGCCGACGTGGCGGTGATCGTGGCGACCATTTTTGCTGTCCGCATGGTTGCCGGCATGACGGCCACCTACGCCGCGATGCTTCAAACGAACATTGCCGCCATAGCGCAGCAGGCCGCCCTGCAAAAAGCAACCGTGGCCGCCTCCGGGAACGCTGTCATGGCAGCTGCCATGGCCAAAGCCCAGCAGGCCGCTGCGGGTTCGATGGCAACAGCGACAATTGTGGTGGGGAACACCGGGCGTGCCGTTGTCGCGACGACCTCCGCCATGGCAACGGCGACCGCCACGGCAGCACTGCTCGGCCGCACCCTCCTGGCCGCTTTGGGCGGCCCTGTGGGCATCGCCATTATCGCGGCCATGACAGCGTTCACCCTGCACACAAACGAAGCGACAGAGGCGCAGGAGCGTTATAATAACATTCTCGGGGACGTGGCCGACTTGACGGCCGATTACGCCACGGCGACCGACGACGCTAAAACCCGCATTGTCGATTCCATAAACCAGCGCATCGCAGCTATTCGTACCGAGCGGCAGGAACTGGCTGCGCTGGTTCTGCAGTATAGCGAAAAGAGCCTGCTGAACATTTTCAAGGTCGGAAGTCAGGAACTCCTGGGCAAGGTGGGCATCGGCCGCGCCCCCAGCGAGGTTATCGCGAGCTATGAGGCAGCCACCAAGGCCATAGAAACCGCGCAAAAGAACCTTCAACGGGCTCTTTCTGCCCCGGCTATCCCCTCGGGCGTCGGCAGTGGGGGTAAGGGTGGTAAATCCCTCGACGAGGCGTCGCGCGAGGCTGAGAAGGCAGCGAACCAGCTGAACAGCATTTACGACAAAAACCGCAAGTATATTACGGGCATGGATGATGCCACGCTGCACTATATCGACACGCAAGGCGAGCTGAACGACCTTTATGGCGCCGGGAAAATCACCCTTGCCGAGTATGCGACGGCGATGCAGAACCTGGATAAGGAAATGGCCGACGCGACCGCAAAAACGCAGGAAAACGCGAAAGAGGTGGGCGTTTGGGCCATCGACATCGAGGAAGTGAGCCGGAATGCCTCCCGGAACATTCACGACGTATTTGCAGACTTCCTTTTTGATCCCTTTAAGGATGGCCTCGGGGGGATGCTTCAGGGCTTCGAAGAAATGCTGCGCCGCATGGTGGCCGAAGCCGCGGCCGCGCAGATCCTCTCCGGGCTTTTTGGCGAGGGTGGTATCGGGAGCGGCGGGGGTGTTTTCGGTGGCTTCGGTAAGAAGCTGGGAGGCCTCTTTGCAGGCTTTTTCGCGAATGGTGGCATGATTCCCTCGGGCCAGTTCGGCATTGTGGGTGAAAACGGACCGGAAGTCGCTTTCGGGGGCTCCGGGGGTACCTCGATTGCCCCCATGGTGGGGAATGCTGGCGTGGTGGTGAATCTCATTAACAACAGTGCCGCGCAGGTTTCCACCAACACCCGCCAGACCGCCAACGGCCTCGAGCTGGACGTGATGATTGATAACACGGTAGCCGGGAAGCTCAGCACCTCCGGGAGTAAGTCGAATCAAGCCGCCCGCAACCTAAACAGCCGAACCCTGATCAGGAGATAACATGGCAACCTGGCCCACCACTTTTTGCCCTCTCGCCGGCAGCTACCAAGAAACGCCGCCGAACAACACGATTCGGACCAGCATGGACCGCGGCCCGGATAAGGTTCGCCGCCGCACGACCGCCAACGTGCGGCCGGTCTCCTTTAAAATGCTCCTGAACAAAACGCAGGTGGCCCAGCTGGACGATTTTTATAACGAGGACACCTTCAGCGGCGCCGACCCGTTCGATTTCACCCACCCCCGCACCGGCGCCAGCGTTCAGGCCCGTTTCGTGAATCCGCCCGCCTATCAGGATCGCGGCGCGGCTATGTATGAGGCGGCTGTGCAGTTGGAGATTCTTCCATGAGTACCCGAAGCCTCAGTAACGCGGCTAAAGCCGCTGTTTTCGCTCAGGAAACCGGCGACGCCTTTGTTATTCTAATCACCATCAGCCACCCGAATTTTACCGACGACATTCGGGTTTCCAGCGACCCGACGCAGGATCTGCCCGAGGCGAATATCCGGGGGACGATTTCGAACGGCCTGGAATACATTTATTGCCCCTTCAGCATTAGCCTTCCCGGGGACGACGATACGGGGGTGGCCCGGGCCCAGCTTTCGGTCGATAACGTTGACCGACGCGTGACCGAGGCCATCCGCTCAGCTGACAGCGCCGTGGGTATCAAAATTGAGATTGTGCTCGCCTCCAGCCCGGACGTTATCGAAATGTCCCTGGACGGCTTTCAAATGGCGCAGGCCACCTACAACGCCATGACCGTCAGCGGAGAGCTCTCGATGGCGTATTTCGACCTCGAGCCCTTCCCCGCAAAGCGGTTTACCCCCAGCGACTTCCCGGGATTGTTCTAATGTGGTGGAAAAGCTACTTAGGCCTTCCGTTTTCTGATAAGGGCCGGGACCGTCAGGGGGTGGATTGTTGGGGCCTAGTCCGGCTCATTTACTCCGAACAGCTACAGATCGAACTCCCCAGTCTGGCGGACAATTATCGGGACACCGACGACCGGGAAACGCTCAGTGCTCTCGTCGAGGCCGAAAAAGGCGCCAAGTGGATAGCCGCCGAGAAGCCGAAGCCCTACGATGTGGTGATTCTGACGATGATGGGCCTCCCGACGCATGTGGGCGTTGTGGTCAACAGCCGGCAGATGCTGCACTGTTTAAAAGGGGCAAACACCGTGTTAGAGGACTTTACCGGCCTTAAATGGCGCCACCGGGTGAAAGGATTCGTCCGATGGGAAACATAGCCGTCCACGCGGCGCCGGCGCCGTTCTCCCAGTTCCAGCTGCACACCACTGCAAAAATCGGTTCGAGCCTTGCTGAGATTGTGGCCGAAACGATCCCGGAAAAGTATATCGGAAAAGTTGACGTGGTGGCCCAAATCGACGGCCACATTATCTTTCCGAAGCACTGGCACGCCGTACGGCCCAAAGCCGGAACCGTCGTCAATATCCGTGCTGTTCCCATGGGCGGGAAGGGGAAAAACCCGATCGCCACCGTCCTTTCGATCGCAGTCATGATTGCGGCTCCCTACGCAGCCGGCGCACTGGCGACAAACGTCGCCCTCGGTGTTTTTGGGGGTGGTGTGGCCACGGCCGGGCAGGTAGCCCTCACGAAAGGCCTCTTAACGGCCGGATTCAGCATTTTAGGGCGCCTGGCTGTGTCGGCCATCGCGCCGCCCCCAAAACCCGTTAATGCGGGCGTGGTGAGCAACCCGGCCGAGAGCCCGACACAATTCATCGAAGGTGCGACGAACCAGCTGAACCCCTATGGGGTCGTTCCCGTTTGCCTGGGCACGAATCGTATGGTACCGCCGCAGGCTGCCCGGCCCTTCACCGAAACGCAGGATAACAACAATTTTGTGCGCCAACTCTTCACCTGGGGCTACGGCCAACAGCTGCAGGTGACGGACCTCAAAATAGGGGAAACCTCCCTTACCGACTTCGACGACGTGGAAACCTCCAGCCGGCTCAACGGCGACCTGAACCTGGGGACGACCCTTTTCTCGAACTCGGTTGTGCAGGAAAACGTCAGCATTCTCTTAAATGAACCTGACGGCTTTACGACCCGGGCCGTGGCGGTGAACTCGAACGAGGCCATCCTGGACGTTACCTGGCCCCAAGGCCTCGCCTACATTAACGAGCTGGGTACCCGCGGTTCCCTCAGCATCGAGCTTCAGCTCCAGTATCGCCTCTCAGGGAGCAGTGGCGCCTGGACGAATGTCAGTATTCCCACCGTCACCGGCAGCCAGACAGAGGCCCTTGTTAAGTCGTTTCGGGTGATTTTCCCCGCGGCCGGGAATTATGACATTCGCATTCGCCGGGTGACGCCGACCTACGTTTTCGCGACCGACACCTATTTTCAAGATACCTACCTGACGGCTATCAGGGGAGTGCGGTACCAAAACCCGGTAAATGCCCCGGGCCTGAACGGCATCGCCATCCGCATCCGGGCAACCGACCAGCTGAACGGTTCGATCGACCAGCTGAACGGGATCGTGAGCAACCTGATTCCTGATTACGACGTTGACACCGACACCTGGATTACCCGGGCCAGCAGCAACCCGGCTTCGATTTACCGCTATGTTTTGCAGAGTTTTCCCAACGCCCGCCGCATGGGGGATTCCGGCATTCGCATCGAGGACCTGGAGGCATGGCACGGCCGATGTGTGGCCCGCGGATATACCTATAACCGGGTGATTGATTACGATACCAGCGTGGAAGAGGTTCTGGCCGACGTTGCCTCGGCCGGCGCCGCGTCGCCCGCCATAGTCGACGGCAAGCGGACGGTGGTGGTGGACGAAGAAAAAGACGACATCATTCAAATTGTTACCCCGCGCAACTCCTGGGATTATCAGGGGGAAATGGTTTATCCCGAGCTCCCCCACGCCTTTCGAGTGACGTTCCGCAACGCTGACGCCGGTTATCAGCAGGACGAGCGCATAGTTTATGCCGACGGATACGACGCAGATACGGCCACCCTCTTCGAAACGCTGGACCTGCCAGCCTGTACCGACAGCGACCTCGCATATAAGACGGCCCGCCGCCTCCTGGCGACCGCTATTCTCCGGCCGGAAACCCATACCTTCAGCATGGACGTCGAGAACCTGGTCGCCATCCGGGGGAACCGCATTAAGCTCGAGCACGATATTCCGCTGGTGGGCATCGGTGACGCCCGCCTAAAGAGTGTGGAAACCGACTTTTTCCCGAATAACGTGATCGACGGGGCAAATAACGTCGTCGACGGGGCGAACGAGGTGATCGATTTCTCCGGGGTGAGCGCCAGCGTCGTCAGCGTCAGCCTGGACGACACCATAAGCATCCCCACCGCAGGCACCTATTACATGCGGATTCGCAAGAGCGACGGCAGCCTTCTCTATAAGCAAATCGTGGCCAACGTGGGCCAGTTCACCAGCTTTGCCTTCTCCGAGCCTTTTGACGCCGCGGGTGCCCCTGAAGCCGGGGATCTCTGTTATATCGTGGAGGCCGGCGGTGAAGTGGATCTGGTCATTAGCCGCATCGAGCCGGGCCCCGACCTTACCGCCAAAATTACGGCCGTGGATTATGCCCCGGGGATCTTCGACGCCGAAACCGGCCCAATCCCGTCATTCGACAGCCACATTACGGTTCCCCTCGAGTTCGTCCGGCCAGTTCCTCCCGTCCTACTGCAGGCGCCGCAGGTGGACGAAAGCGTTATGCTCCGCAACCCTGACGGTTCTTTCCTGTCCCGGGCCATTATCACCCTGCGGAACGATAACGAGGGGCAGGTCACGCCGGAGGTGAAGATCCGCGTCACCGGCACCACCCTGTTTGTGCCGGCGAACCTGCTGGAATCCACGCCCGGGCGCGTGGCCATTACCGGCCTCACCGCCGGCACCCGGTACGACGTTTTCATTCGGTACCGCCGGGCAAACAGCTCGATTTACTCGCTGCCTCTGCAGCTGAACAGTATGCTTTATGTCGGAACTACAGGGCTGCCCTCTGATGTCACCGGCTTTAAGATCTCCGTCACCGACGCCACCGCCCTGTTTTCCTGGGATAAGAACGAGGACATCGACTTTTCGCATTACGTCATGAAGTTTTCCAGCCGGACCGATGGGGGTGTGACCTGGAACACGGCACAAATGCTGCTGGAGCGTATTTTCGACAACCGGCTGACGCTTTCCTTCCAGGGCGGGACCTACCTCATTAAGGCGGTCGACCAGCTGGGGAACGAATCGGAGAATGCCACTGTTATCACCGCTCTTGCCCCGGCGCGGCCGAACGCAGTTATCGAGTTTTCCGAGGACCCCACCTTTGCAGGGGTGAAAACTGATGTAGAAGTGGACGGAGGCGCCTTGCGGCTGTCCGACCCGACCATTATGCAGGGGACTTACGCCTTCGCGAACGTGGCGGACCTGGGGGCCATTTACACGGCCTTTGTGAGTGCGTCGATTGTGGCCGGCGGGGTGGTGATCGACGACAGCTCCAGCCTGGAAAACAATATCTTTGACATGCCGGACCTTTTCGACGTGCCCGACATTTTCGGCCTCTCCGAAGGCAGCTGGAATATCGGCCTCGAGTTCCGTTATACGACCGACGACCCGGACGACAGCTCGGCCGTGTGGACTGACTGGGACGAATTTGTGGCCAGTAATTACATTTTCCGGGGGATGCAGTTCCGCCTGCAGCTCTACTCCCTGGAAATGGGCGTGAGCCCGCAGGTAAGCGAGCTGGGGATTACGATCGACATGCCCGACCGCACCGAACGCGGCGAGGATCTGACGGTTTTGACCTCCGGCTTCTCGATTACCTACGACCCGCCCTTTAAAACCTCTCCGTCCCTGTGGGTGACGCTTCAGGACGGCGACGAGGGGGACGAAATCGAGTTTACCGAGAAGGATGCCACCGGCTTCGCCTTCCGCGTTTACAACAAAACCACCCTTGCCTATGTTGAAAGAACCTTCGACTATGGCGCGTCAGGGTACGGCAGAGAAAGCACCTAAAATGGCACAGTCTGACTTCGGCAACCTCGAATCCCCGCTCTCCGGGGAAGCCTTTATTAACGGTAAGCTCGAACCCTGGCGCGATGCCGTCCATACCCAGCACAGCGGGAACGCCCGGCCGAGCTACGTTCAGGCGGGTATGATCTGGCTGGACGTCAGCGGGTCGCCCTGGCTGATTAAGCAGTTCGACGGTTCGAACGATATTGTCCTGATGGCGGTCAACACCGGCACCGGGAAGGCAGGCCTCTTGGGCGGTACCGCAGAAAGTACCCCGATCGGCCAGACCTCGCCGGCGGCCGGTCAGTTTACCCAGCTGCGCTATACCGTCGACGTCGACTTTTCCTCCGACAAGCGGCTGAAGCGCAATATCAAGGCCGTGGGGTCCGTCCTGGCCAAAGTTCTTCAGCTGAAGCCCGTCACCTTCCAGCGCATGCCCAAGGGGAGCCGTCGGCAAATGGGCTTCCTGGCGCAGGACGTCCAGCAGATCTTCCCGGATATGATCAGCACGGACGAAAATGGCTTCCTTTCCCTGCACGGGATGGATATGTTCGCCATGCTGGTCAAGGCCACGCATGAACTTAACCAACGCCTGGAAAAACTGGAGAAAAAGGCATGAAAAAGCAAATCTACAGCGCCGCGGCGCTCTTTCTCGTTTCGCTGGTCTTGACAGCTGCAGCTCATGCGGCCGCAGGGGACGTGCGCGGAGTGCGCGGGTATTTCCAAAGCGTCCAGCCTTCCGGCACCACTCTGGCCATCAGCGCGACGGATCTCGACGTTTCGAACACCGGGAACGCCATCCGCACGCCCGGGACAGTCACGGCCGGAACCGTCAGCACTTCGAACCTCAACACCACCAGCCTCACGGTCGCCGGCACAACGGCTTTCACCGGGCTCATTTCCAGCACGCAGCTCAGCGCGAACACCGATAACTGGGCCCCCGCGGGCATTATCAGCGCCTCGATTGTGCAGGTGAGCACCGACGCCAGCCGGGATCTCACAGGCCTCACCAGCGGCTTCAGTGGCCGGTGGCTGTCCCTGGTCAACACCGGGGCGAACAACCTGGTCCTGAAGCACAACACCACCAGCACGGCCGCGAATCGATTTTACGGCCCGAATAATCAGGACGTGACCCTTACGCCGAACTCGGCCGTCCTGCTGCAGTATGATTCGACCGTGAGCCGCTGGCGCGTGGTGGGGGCACCCAGCTCGAGCACGGGAGCGACGGTGGACGTATTCGATTCCTCCGGGACCTGGAATAAGCCAGCTGGTAAGGCTGCCAGCTCTGTCGTTCGGGTGCAGGCCTGGGGCGCCGGCGGCAGCGGCGGGAACGCTTCGACCGGCACGCCGCGGGTGGGCGGCGGGGGTGGTGGGTCCTACAAAGAGTGGTGGGGCACCCTGGCGGACCTCTCGAGCTCCGAAAGCGTCACAGTCGGCTCCGGTGGGGCGGACGTGGGGAACGGCAACCCTTCAGGCGGGAATAACGGGGGGCCCAGCATTTTCGGCAGCAAGGTTCGCGCAGCTGGTGGCACCGGCGGCGGCAGTGATAACGGTGGGACGAATGTTTGTGGTGGCCCAGCTGGCGGTATCAGCGACACCACAACGGCTGCCCGGACCTGTACGGCCGTTTCCTGGCTGAACGATTATATCGAGGGCTGGGGCGGAGGTTCCGTTACGACAGTCCGCGGGGGCTATGGCTACTTTACGGGCGGAGGTGGCGGGGGCGATAACGGTGCCGGCGGCGCCGGTGGGATCTCCGTATGGGGAGGGGGTGGTGGTGCGGGCCGCAGCTCGGTCGGTGGAGCTTCTACCAACGGCGGTGCAGGGGGTGCAGCTGGCCAGCCTGGGAATGCTCCTGGTGGTGGCGGGGGCGCCAAAACAAACGGCGCCAGCAGCAACACCGCCGGCGCGAATGGTCGAGTGACAGTGACCGTGTTCTAAAAAAGGGCCCCTCGGGGCCCTTGCGCTTTACCAGAGCCGCCATCCGTCGTCCGAGAAGTCGCTTAAAGCAATCCATAAGGCGATAGGTCCATAAACGAATGCAGCGAGCGCGGCATCGCCCATACCGCTGAAAGAATCCCCGTATTTCGGCGGAACGGAAATGCTGGCGAAAAAAAAGCCCCACGCGATGAAGCCGCAGAGCAGCCACAAAAAGCCGATTGCGAGGGCGATGAAGAGAAGTGTCATGGTTCAGTCCTTTTTCATGAGTTCCCGCACGGCGTATTTGCAGTGTGGGTAGGCGTTATTATTCCGGCGGGCGATCTCGCCCTCCCGTACCCAAACCCCTACCTCACCATTCATATAACAGGTGTAAAGCGGGGAATAGTCTTTGACCTTGGCCAACAGGCGCCCGTCGTTTGGCGAGCGGTTATCGTAAACCCGTCCGTCGACCAGCAGGACGGCATGGCCCTCGTCGCGCCATGTGTCCACAAGGCTCATAATCGCTATACGCGAGGGGTCCATACCGGCGGCCAGCAGCTTCCGGGCCTTGCAAAGGGCAAAGTCCTCGCAATCGCCCGCGGGCGGGCAGGAGGCGTCCCATTCGTCTTGCTCTTCGTGGCGGTAGGTCATGGAACGGTTGACCTCACGGCTCACCTGGGCGGCCAGATCCTCGGCCGCGGCGAGCGACGGTGCCAGCAGGAGTGCGGCGGTGATAATGGTTTTCATGATGATTTCCTTAAATAGCGGGGGCGGTTGCCCGCCCCCGTCCCCCAACCGTCCTACGACGTTTTGACGAGGTTGTTTTCAACCATGTCAGCTGCCCACTTTAACTGGTCGGCAGCGGCTTTCGCCTCTCCCGAAGTAAAGTAGGAGAACAGCTTGTTTCCCCGGGTGGGCTCTTCCGCTGTGAGGCGGAATTCGGCTTCGCGGGATCGCAGGTTAGTCACCACCTGCTCGGCGGACATGCAGAGCGGGCGATCTTTCAGATTGTCGTTCATGATACGACTTTCCTTTCTTAGGTTGGGATCGGCCGGGGGTTATTCCCCAGCCGGGGGGATTTCTCCCCCGAGCTGTCCCCTGGGGGTCACGGGACAGCTCGCGGTAAAATCTTTTTTCCTAAGCCAAGTTTTAGGCGCCTGTCAGTACCCAGTCAAGCGCAAAATGCGCTTGACTGGGTGGGGGTGTTGCACAGAGGACAGGCAGTTTTAACGGCATTTTTACGCCCGGGGGTTGTGACCCCCATAGCTCTGCCCGTAGGGTTTTGGAATCATGAACGAGCTTGTGGACCCTAACTTTTGGAACTTGGTGGGGTACCATTCCCAAGTTCTGAAGTTGCTGGCGGTCGGCCTCCTGGGCAGCTCCGTCAGAGTGGCGCTTGGCATGGCAGCTGGCGAACCTCTTTCTCCGGCCGTCATTTTTTCAACTGTGACAACGGGGACCTTCCTATGCACGACCGTAAGCGTAGCTCTCACCCAAGAATTCAAAATCGATCCCGTGTGGACGATACCGATCGGCTTCGTTATCGCCATTCAGGGTATGAAAATCGTAAAAATCATTATGGAGCTCGACTGGAAGGCCTTAATCGAGCCCCTGGTTCAGGCGGTTTTTGCTCGCCTTACCAGCTTGCTTTCGCCGCGGGGGCCCAAACAGGGGGACAAGAGCTGATGCAACAGGTACGAAAAGCAGCCCAGCATTACTGCCGCCATGAGTGGACCTGGCTAAACTGGCTGGGGCTTTTGGCTTTGGTGATTCTGGCCATCGGCCTGTTTTGCAAGTAAGGGATTATTTACACATGCCGTACAGCTGGAGCAAAAAGAGCCTGGGCCTGCTGGAATGCCTTCACCCGGACATGCGCCGCGTCGTCGACCTGGTTATGAGCTGGCAAGTTATGGATCTGACGGTGGTCCGCACCAAAACCACCCCGGAGCTTCAGGCGGAAAAGGTCAAGGGCGGCTTCAGCAAAACCCTCAACAGCAAACACCTGACCGATGCTCACGGGTTCGCCGGCGCCGTCGACCTGGCGCCCTACCCGGTCGACTGGAAGGACGAGAAGCGGTTCGGTGTTCTGATGGGCCTGATGATCGCCGCGGCGAAGGTGCAGGGGGTGCAGGTGCGCGTGGGGGGAAACTGGGACGGGGATAACGATTTCCACGATAACACGCCGGAGGACCCCGGGCATTTCGAGCTCGTCAACTTCCGGCCGGCTTGACCTTCACCACAACACAAGGTAGTAAGTGGGGCATGACAGCCCCTTTTCCTATTTCGTCCTGGTCCTACCGCCAGCTGGGGGCGTGGCTGAAGATGCAGCGGAACAGCGTCGGCTGCTCGCAGGAACGCATGGCAGAACAGCTGGGGGTAACTTTTCAAATGATCCAAAAGTGGGAGCGGGCAGCCTGCAGAATACCTGTGGATAAGCTTGTGGGTTGGTGCCGCGTGTGCGGGTGCAATATCCAGGGGGCCATCGCCGCGGCCCAAACACCGGAGGCCTGAGCATGGCCGTCAAGCGTCCCCCTATGATGGCCCGCACGATCGGCCGGGTGAAGGCCATTTATGAGAAGAGCCTAATTTACCAAGTGCCCGACGGCTTCCTGAAGAAAGATGTCCGCCTGCCCATAAGCGCCTGCCAGTGGCGGCTGAAGGTGGACGACACAGACATTATGGTTCAGGCCTGGCTTGTGGAAAAGCTGGGCCTGCCCTGCCCAAAGGCAACAGGGGTTCCTTTTGGCGAAAAGCGGGTTAGTATGCCGGGGAAATAGGAAAGGCCCCCACCATGACCCCTCAAACCCAACCGAACAAAACCCTCGGCCAAACCGTGAGCGACCTCCTGGCGAACGTGCTGGTGAAGCCTGTCCGCAACCTGGTCGCCTGGGGTAAGAAAAATGCCGCCACGGCCGTCGCCGTGACCGCCATCCTGGGCGCCGGTACCGCCGTCAGCGTCAAGTACCTGGGCGAGGACAATTCCCTCGAGAAGATGATCCAGCAGGAACAGGCGGCCGCCTCGGTGGACCCGAGCGGCACCACCGTCGAAGCGCCCGCCTCGGTCGAGCCATAGGTCATGGCCTGGTCCGATGTTTGGAAAGAAGTCAAAAGCTGGCCTGCCGCAATCACGGCAGGCCTTAAAGCTGTCTGGCCCGAGCTGCGCCTGGCTGTCGCCGGCATCGCCGGAGCATTCATCGACCAGCTGCGGCAGGAGCGCAAGGCCGCGGTTGAACGCCTCGAGGAATCCGACAGCTTCGCTGCTCACCAGCGCCAGCTGCGCCTTAACCCTGATTCTCGCGAGCGGCTGCGCCGGGAAAGTGGTAAACCGCCCCAAGATTAACGATACCCCGAGCGCCTGCTCGAGCGTGGGAACTGTGCTGCCGATCTGCTGGGCCCAGTATCGGTGCGACGGCCTGCGCGAGGAAACCGCGACCGAGGCCTCGCTGCTCCTGGTGAATCAGTGGTGGATCGATAACTGCAACGGCGGCCAGCCCGCTTGTCCGACCCTTTCCATGGACCAGGTGTGCCCTCTTGCCATGCCGGCGCCCGGGGCGGATACTGGCGGCAGGTAGGGCTGGCTTTTATCGGGGGAACGGCAAGCGCCCAGCCCTACCGGGAGCACCGCGCCTTTATGGCGCGGTTTTAAGCTTTGAAGTTACCCCCCCCCTCGGATTTTTGCCAAAACACGTTTAAAAAGGCTCCTGCGAAAGGAGAACCCCATGCCGCATAGCCCCCAAGATCAAAAGTTTATCGTCGACGTTCTGAGCTCGCCCGCGAGCGACCTTCTCAAGCTGCAGGTGCTGCAGGCGAACGGCTACATCGCCGGGCCACTGGTCGCCGCGGTGCAGCTCTTCCACACCACGGGCACGGCCCAGACCGAGGACTCTGCTCCGGCGCCGGAACCCCAGCCGAAGCCCGAACCGGCTCCCACGCCCAAACCTGTTAAGGCTGCTGCTGATAAAACTGCACCGGCCCTGAAGCAGGAAATGACCCTGGAACCGCCGGAAGATCCGCAGGAGAAGGGTGTAAAAATCTCCCCGTACCAAAGCAAGATCAACGGCCTGGGACCTATCGAGGACCGCGACTGGGTAACGCCGCAAGAGGCGGCCGACATTCTCGAGATCACGATCGAGGAAGCCCGGTCTGTCTGCAGGGACGAATCCTGGGATACCAAGCCCCTTGGAATCGGCCGTGCGCTGCTTTACCTGAAGCAGGACGTCGAGGCCTCGAAAGCCGACATGAAGGACGCCGCGCCAGCTGAAGAACCTGAACCAGCCACCGACCTCGACGACAACTCCGAAATGCCTGAAGAGCCCGAACACACCGACGAGCCGCCTCTTCCGTTCGGACCCGACCCGGAAAGGGTGGAAGCACTGGCCGAGGATATTATGACGGCCGATCGCGAAGGCGCCCCCCTGCCAAACCCTCCAGCTGAAGCTCCGGCGCCGGGCGTTCGTCCGATGAATCGTGACCCGCAGGAAGGGGACGACGGGGTGGTTATGTACGCCGGCGAACTCTGGCTGAAGCCTGCTGTGGCTGCGGCCTGCCTGAACATGAGCACCAGCCGTTTCCTGAAGATGATGCCCACGCCCGGCACAGCCCGGCCGGTGCGGAACCAGCAGATCGACGGCTATGGGGAATGTCACCCGCTGGCGGACATCAAAAAGAGCCCGCTGTATCGCGTGGACGGGCGCATGGGTTTTTGACCCGTTGACGCTCCTGGCGGCCCGGCGCAAGCTGGGCCGTTCGTTTTGAAACACCTGAAAGGCTTACCATGAAAACCTCGCCGTCGTGGGGAGCGCCGGCGCCCAGCCAGCTCCCTCATGCCGTCTTGCCACCGCGCCCGGGTATCCGGCGCCAGGCGATCCTCTCGGACGTTTGTCCGTTCTGCCACAGCGTCCATCACAGCATAAACGCTGCCCTGGATTGCCGGATGGCGAACCAAGGGGAGCAACGCTGAACCATTTCGAGCAGCTGCTCGAAATGGTAAGTGACCGCTTATCATTTTGTTGACGTCAACAAAATGGTGTTTTGTGAGTGACAAAAGGTTTTGTCTCTCAGGCGTTCACATCAAACGGCGGGCACGGGGTACCGCCCACAGCCACCCCGACCCTCCCTGACTTGACCCCCGCCTCGCGCGGGGGTATTTTCGTTTCTGTTATCGCCCTGTGTCTACGGACGCCGGCCGAGGGGGTAAGTCATTCTCCCCGAAGCTTCCCTATGGGTTAGCGGTACGATCAGCGGCTCGGGAGTTACAGGGTTCCGAGAAGCAGTTGCCCTCGACTGTCCAACGCCAGCACCCGCCGGCATAGATGAGGGAAGCGGGTATAAGAAAAACCGTCACGCTAACGACGAAAGCCCCCACCCGGGGGCTTTTAATTGCCCCCTGCTTAATCATTTATCATCAGCAGTTGACGCCGGGGCCGTCCCCGCCCATGCTGGCGTCATTCAGGTATCAGAGGAACTGAGCCGCCCCCGCAAAGGGGCGGATTTTTTAAGAAAGGAAGGTGATCCATGTTCAACATTAAGCTCCTGGCGGCCGTTGCGCTGCTGTCGAGTGCCCTGGTGGCGTCCGGCGAGGTGGAGGCGGCCAACGGCTCCTATACCGCGCTGCCGCAAACCACTCAGCAAGCCAAGATTAAGGAAACGGTCTATGCCATCAGCGGCACCACTGACACCCAGCTCCCTCCGCTGGACGTGCCGGTGAATGCGGCCGTGGAGCTCCTGGCGCGTATGCCCACCTCGAGCAGCGTGGTCGTCACACCGACCGGCGTGTTCGTCAGCCGTACCGTGCCGAACAACCCCAGCGCCACGGTTCCCGGGGCCCGTGCCCTCCGCGCCACCTCAACGGCGGCCGACTGGGCCACGGTCGAGGACAAGGCCACTTTCCCGCGCGTGGGCGCGACGGTGGACGTGAGCGATTCCGGCGCCCTATGGGAGCTGTATTTCAAGGTTCGCGAACCTATCCGCGACAAGTAGGGACCGCATGGAAAAAGCCGCCTCCGGGCGGCTTTTTTTGTGGGCAGTAGCCTTGAATGGCCTGGGCGATTCCCTTACATTTCTGCGCCTTCGAAAGAAGGTTGGGGGTACCCCCGGCAGGCCTGCCGGGGGCCATTTTTTTGCCCACCAGATAGGCGCCTTTTGCGCTTGCATGATTCCCGGACTTGGTGCTAACGTGCCGCCTTGAAAGGAACAACCTATGCCCGAAAGCTTTTCCTCCTACCTCTTCTCCAAACGCCACAAGCTCGCCCTGTTAGGCAAAAAGAAACTCACGCAGGAGGAAATGGCCGAGCACCTTTCCCGCCAGCTGAGCGAAAAGCTTGGGCGGGAAGTTCCTGTCAGCCGCCGCGCCTACAACAAGTGGGAGAACGGCACCACCACCAGCCCACTCGAGGCTGAGATTCGGGAGATCCTGGGGAAGTGATCGAATACACAATTTTCACCTATGGCGCCTGCGGCCATCAGCTGCTCGAAGGGGGCCAGCTGAACACCTGTTTTGTCTATGGCTGGTGTAAGGCCCCCTCAGCTGAAGCCGCGCGGATCTACGCGACGAATATCTTCCACAAAGCCAACCCGAAAGCCGATCTCGCCTCCGTCGAGGTCAAAGCGTCGCCAGAGCTGGCCCTCATTAACAAAAAACTTAACTAACCGTAAGAAAGGAACCCCACCCATGAATCAAAAAGTGCAGCCCACGCTCTCCGTCGTGGAAATCCCCCTGAACCAGATCCACGCCAACGGCTTCAACCTCCGGCGGACGATGGACCCCAAGGGCATCGAAACTCTCGCCGCCAGCATCAAAGCCCACGGCCTTCGCCAGAACCTGAACGTCCGCGAGGTCAAGGGGGGTTTTGAGGTCGTCGCCGGCCACCGTCGCCTTGCGGCCCTGCAACTGCTCGTCACCCGGGGCGAGCTCGAGAAGAATGCGAAGATCTCCTGCCTGGTCGTCGAGCAGGGTGAGAACGCCCACGAAATCGCCCTGGCCGAAAACGCCATGCGTGAACAAATGCACCCGGCCGACGAGTTCGAGGCCTTCCTGAAGCTCTCGAAGGAAGGGAAGTCCGTCGAGGACATTGCTGCGCGGTTTGGGGTGACGCCCGCGGTGGTGAAACAGCGCCTGAAGCTCGCCGCCATTTCCCCGAAGCTCCTGGACGCCTACCGGGCCGAGGAAATCAATCTTGACCAGCTTATGGCACTGACCCTTACCGACGACCACAAACGTCAGGAAAAGGTCTGGGCTTCGGTTAAGGACGGCGGCCAGTGGAATAACAACCCCCGAGAGCTGCGTAAACGCCTCATGGAGAAGTCGGTGGACAGTGACGACCGCCGGGTGAAGTTTGTGACGCTGGAGGCTTATGAGGCCGCCAAGGGCCCTGTCACCCGCGACCTCTTCGACACCGGCCGGTGTTACCTGGATGATCCGAAACTCTTGGACAAGCTGCTTGACCAGAAGCTGAAGGACCTGCGCGAAAAGCTCACGGCCGACGGCTGGGGCTGGGTGGAGATCCATACCGGGAGCATCCCCTACGGTGGGGACGATTACGGCTACTTTAACGACGCCAACGGCCACAGCGCGAAATCGGTCAAGGCTGCCGACCGGCCGAAGTGCGGGGTGCGGGTTGGTTTCGACACCGACGGGAAGCCTGTTTACGAGTACGGCCGCCTGACGAAAGCTCAGCTGAAGGAAGAGCGGAAAGCGGCTAAGGCTGCCGCGCGTGAGGCGGGCGAGCCCCTGGAAGCTGACGAGGACGAGGCGCCCGAGTGGTCGGGTCCCCAGCTTGGGGAAATGGGCAAGGTCCGCACCTTCGCCCTGGCTGACGCCATCCTGGGTCATAACGTCCACTTTAGCTTCCGTCTGATGGTGCACGCGCTGGCGCTGGACCTTTACAAGGGAGAGAGCCGATTTGACGCGGGCAGCTGCACCTGCCTCACCGTCAGCGCCCGCAGTTATAACGGCATCCGCCTCGAGAACCTGGACCCGGAATACCCCGACGAGATCCCCGTTTCCGGCACTTTCAAGGCCACTTACCGGGAATGGATGAAAAAACTGCCGAACAAGCCCGTGGATCTGTGGCCCTGGGTCATGGAAGCCTCGCTCGAGGAAATCTATGATCTGCTGCGATTCCTGACCGCTCGCTCGGTGGACGCCCTGAACGCTAATAACCAGCAGGAGAAGGGGCTGCGTCATTATCAGGTTCTTCAGCAGGCATTCCTGGCTGGCAATAAAGGCATGACGGAACGCTGGATGCCCACGGCTGTCGGGTTCGTCGGCCGCATGAGCAAAAAGCAGATGCTGAAGGCCCTGACCGATGCCGGAAAGCCGGATATCGCGGCCGAGGTTGCCAAGCTGAAGAAAGACGAGGCCGCGATGAAAACCGCCGCCGAGCTGAAGGACACCGGCTGGCTGCCTGCGCCGCTGATGGTGCCGGAGAGAAAGGAAAAAAAGGCCCCGGCCAAAAAGAAGGGGGAGAAATAGGATGCACCCAGCCATCAGGGTTACCGCTGTAATGGGCATCCTGGCCGTTATTGCGGCCGGGATAGTTGGAGCCGCTTACATGGGTGGTCAATTTCTCCAGCGGGAAGCCTTCAAAAAAGAGATCAAACGGGTATGCGAGGACGGCCCTGGGGTGATTTTCTGCGACGTCAAGATTCACCGACTACCCAATGGTGACTGGGGGGTGAAATTTGCCGTAAAGGGTATCCACATGGGTCCGGAAACTCAATCGGTGGGCGATTACCTGCGCGAAAAATTGCAAGTGGGAGAATAGCCATGCTGGAGCGATACCTCTACCTGGGCGGACAGCAGGACGGAAAGTGGCACGAAATGGACGGGCGCCCCTTCGACGTTCGGCCTTTCGTTCGTTCCATAGCTGAAGAGTTCGTCAAGGCTGAATCCACTGAAGTAACTTCTCCCCTCGAAGCTACCCGTCAGGAATATGTTCGAGTTGATTTTGTCGATAATTTCTTACTCCCTGGCTTTGGGAGTAAAAAATCGGTCTATATCCACAAATCCCCTGAGTTACTGAGCAAGGAAAACAAGCCTATTTTCAGCCTTATAGATATGCTTATGTCTGGTTATAGAAAACCTGCAAAAGGGATTAATTAAGTTGGCCAGTAACGTCCACTTTTCTTCAGCTTCCGACGACTGGGCGACACCGCAGGAATTCTTCGATCAGGTGGCTTCGGTTTACGGGCCTTTTGACCTGGACGTTTGCGCCAGCCCGGAGAACGCCAAGTGTGATCGATTCCTTACGAAGGACGACGATTCACTGGCGCAAGCCTGGGCTGGGCGTTGCTGGATGAATCCCCCTTACGGCCGTAAGATCGGCCGGTGGGTGGAAAAAGCTGTGTCAGAAATGCAACGGGGGGGGGTAACGGTTGTGTGCTTATTACCAGCTCGAACCGACACGGCCTGGTGGCACAAGTGGGTGATTCCGCATGGTCACATCGAATTTATTCAGGGACGTTTGAAGTTCGGCGGCGGCGTCAACAGTGCCCCCTTCCCCAGCGCCCTCGTCGTTTTCTCAGCCCCGCTTAACAGAAAGAACCGAAATTGAACCCCGAAGAGCAGGAAAAACTGTATCAGGACGTCGCCCACAAAATGCGGGAGCATTTGAAGCGTCACAAGTTCGAGTTCAACAGCTGGGGTCGTCGGGCTGGTAAAACTGATTTTCAGGCCCGTGCAAGGGCCTATCAACACCCGCGCATCGGGGTTATTGACATGGTAAAAGATTCCTCCGGCGGCTATGTGGCCAACCTTCGGCAGTTTACAGGGCGCCCATGAGCGTCGTGCTGCCCGATCGGAAGGTTATCCTGGGGCCGGTGATCGGCCGCCTAGGAAAGAGCCCTATCCACGAATGGATCGACTGGGAGGGGGAAGGCCGGTGGACCTTTAAGGAAATGGCGGTACACGACCCGCCTGGCAGCGGACGGGTGAACCTAAGCCAGCTCAAACCGGGGGAGGCCATATTCTCGCCGGGCGCCATTTACACGATGGCCCCTGTGGAAAAGGCTGTGGAGAGCGGGGATAAGTCTACAGGTTGTGGTGCTGGTGAGGGCAAGCCGCAAATCTAGCGGCTTGTTTTTCGTTTACCCGTCCGGCAGTTTGAACCCCTACCCCTAACCTAGAGAAGCGTACACACATGGAACATGGCCAAATTATCAACCCGCACCTTATGTTTACGGGTGTTTTCATACCTAACTGGCTTTTGCTACGCTCGGAGATCTCCAGCAGTTCGAAATTTGTTTACGCTATGCTCTGCTGGTGTGCGAACAAAAAGACCGGCGCGGCCTTTCCCTCACAGGAAACAATCGCCACTGCCCTCGGTATTAGCGAGCGAACGGTGCGCTATGCCCTGGTCGAGCTGGTGAAGAACGAACTGCTGACTCAACAGCAAGTCGGGAAGCGGGTAACTAACCGTTACTTTTTCCTATGGCACCGCTGGATGAATGGGGAAAATGAGGTGACCGGCAATTTTTGCCGCCCACCCAAAGTGACCGGCAAACCTGCGTCGAGTGACCGGCAAAATGACGTCAGAAACAAACGCAAAGTTGCCGGTCCAATATTACAGAAAGAAAATAAGATATTAAAAGGCGCGGGTGCGGGCGGTATAGAACCGCCGCCCGCCCGCCGCCCCGAACCCACCAGCCACGGATCGGAGGCGATTCAAGTGGGCCAGCTGGGGAGCATAGCTCTCATGCTGGAAGGCAAAATACCTTGGCCTGAAGAGGTTTTGAACAGGAATAGCTCGAAGTGAAAACCCCCATTACCCGCCAGCAGCGCCGTGCCTTGGTACGAAAGAACCAGATTTACCCCGTTTACCTGGTCGAAGTCACTCGGGAATTCTGGCCCGAAGTCCTTCAGTCGAGCCGGGTAAAGCAGCTGTACCGCTCCCGGGATTTCCTGGTTCAGGTCGTCGACGAGCCCTGTGGTGAGCGCCTGAGCATATGCCGCACGGCCGTCGGGCAGGATAACCGGAACTGGGAGGACAAAATCACCTGGGACGAGCTGCAGCTGCTGAAGCGTGAATGTGGGCGTGGCGACAGGTGGGCCGTCGAGATCTACCCACCTGAGGCCTCGGTCGTCAACGTGGCGAACTTGCGGCATTTGTGGGTTTTGAACGAGGCGCCTGGTTACGGCTGGGAGCAAGGGCGCTGATGCTCCGGCGAACCCCCATGCCGCCCCGCAAAAAGCCGCTCCGGCCGCAGCGGGTACCGTCAAAACCCGGTCAAATCACCCGGGCCCCCATAAAGCGGCGCCGGAAAAAGGTTTCCTGGCACCATGGGAGCGCGGCAGGCCTGCGCCACATGGTCAACGTCAAGTCGGTGGGGTGTGTCCTGGATCACTGCGGCCGGTACGCCGAGGCCCACCACCCGCTCACCATGCGACGGGGGTCGCGCGCCAGCGATTTCGATACGATCGCCCTCTGTTTCGACCACCACAGCCACCAGAGCCCCCTGCCCCACGGTGAGGCCATCCACAAGGGCACCGAAACGTTTTGCGCGAAATATGGCACAGAGCCCCAGCTTCTGGAGAAAACACGCGCAAAGCTCCGGCGGGCAGGCCTGGACGATGGGGCCGAGAGTTCGGCGAGGGTCGACTGATGGCTACAAAGAAACGGCCGTTATCGAGCTTCAGATACGACCTGGAGGCCCATGCCCAAAGGGTCGAACGAGAGTTTAATCAGGACCTGTTGACGGATTTCAGAAAAAAGGCCTCGCCTGAAGAGCAAAGCCTTTTCGACGCCTTCGGGGATTCCCGGGTGTATGATTATTTTATGAGGGAATCTCGCCGGAAAATGCTTCACCCTCAGCCATGGCCCGGCTCTCGATCGAATCCGCCCACTCCTGGACCTGTACGACGTGGATTTTGACACCGGAACTCTCGAGGCGGAGAAGGGTCCAGGCGAAGGCCTCGAGGGCTTTGGCGAGGTGGGCGGGGACGCGCACGATGGCGGTGGGGCAACCCCATTTCCCGGTCCCGGAAGGCCGTCCCGCTTCTCTTCTCGCTCCGCCCTGCCCCATGGTTTCCGCCCTCTTTTGATTTCTGAACGGAAATTATCACGCCTTGCAGAGTTGCAACAGGGGGTCGGGCGCCGGTACGCCAGCAGGTTGCATCCGCGGGCGGGATATGCACAATAAAGAGGCAACAAAGGAAAACCCCTAATATGCACCTCGTCGAACTGCTCTGCTCCCTGGTCAAAACCGGCTACAGCCCGCGTCCCTTCGTCCGCGAAGTCGCTCTCGATGGTTTGGTTTACGCCCGGAATATCTTAAACAAGTGGGATGCCGTAGCGCATTAAGCGCCCGGACCCGAACGGGGCGGCTTGCTGGCCGCCCCGTTTTGCGTTTATGGTGCGTAGAGTGAACAACCTAAGAAAGCTCGAGTGGAATGGATCAAGCGATTGAAAAGTGGAAGCAGCTCGAGGCGGACATGGAAGATTTCTCCAACTCGGGGCACCCTGAAAACTGGGAGGGGGCGATTAGGGGGGTTCAAAAGTTTTCGGAAACCCTGAACTCGATGAAGGAAATCCTGGAAAGCCTGCGGGACAGCGGGGCGGATTTCGAGAAGTTTTGGGATGGGGTTGCCGGTGTTTAACTGCAACGGGTGTGCAAAACGTAGGGAGGCGATAAGGAAATGGCTGGAGAAAACACTGCAACGCCGGGACAAGGTGAAGAGCGAATCCCCGTCGAAGTCGAAGCCAGCGGCGACGTCCTGGTTATCGCCGACGCACTCGCCCAGCTCGCAAGCGGGATTGTCACCCTCGCCAAGTCCATCGACCGACACGCCGACCTCACCGAAGAGCTCCTGAAGGGCGACGTAGCCGAGGCTCCCCATTCACCCAAAGAGCTTTAGGGGGTCGATATGCCCGGCATGATCCCCCGCCACGGCGCAGGCGCCTCCGCGCCCGTCCATAAGGCCAAGCGAGACTATGGGAAGAACGACCCCCGGAGCAGCCGCCCCTGGCGGCGTTTGCGTCAGCAGGTGCTGCTGCGGGACAAATACACCTGCCAAGGCGTGAACAACGGGAAAAAGTGCGGCAAGATCTCGACCCATATGGAAGTCGACCACATCAAGCCCCGGAACCAGGGCGGGACCGACGAGCTGGGAAACCTGCAAACCCTATGCCCTCTCTGCCACCTGATGAAAACCAGCGGCGAGGCCGCCACGCGCCCCGCCAGCATGGCGCCGGACTGGATGCCGTCGACGACGAAGCCCCTGGTGCTGGTGTGTGGTCGCCCCGCGTCCGGTAAGAGCGAGTATGTGAAACAAAACGCCAAGCCCGGGGAGCTGGTGGTCGACCTCGAGCTGATGGCGGCCGAGATCGGCTGCGAGCTGTGGGATTTAAGTAAAGAGCAAACGTTTGCCCTTATCCGTTTGAGGAATAACAGGATTGCCAACTTCGCCCGCGGGCAAACTGAGCACCCGAAGGCCTGGATCGTCACCGCGGCCGGCCGGGATTACCTGCGCCAGTTTTGGAGCGACCGCGGCGCCGAGGTGGTGGTGATCGATACGCCGCTCGAAGTCTGCCAGCGGCGTATCGTCGCGCAGAGCCAGCCCGGCGAAAGAACTGACAAGCGGCTTCAGCTGGCGCAGGATTGGAAGTGACCCATGGCCCGGCATAAGCAGCCGCGGGAAAAGGCAGAGCTGAAGGGCTCGGTCAAAAAGAACCCCCAGCGGTACACGAAGGAAGAGGCCGACGTTCCGAAGAACTCGCACGGCCTGGGCGAGCCACCGTCGTACCTGAAGGCGGATGCAAAGAAGGCCTGGCGCGAGCTGGAGGCCCACTGCCTCCCCGGGGTGATTACCGCGGCCGAGCGTTTCATATTTGAGATTGCCGCCTGCCTGCTGGCGGAGTTCAGGAAGGACCCCGTGGAGTTCCCGGCTTCGAAGTTTACCCACCTTGTCGGCGCCCTGGCCCGCCTGGGTATGTCCCCGGCCGACCGGCAAAAGGTGCAGGCGCAGATCCCCCGGAACCCGCAGGACGAGGACCCGTTCACCAAGTTTTTCAACAAGGCAGCGCCCGCCGCCAAACCCAACCGAAAGCCTGACGCATGACCCCCAGCGAGAAAGCCGCGAAATACGCCTCGGACGTTATCTCCGGCAAGATTCCGGCCTGCCGGTGGGTGCGCCTGGCCTGTGAGCGGTTCGAACGCGACCTGAAGCGGCAGGGAAAGAAGAATTTCCCCTATATCTACGACAGCGCCCGGGCTGATCATGCCGTGGAATTTATGGAACTCATGCCCCACATCAAGGGGAAGTGGGCGGCGGCAGGCGAAACCCTGCGCTTCGAACCCTGGCAGTGTTTCATCGAGTGCAACGTGTTTGGGTGGGTCCATAAGAAGAGCTTTAAACGCCGTTTCCGCAAGGTTTTCGAGCTGATACCCCGGAAGAATGCCAAGTCCACCAAAGCGGCCGCCCGGGGGATTTACCTCTTCACCCTTGACGGGGAAGCCGGCGCCGAAGTCTACTCCGGGGCGACGACCGAAAAGCAGGCCTTCGAGATCTACAAGCCCGCCTGGCTGATGGTCCACAGCCTGCCCCGGCTCCGGGAACGCCTGGGGATTGCCCTCAGCGGCAACCCGAAGAACCCGGGGACCATGTTCACCGAGCAGGACATGAGCAAGTTCGAAGTGCTGATCGGGAAACCTGGGGACGGTGCGAGCCCCCACGCCGCGCTAATCGACGAGTATCATGAGCACACTGACGATCATATGGTGGATACCATGGAAACGGGTATGGGTGCCCGGGAGCAGCCCCTCCTATGTATCGTGACGACCGCCGGGAGCAACCTTAGCGGCCCCTGTTTCAAAATGCAGCAGGAAATGCAGCGGATCCTCGAGGGCGTGGTCGAGGACGAAACCGTTTTCGCCATCATGTACGGCATCGATACGGAGGATTCCTGGGACGAGCCGGCCAGCCTTATCAAAGCGAACCCGAACTATGGGATTTCGGTATTCGAGGACTTCCTGCTGGCCCAACTGGCGCAGGCCAAGCGTTCTGCCACAAAGCAGAACGCCTACCGAACGAAGCACCTGAACGAGTGGGTGGGGGCGAAAACGGCCTGGATGAATATGGTGGCCTGGATGAAACAGGTGGCCTGGATCGAGGAAGGCACCGGCCGCATCGGGGCTTTCGACAGCTTCCCGGAAGGGGCGAATATCCGCATCATCCGCATGGAAGATTTCAAAAAGGACCCATGCCACGTCAGCATCGACCTTTCCAGCAAGAAGGACGCCACGGCCGTCGACGTGACCTTTATGCGGGGGGCCGATTATTACAGCTTTAAGAAGTTTTTCGTGCCCGAGGCGGCCTTGGATACGAACGAGGTCTATAAAGAGTTTTCCCTGGGCGTGGAGCGGGCCCCGGAGGGGTGGATCGAAATCACCGAGGGCGCTATGACGGATCAGGAGGTAATCGAAGAGTACCTGGTCGAGCTGGCCCAAAATTACAACGTGATCGATTTTACCTTCGACGACTGGAACGCCGATTATATCATGGTGAAAATGATGAAACGCAAGGCCGCCTGCGTTAAGTTCCCCTTCCGCACCCAGTTTGTGAGCGGGCCCATGAAAACGATCGAGGCCTCTGTCCTGGACGGGCATTATTGGCACGACGACAACCCGGTTATGAATTGGATGGTGACGAACGTCACGGCCAGCCTGAACGCCCGGGGGGATACCTACCCGAACAAGGCCCGGCCGAGCGACGAAACCTGCAAGATCGACGGCGTGGCGGTATCGATTATGAGCGTGGCCCGGTGGCTGGTGGGCGACGAAAAGCCCGAAAAATCCTATCAGCTGTTTTTTGTGGGGGCTCAGTAGGCGGAGGGGGTTGCGCCCTACCCGGAAAGCTGCTTATCCTCCCTCCCATAGGTATCGGACCAGCCGAGCCGCCTCCCGATGGGGGGCGGCTTTTTGTATGGAGAAGAGAATGAAAAACGGCCGCTTTTATAGTTTTTTGAAGGTTAAGAATGTCGACGATAACCGTCGCGTGATTACCGGCATCGCCACCACCCCCACCCCGGACCGGGTGGGCGACATCATCGTTCCGCAGGGTGTGAAGTTCAAAAACCCCATGCCGTTCCTCTGGCAGCACCGCCACAGCGAGCCGATCGGGACCGTGAGCTTTGGCAAGGCGACTGACGACGGCATTCCTTTCGAAGCGACGCTGGCCGACATTCGCACCCCTCAAACCCTGGCCGACCGCCTGGACGAGGCTTGGGAGCTGATCAAGGCCGGCCTGGTCCGGGGTGCTTCCATTGGTTTCCGCCCGATCAAATACGCCTTTATGGACGAGGGCGGGATCGAATTCCAGGAAACCGAAGTTTACGAACTTTCTGCCGTGACCGTTCCCGCGAATGCGGAATGCACGATCGAAACCATTAAGAGCCTCGATTCCGAGGACCTGAAAAAGGCCGCGACTGGCCATGGGGTCCCCGTGACGAAAGCTGTTAATCCGGCCGGCGCCGCGGCCCAACCTGTCAAACTCACAAAAAAGGAAGGTAATACCATGAATCTCGCTGAGAAGCTGAAGAAGCTGAAGGCTGAAAAGGCTGCCAAGGCCGAGGAAATGAAGGCCCTGGCTGTCAAGGCCGACGAAGCCGGCACCACCATGGCCGCTGCGGACATCGAAACCTATGAAGGCCTCGAGAAGGAAATCGACGTGCTCGATGGCGAAATCAAGCGCACCGAAAAGCTCCTGAAGATGGAAGCTGAAACCGCCGCCCCCCTGAACGGTGGCAAAGGTATCGACGGCTCCGCCTCCGGCAGTGCTGCGCGCTCGGCTGCCAGCGTGAAGCTGTCCACGGTCGACAACACGAAAGGCCTGGGCCTGGCCCGCGTGGTGAAGTGTATCGGTCTGGCTAAGGGCAACCTGATGCAGGCTGAAGAAATCGCGAAGGCCAGCTACCAGAATAACCCGCTTATCGCCCACGTCCTGAAGGCGGCCGTTGCTGCCGGCACGACGTCCGACGCGACCTGGGGCGGTGGCCTGGTGGGTGACGAAACGAACGTTTATGCCGACTTCGTGGAATACCTGCGCCCGCAAACGATTCTTGGTCGTTTCGGTACCGGCAGCATTCCCAGACTGCGCGCGGTGCCGTTCAATACGCCCCTGATCACCCAAACCACCGGCGGCCAAGGCTACTGGACCGGGGAAGGTAAGGGTAAAGGCGTGACGAAGTTCGACTTCACCCGCACGACCCTTGTGGAAACCAAGGTGGCGAACATTGCCGTTATCACCGAAGAGCTGCTGCGCCGTTCCGGCCCTGCTGCCGACGCGCTGATTCGTGACGAGCTGGTGAACGCCCTGAAGGGTCGCCTGGACATCGACTTTATCGACCCCGATAAGGCCGAAGTGTCCGGCACCTCCCCTGCCTCGATTACCAATGGCGTTACTGCCATCCACAGCAGCGGGACGGACGCTGACGCCGTGCGTAACGACGTCAAGCGCCTCTTGAACACCTATATCCGGGCGAACAACCCCCCGAACACTGGTGTCCTGATCATGAGTTCCATGACGGCCCTCGGCATTTCCATGCTGACGACCGCCCTGGGTGAGCCCGAGTTCAGCGGTTTGGGCATCGCTGGCGGTATCCTCCTGGGTATCCCTGTGATCACGTCCGAATATGTCCCGACGGACAGTTCCGGCTCGCTGATGATCATGGTCAACGCCTCCGATATTTACCTCGGGGACGAAGGTGGATTCCAGGTCGACATGAGCCGCGAGGCCTCGCTCGAAATGGACAGCGCGCCGACCCAAAACGCCGGCACCCCGACCGCCGCCCAGCTGGTGAGCCTCTGGCAAACCAACAGCGTCGGTTTCCGCGCCGAGCGTATTATCAACTGGAAGAAGCGCCGCGCCTCTGCCGTGGCCTACGTCGACCAGGTGTTCTACGGCGACGCCAGCTAAAGCTGGGTTCCGCAGTGAGTGAGCAAGGGGCGGCCACCCGCCGCCCCTTTTTTAACAAGGAGAGTTCCACCCCATGAAAACAAAGATTCGTTTTGTGAAGGCCCTGGGAAAGTATAAGGAAGGCGAAGAGAAGGCCGTCACCAAGTCCGACGCCGCCAAGCTTACCCGCCTGGGCCTGGCTGAGATCGTCGAAGCTGAAGGCTCCGAGGTTACCGGCACCACCCGCGCCCTCACCACAGCCCCCCGCGGCCGCCCCAGTAAGTCGGAGCAAAAGCGCCTGGCTGCTCAAAAGGCGAAAGAGGAATCCCCTCCCCCTCCCCCGGAGGACAGCAGTGGCGACCCTGAGCTGGACAGCTCGGGCGACCTGGACGACAGCAGCGCGGCCGCCTAGCACATGAGCAAGGCCGCAACCCCCCAAAAGACAGCCACCCTCACCGAGCGGCTGGCTTTTCTGTTCCTGGGCGAGAAGGCCCTTTCGAGCGTTCCGGGGAGCGACCGCAGCTGGTTTACCGTCATTAAGGAATCCTTCGCTGGTGCCTGGCAGCAGAACGTCGAGATCAGTCAGGACACCGCATTGACCTTCCACGCGGTCTTTGCGTGTGTGACGTTAATTTCCAGCGACATTTCGAAGCTCCGTATCGTCCACGAAAAACGGAACGCTAAAACGGGCGTATGGGAAGAGGTTAAGAAGAGCCGCCTGACGGATCTGCTGGCCAGCCCGAACGGCTACCAGAACCTTCAGCAATTCATCGAGAACTGGCTTATCTCGAAGGCCACGCGCGGCAACACCTATATTCTCCTGGGGAAAACGACGAAGAACAACGTCCGCACCATGTACGTCATGGACCCCGACCGTACCACCGTCCTCGTCAGTGACAGCGGGCAGGTTTTTTACCGCTTTATGGCCGACGACCTAGCTGGGCTGAAGGCCGGGCAACAATACACCGTGCCGGCGAGCGAAGTGATTCACGACCGCTATAATTGCCTGTTCCATCCCCTTGTCGGCCTACCTCCCCTCTATGCCTGTATGCTCGCCGCCTCACAGGGGATAAAAATGCAAACCAACAGCGCGAAGTTCTACGCGAACATGAGCCGGCCGAGCGGTATGATTTCGGCGCCCGGGGCGATCGGGGACGAAACAGCGAAGCGCATGAAAGATGCCTTTGAAACCAATTACAGCGCAGACAATATCGGGAAGCTGGCGATTGCCGGTGACGGTCTGAAGTTCGAACCCTTCACAGTGTCTGCAAAGGATAGCCAGCTGGTCGAGCAGCTGGGGCTGTCCTCGGACATCGTTTGTTCCACCTTCCACGTCCCGAAATATATGGTCATGGGCCAGGCGCCCACCTACAACAATATCGACGCCCTGGGGCAGCAGTATTATTCCCAGTGCCTTCAGGCGTACATCGAGGCCATCGAGGGGTGCCTGGCGGTGGGCCTAGGGCTTCCTTCCGACGAGCGCCTTACATTCGACATTGCCCAGCTGATCCGCATGGATTCGGAAACCCAAGCGAAAGTTCTGACGGAGCTGGTCAAAGGCAAGCTTTACACCCCGAACGAAGGCCGGGCGGTCATGAATAAAAAGCCCCTGGACGGCGGCGATGATATTTATCTTCAGCAGCAGGACTTCCCCATGAGCACGCTCTCGAAGCGGGATCTGCCGAAAGAAACCTCCCCCACCCCGCCGGCGTCCTCCCCTCCTACCCCCTCGCCGGCCGGTGGCGGAGAGGCCGACCCCGCGGCTTCGAAGGAACTGCTTCAGCTGCTGGACAGCATCAACAGAGAGGTGAACCCCGATGAAGCTCAGTGATTTTTCGAAGCAGCTCGTTAAGATCCTGCGTGACGATTTCGGCAAGGGCCTGGTCAAGGCCCTCGAGCCTTTGTTGCAGCGCGTGGCACAGCTGGAGGAAGCTGTGAAGGCATTCCCCAAACAGGGGGATCAGGGACCGGCGGGCGAGAAGGGTGAAGCTGGGCTGCCTGGGGCGCCCGGGAAGGACGGTCAAACCCCCTCCCCTGAGCAGCTGAAGGACCTGCTGGCGGAGTATCTTAAAACGCCTATGGGAATCGCCGTTGTGCAGGCCGCCGCAGCTGAAGAGGTTAAGAAGATTCCTGCACCTGAAAACGGCAAAGACGCGCTTGATATTGACCTCTTGCCGGGCATCGATGTTGACAAATCCGTTTCCCGTGGAACGTATGCAACTCACGAAGGCGGCCTCTGGCGCGCCCACCAGAGGACCCACGGCATGAAAGGCTGGGAATGTATCGTCGACGGCGTGGCCAGCATTGATGTCGAGGTGAAGGGTGAGCGGGAGTTCGTCGTGAAGCTTACCCGGTCCTCCGGGCAGGTGACGGAACGGGCCTTTACGGTCCCCACGATGATTTACAGAGGCACCCATGAGGAAGGCAAAAGCTATTTGCCCGGGGACACCGTGACGAGCTCTGGCAGCCTCTGGCACTGCGAGAAGGAAACCACCACCCGGCCCGGTACCGGCGCCGAGGATTGGAAGCTGGTGGCGAAGCGTGGTGCGGACGGGGCGCGGGGTAAGGATGGGGCTCCTGGAGAGCGCGGCCTCCCTGGGAAGGATTTCACCGACCCGAGCAAAATGAGGATGCACAGCTGATGCCCAAACTGGTTTCCCTGCAGCAGGCGCGCGACCACCTGCGGAGCGACGACACGGCCGACGATAACGATCTCGATCTGAAGATCAAAGCCGCCAGCAAGGCGGTTCTGACGTATCTCAAACCCGAGGGGGTTGCCCGCCTCTTCGAAGTGGATTCCGCCGGCGACCCGGTGGAGGATTCGGACGGCCTGGCCGATGACGTGCCGGAGGACATCGCTATTTGTACGCTGCTCCTGGTAGGTATTTTTTACAGCGAACGGGAAGGGCAGGGGGGATGGGATCCGGGTTACTTACCGCCGGCTGTGACCGCCCTTTTGTACCCCTACCGCGACCCGACCATGGAATAGGGCAGCATGATGCTCAAAGCTGGCGACCTCCGACACCGCATCAAGATTCAGCACGCCCTTTTCGCGCAGGATCAAACGACGGGTGCCATGGAACCCTCCTGGGGGACTTTTAAGGACGTGTGGGCTAAGGTTGCCCCGCTGTCCGCCCGCCAGTATAGCGAGCAGATAAACGCTGATGCTCCACAGTCGAAGATTGTTGCCCGAATCACCATTCGTCACCTCGAGGGCGTTGACGCTTCCATGAGAGTGCTTCACCGTGGCAAGGTCTATCAGATTGAGGCCGTTCTCCCTGATCCAGAGAGCGGCCTCGAGTACGATACCCTCGCCTGTAGCGAGGGCCTGACGCCGATCGCAAACGATCCGCCGGGCGAGGGGGTTAATAACGTAATGGACGGGCCGAACAACGTGGTGGACGGACCCTATTAGGAGGAAATATGGCTGACGTACAACTGAACACCCTGGGCAACAGCGTCCTTCAGGCGCTGAATCTGAACGCAACGGTCACGATTGCCGGGAACCTCAGCGTCAACGGCGACTTCAGCAACCCTTCCGACGCCCGGATTAAGAAGGACGTTACCCCCCTCGATCCGACCCTCGATAAGATTCGCCAGTTGAAGGCCTCGACCTATTTCAAAACCACCACCGGCCGGAACGAGGTCGGTTTCGTCGCTCAGGAGGTGAAGGAAGTCTTTCCTCACCTGGTGGGGGTGCGAGAGGTGCAGGAGATTAAAGACTTCCACGAATTGCAGATGCTCGGTTTTATGCCCCTCGTCATTCGGGCTTTGCAGGAGCTGGCCGATAAGGTCGACGCTCAGGCCGCCGAAATTGCCCAGCTGAAAGGAACCCGCAATGTTTAGCCACCGCCTTCGCACTCTTCTGGCGTTCTTCATCGTTCCCATAGCCGCCACGCAAGCGGCTCCTGCCGACTTTGGTAAGGGGATTTCCGCCACTAACCCCAGCGGTACAACTCTCGAACTGCGCCACACGGGAACCAACCCCGTTATCAGCGCTACCGACCCCACTGCGGTCGCCTCGATCACCAACCTTTACGCAAAGAACATTTCGGCTACGACGGCCAACCTGGCATCCCTCCTGGTCAACGGTGTTTCTGTTACCGGCGGTGGTGGATCGCCCAGCTGGTATGCCCTCCAAAATGTGCCCGCCCAAGTGCAGGCAGTGAGCAATTCGGGAGGCCTGAATCTATCGAGCCTGGGTATTACCGGCGTTGTCACAGCCAGCACCCTTTCTGGTACCTACCATTACGGCCAGTATGCCAGCTTCACCACCGCTCTTGTCGGAGGGAACCTGAGCGTAACCACAATTAACGGGCAGACGCCGACCTTTGGCGGCATCACGGGTACAGGGACTGTCAGTCGGGTGGCTTTGTGGGGTGGTACAACCTCTCAAACCAGCGACCCAAGCCTTACATATTCTGGTGGGCAACTAACAGTTGCGGGTAACTTTACCTCAGGCTCCATGGTTTTGGGTCAAATCAATCAGTCAGGTCGTCTTTACTTTGCCCGCGGTAGCGACGGAGCACTAACAACCTGGAGCATTGGTGGATATTCTGCTACCGAGGCAACGGATATGCGTATTGTAAATGGGGCGGGAAACGGTTCCATTTTCATCGCTACAAACAACTCCACAAATACGGCTGATCGTTTCCGCTTCACCGGAGCTGGTAACCTGATCACGGCAGGTACAGCCATATTCAACACCACGGTCACGGGGGCAGGGGCTACTGCATCTTCAACTTTGCACGTCCTGGGAACTGGTCGTATCACAAGCTGGACCGCCATAGGTGCCAACGTCACCCCTAGCGTCGCTCTGGACGTCTTTGGTACGGTTTCCTCCACTTCTAGCCGTATCACACAGGCGAGCGGATGTACGACAGCTGACAACACCAATTGCGGGCTTCACATTTCAAACCCGAACGGCTCAAACGAGGTAACAATGGGGATCTCCACCGGGAACACCTCATATATCCACGCACCTGCTAATGGTCAGTTTAAAATCGTCATGGGGTCTCAGGGTTTTATGGTTCTGGATCAGAATAACCAATCTCCGACCCGGATGGCTTTGGGTGGTGATTTTGCCCCTTCATCTACGCTTCACGTCAGCGGAACTGTGCGTGTAACCAATGATCTTACCGTTGGCGGTAACATTTCTGGCCAAGTTAGCGGCCTGACTGTTCTTGGGCAGGTTTCCACGTCCGGGAACCTTCTTGTAGCTGGTACCAGCACGACTGTTTTTGCTGGTCAACTGGCAGTAGGTGAGAACCCAGCGACTTTCACCACTGGGAACGCCGCTCTGCGTAGCAAACAGCTGGCGAACGGCTGTGACCCTGCTTCTACTGCGTTTAACGCCTGTGGCCTGTTGATTCAGAACTTCCAGGCCTCGACGAGCCTGGTGTTAGGCATCGAGGACGGGACGAACGGTTACGCTGTTTTTCGCATTCCTTCCGGTGGTGGCTACAAGTTCTATTACAGTCAAACCGAGTACGTTCGCCTGGACATTAACCGTAACTGGTTCCGGGCAGACGCCTACTTTGGCGGAGGTGGTGGTGTCAATACACCCTCGGCTACTGTTCACGTCAGCGGTTCGATACTGATTCGCACCCCTTCACCTGTGGTGGAGTGCGCGTCAACCTCTGACGTGGGCAAACTCATGAATTCGGCGACCAGCCTCACTATTGCTTACTGTCAGGCTCCTGGCGTGATTCGCCGTTTCATGTTGGATGCAACCCCAATAAGTCCGAGCGCCCTATAATGAAAACCTGTCAATTCCTCTTCCTAAGCCTCCTAGCATTGCTCCTAGGAAGTTTTGTGGCATTTAACGCGAACTCCCAAGCCCAGAACTGGGGTGTATGCCTCGATCCCAGTTGTGCCAGTACGGCACCTCGAGTTTATAACCAGACACAGGACGGTGTGACGAACCAGGCCAGCTTGACCGCCATGGCAGCAGGTATAGGTACCGTGAACACCTACATAACCACCAGCCAGACCTATGCCGTGCCCAGCGATACGACGACGGCCAGCGTTTGGTATCTCCGTTGCGCCGGCGGTGGGGGGAGTGGTGGCGGTGGCCAAACCCTGAACCAAAGCCCGGGCGGTGGCGGAGCTGCCTGCGTGGACGTGACCATGACAGGCCTCGGGCCCACGGGCTCGATTAGCATAACCCTGGGCGCTGGGGGTGCAGCTGTCACTGGCAGCAACGCCGGCAATCCTGGCGGCAGCACAACGGTCGTGATCGGCAGCGATACGTTTGTGGCTGGTGGTGGTGGCGCGGGTGGGAATACCACCACAGCTGCAGCTGGCAAAGGTGGTGTGACGAGCGGCTGCAGTTCGCCCAAGTGCTTCCCCCTGGGTGGTGAAGGTGGCGGGGTCACAGGCTCAGGCCCTGGCGGTTATGGTGGGAGCAGCTGCTTTGGCGGTGCGAGCCGGGAAACGCAGGCCGGTCAAAGTGGTGACAGTGGGAACTCCCCGGGCGCTGGTGGTGCGGGTGGCGGTAACGGAGGCAACAACAGCTCCGGGGCCGGTGCGAAGGGTGCTTGTATCCTCCGAAGGCTCAATTAAAGGAATCAGGCAGTGGGAACCCCCCTCACGATCGCCTGTTTCCTCTGGCAAAGGAATACCACAGGCTTCCAGCTACCTTCCAAGGTCGATTATGGCCCTGAGCACGTCCGTCGGCTCGGAAACGGTTTAAAACGCCATTTAAGCATCCCTCATAATTTTGTGTGTATAACGGACCAGGTGGAGGCCGTTCAGGCCGTGGGCGTGGCCACAATCCCCTTGTGGGACAAGTGCCGATACCTGGGAGGGTGTTTCAACCGGCTTTATACCTTCAGCTCCGACATGCGGGACACCTTGGGCGAACGCTTCGCCTGTATCGACATTGATGCCGTTGTGGTGAGCGACGTCACCCACCTGTTTACTCGGTCAGAGGATTTCCTAATTAACCGCTATATTCCCTCTCCCAAGGGCGACCAGGCACCGGAGCAGGGGTACAACGGCGGCCTCTACATGATGGACGCCGGCGCCCGATCGGTGGTCTGGGATACCTTCGACCCTGTGAGCAGCCCGCTCTCGATCGAGGCGGCCGCGGGCAGGGTTGTGGGAACCGATCAGGCCTGGGCGAGAATGGTCTTGGGGCCGAATGAGGCCACTTGGGGCCCCGAGGATGGTGTTTACGAAGCAAGATCAATCGGCCACAAGCCGCTGCCGGATAACGCCTGCCTGGTCTTTTTTGCCGGGCGGAGAGATCCGTCGGTGTGTGGCCACAAATGGGTAAGGGAAAACTGGCTATGAATTCTGAACAGAAATCTAAACTGAAGGAAGCGGTTCACTTTTTGCGGCTTCAGCGGACCGAGTATGAGGGGATTCCGGACGAGCAGGTTATGCACCGGTATCACTATGATATGGGCGTTATTTTTCAGACCATTAAACCTTATTTACCAGATTATGCGACATCGTTTGTTGACATAGGTGGTGGTCTTGGCGGGATGGCTTTGCTCCTGGCCCAGCACTTCGGCCGGGAATGTAAGGCCATCGTCTACGACCGCACTGGTGACCATGGGAGCAAGGTCGGCTGGCATACCTCGGCCGACCAGTTTGGAGCCTACAACAGCCTTCAGCTGACGGCCGAGTTCCTAGAAGGTAATCAGTGTGAGAACTTCAGCATCGGGGACGCGGACGCCGATCTGTTCCCACAAGGCCCTCACCAGCTCGTTATCTCCCTTCTTTCCATGGGATTCCATTACCCGGTCGAGACCTATCTGAAAGAGATTTACGAAAGCCTGGCGCCCGGTGGTGTGCTGATTTGCGACATAAGGAAAGGTACAAACGGTTTTCAGGTCGCCGCTAACCTTTTTGGCTACAGTCTTCCATGTGGGTTCTACGATAAGTTCGAACGGGTTGCTTTCAGAAAATGAAAACAATCGCTTGCGTCCTGCACACGACGCCTTTCTACAACCGGGAGCATAAGGTCGAATACACGCCCGAACACGTCCGCTGGCTGAAACGCCAGGTTGAGAAGTGCTGCATGGTGCCGCACCGATTCGTTTGCTTCTCGAACGTGGAGATCGAGGGCGTTGAAGTCATTCCCCTGAAGCATGATTGGCCTGGCTGGTGGAGCAAGCTGGAAATGTTCGCCCACCTTCAGGAGGCCTTCTACATGGACCTCGATACGGTCCTGGTCGGCCCGATCGACGATCTGGTTCACCACACCCCTGCCGGCATGATGGCCCTGGAGAGCATGACGAGAGTTCCCGATCTTCGCCTGAATTCGGGTATTTTGAGCTGGAAAGGGGATTTTAGATTTCTGTACGAAAACTTCCAGTCTAATCCCGAGGCCATCATGGGACGTTATACAGAGGTCCGCCGGTGGGGTGATCAGGGCTATATTCAGGACCAGCTGGAGGCCCGTGTGCAGGCCTTCGAGATCCTTCAGAGGAAATTCCCTGGGCAAGTGGTCAGTTTTAAGGCCGATCTGAGGAGGGGCAACCCTAAGCCTGGAAACCGTATTGTGTGCTTCCATGGCCAGCCAAAGCCTGAGCATGTGAAGGCCGTACATTCGTGGATTCCCAGCTGAGCCTGTTTCAGCCCCGGACGTGGGTGGTGGTAGGTGCAGGGCAGTCCCTCACACAGGACCAGCTGGCCCATATCCAGGGCAGAGCGAAGGTTATTGTGGCGAATAACGCCTACCACCTAGCCCCATGGGCTGACGCCTTGGCTGCGTGTGACAGTAAGTGGTGGAAGCACTATGGCGAGGATGCAAGGCAGTTCGCAGGTCGTAAGTTTGCACCGAGGATACTGCCCGGGGTTGAACACCTACGCACCAAAGACCACCCTGACGGCTGTAATAGCGGGCTCTACGCTATGTTCGTAGCAAGGGAGCTGGGTGCTGAGCGTATCCTCCTGCTTGGCATCGATATGCACGGACAGCATTTCTTCGGTAAGCATCCCGAACCCCTGAGTAACCAGAACCCTGCCAGGTTCAAAGCTCACATGAGGCAGTTTGATCGCTTCTCAGGGTGCAAAGTGGTGAACTGCACCCCCGGCAGCGCCCTCAAAACATACGAATTCTCTAGCATTTCTGCGGAAATCTGACAGCCTGCCTCCCGTGGAACAGGGGGGGGGAGGGCAAAAAGTTTCACGGTTTCGGCCGGACAC
>ERZ869925.265-NODE-265-length-38778-cov-31.085995_pt1 | contig 38778 bp, 60 predicted proteins | sample MGYA00579311_ERZ869925 | MGnify/ENA primary metagenome ERZ869925 (study PRJEB32216, sample SAMN09231817) | wastewater metagenome | place: USA: Maryland | collected 2016-07-30 | study: EMG produced TPA metagenomics assembly of the PRJNA472060 data set (Reclaimed...
TTTCCGTATCCGTTTCCGTCTCCGTATCCGTTTCCGTCTCCGTATCCGTTTCCGTATCCGTTTCCGTCTCCGTATCCGTATCCGTATGAAGCCAAAGCCCACAAAGGAGCTTTACTTAATTCTTCTGGTAGCTCATGCGGGTCAATTAAGTTTTTCCAGTGAGCCCATATTAAATCGGAGAAGCTAATGTCACTTAAGAACGTTCCGGGCTTTGGAGCGCTACAAGCCCCAAAGCAAGCCGCCCTAAAAGCAATATCTCTTGTAATTACGACATCCATATCCCCATCTCCCATTTCTCTGTAGCCTCTGGTGTGCAGTCAGTAACGGAAGTGATTTTGTAAAGAGTGGCACTCGGGACTTTTGGGCCAATGCGACAGTTTTTATCTGGGCCAGAAGAGGCAAGCCCAAAAACGCCATGAATGCTGCTTTGCCAAGACACGCAATTCCGCATGTTTTTAAGAACTATCTTAGCTGGCAATTCTGTGGGCTCAACTTCTAAGTATCCAAAGAATACGCCGCGATTTTCTGTCGTTACTAACACTGGTTTCATTTTTCTTTTCCTTAATTAAATTAAAATCCATCTCCCAAAGAATCATTATCAAAGTCCGTCTTAGGCTTTTCCTTTTTGTACTTAAGAAGCGGCTCAACTATCGTTGGTGTTTCCCATTCAAAGGGGCCAACCTGAGCGCCTCCGGCTTTCTTGAGTAACGCCTCTGCTTTCTCAAGCATGTGAGGGGCTACGTTGGTTATGTCCCAGTAATGAACAGTCCCAGTGTCCGGCATACCTTCAAAGCCTGTAGCCTTCATAGCCTGCTGTTCAGGCTTTCTAAGCGGAAGAGGCTTTCCATCCCTGATGCAGCGGTTCGCGTTAAAGACCTCTAAATAGCCCTCTATTGAATTATCTGCGGGGGCTACCTTCGGGCCGCCTAGGCTCTCAAAATACTCGTGTGGGCTTAATTCGGGGCATAGCTCGGGCGGTAATCCCGCTACGGTCACTATATTCTGATATGGCTGGCCATCGGGGGCCATTTTACCGTCCGATGCGGTCACTAGATACCAGTGATTCACCAACTCACACAGAATCGAAGCCATTTCACGGTCTGTAATTTTTCCTAAGCTAGCAGGGCACATGCCTTGAATACGTTTCTGGAAGTTTGATTTCTCTCCACAAACACCCTTAATTCGCTCATTCATAAAAGCATTGAGGTCTTTGTACGCACGGAATACGAGACGAAAGCCGTAATAGTCAGGCTCATTAACTGGCTTGCCTTTGTTTGGTCCCTCAAGTTTTGAGATTCCTTTGTAGCCCGGAATCTTAATCATGGTTTTAATTGCCTGAAGCCCCATAATTGTAGGGACTCCAGACTTGATGCGTGTGTATTTTGGTTGTTCTTGATTTTCCATTTTTACTCGTCTCCAAATTCTGAGTCAGGCACGTTTGCTTCGCGCAAGTCTTCGTTCTTCATCTTATCGCAATGGTCATCGACGTAATCATTCCAACTACGCTTCGCTCCGCTGTCGCCGTCTTCACGGCTCCATGTGCGGGCTTGCTTCGTTAGAGAGCGCATCCAATTAGCTGCCGCTTGGGACGATGGGAAGCCGACTTCGGGCGGTAATTCTCGATGAGCGGGCTCGTTGATAGAGCGCGGTGTTTCTAGCTCCTTGCGTAACTTCTCTTGCTCAAGGTCCGCATCAGTGATTGCTTGGGAGAAAATTGTAGCAAGTTTGATTAGAACGGCGTGGGCATCTGCTTTGTGGGTGTTTTCTTTGCAGAGCTTAATTGTTACGTCGTATGCGAATTGTAGGGCGTGTATGTCGTAGGTGTTTTTCATTTGATTCCTTTTCATAGAGTAAAGTTAAGAATGATTGTTTCCAATCACTCAATCTGTTACACTTATATCAAGTCAATAATACTATGACAAGCAAATAACGCATAAGTTTTCAAAATAATTTCTAGTTAAAATCATGAGAGCCCCTAAGAAAATCCACCCTGATATGCATTTCCTTGAATTCGTTAAGGTTCATTTCCATAAAGAGCATAAGGAAATATGGGAACCGCTGTTTGAGAACCGGCAACAATATTTTGATTGCCTTAAAAATAGAAGGGCGTATAACTTCGAGGCCATCCCAATGGATGAGTTTGCTAGAAAGATTGGGGTTAGTGTAAAGAAGCTGGAGCAGGCAGTAAGCATCTATCTGTTTAAGCCCGAATCGGAATAGCCTTGATTGGCATCTCAAAATCCGTATGCCTAAAAATGCGCTCAAGAACGCCGACCCTGACCCTGACTTCGTAACTAACTCCCTACCCTTTCCTATTAACCCTGAGCGCCGCCTATTAGCGGCGATGCTTTATAGGGCTATTGTGGATTGTACGACGGCAACGCACGTTAGCGCGGACGCGCGCCGGTCTGCTTGGCAATATTTGTTTGGGGAACTGTCCCTAGAAGGGATTGAAGGATTGAGTTTCCATTATGTGTGTGGGGAGCTTGATTTAGACCCGGAGGTAGTGCGGGAGGTAGTACGGAGTATCCAAGCGGGTAAGAGGGAACTACCGTTATTATCTGGGCAGACGAGGGGTAAGTATTGACCTCTGGAAATATCAGAGTTTTACCCCAATAGACGGGGGGATAATAAACGGGGGGTGGATAGCCATAGCTGCCGTATGTCTGAGCCTGCACCGGCAATACGCCGAGAGTTAGTAAGTAAGGTAGCAAAAGAAGAGATAACTTAGTTTTCATGTTTAAAGCTCCTTAATTCGCTCTAGGTAGCCCTCACACGAGCGCCCTAAGTCAGCTATAGCCCCCAGTGCTATCTGCTCATCTGACAAGCGATACGGGCTTATAAAGTTAAGTAAGTGAACACGACGGTTGAATTTGCGGATTATTTGTTCGGTCATAGAATTATTCCTCTGAAACGGGACCGCAATGGTCATGACATTTTGAGCACATACGGGTATCGGTGTTCATGGATGCGTTACAGCAATTAGAGATTGCTTGATTGTCCTCAATAAAAGCCTGCAAACATTGCTTTGAGCAGAATTCATAGTAACCGCCGGGGCTTCGGATACCCGCAATGTTATTTGCGGCGCATTGTTCACAAACGGGATGTTCTGGATTAATCACGGCAATACCTCATGACATCTTCCGCAATACATTGGGCCATTAATTTCAACGTAGTATGGCGAATCATCTTCAGGGCCATGCATATAACCGGCGCGTCCTAGACGGTGTATTTCCTTGCAACAAGTTTTGCCGTGAATAATCTCTGGTCTAATTGGCTTATCTTCTGGCGTCCCTGCTTTTAGTTCTGCACAAGCTTTAGGGCACCCAAAAAAGTAGTGTCCTTTAAAGGTGCGTAGTTCTAGCTCGGTGCCACACTGTCCACACACTGCTTTTGACTCAATTTGAATTGGTGGATCTGGTAACGGCATCCAATGGGTAGGCCACTCGCGGGGCTGAAGGATTGACCCCTCCATCAATTGAAAATACGGCTCACTGTTGGCATCATCATGATGGAATGTTGCCGTTTCAATCTCCCAACTACCGCCATAAATTAAAACTTGTTGCCCAATTTCGGGCATTGATGTGTGCGGGTTGTTAATCTCTATCCAATTTAAACAATTCATAGGTGTTATGAGTTAATGCAAACAATTTCAATTGGCATGGTGTCGAAAGAGATATAACAGCCCGGGTCAATCGTCGTGGCTTGGCCATGCACCGGCAATGCGCCGAGAGTTAGTAAGTAAGGTAATAAAAGCAGGTATCTCATTCCAACCCCCGTAATCGCTCTATAAACGCATCGGCACTACGCCCTAAGTCAGCTATAGCTAGCATGGCAATCGTCTCTTGTGAGAGGTTTATGGGCCTTAGGAAGTTAAGTAAGTGAATACGGCGGTTGAATTTGCGGATTATTTGTTCGGTCATTTAAGTATATCTCCAAGGATGCGCCTTACGGTCGCTAGTTCCACAACTGAATCGCCCACCCCCTCTTGCCAAGAGTGATTAGGAAGTTCTTCCATAATTTCATCGAGCTTTTTATCTAAGAGGCTTCTAATGTCTTCGTTATGAAGTAAATAATATCCATTCTCTACCTTTGAGTTTTCTTCACCAACAAAGCCCAAAGCTATTGCGGGAGAATATTCTAAGAAAGCAAATTGTCCGTGGCCTTGATGATTGGGGAGAACCGCATCTTTATGCACGCACAAAGAAACTTCTGCCCAAGGAAAATATGACAGTTCGTTATATAAAGTCCCCGTGGAGCAATTTCCGTCATCGGCACCAAACGCCTTTTCTAGCCTTTTTTGCTTTTTATCTTCTTCCATAAAATTTAATTCCTCATAGCATGGGGCGCTACAGGCTAAGAACCTATCGCCGCCGTTAATGGGTTTGTAGGGGTAAAAAGAAAAAAACAATCCGCAACATTCGCACTGCCACATTATTCAAAGCTCCAGTTAGTAGAAGGTTGTTCAATGACAACGTAGAATGGGCGGCCCGGATGCCATACGTACAGGTTAAGCATTCCAAGCTTTTCTATGGCCTTTAGCGCTTGTGTTCTGTTGCTAAAAGTCTTTGGCCTAAGCCCGTATGGCGTCTGCTTGGCTAATACTTGCTTATCGTGAATGGTTGTGGTTTCCATGTTCATTCCTATGAGATTTTAAAAAGGGGCTTTCGCCCCGATTCAGTTATTGCTCAATCTTTCGGCCAGTAGCTCTTAAGCCTTCAGCAATTTCCTCTACCATTGCCTTGACTTGGGTTACTGTCATCGCTTCCCCGTGAAGTAGCGAAGCACACGCTAACGTGAAGTCAGCTATTCGTGCGGCCTTTTCTTGTTCCCATTGATTTAAAGCTTCTTGAATCTTGTCGGCTTCAGGCTTTTTCATAAACACTCTCATAGAAGTAAATGTTTCGTTGACAAGATGAGTATCGGCCTAATGAGGATTCTAGTCAAGAATAATGTTGCAGGTATTTAGAGATTATTAAGCCAGTTGGATAAGCTATTGATTCAAGAAGAATATATCTTTCAAATCGTTGTTTTGATTAATAGCTTTTGGGGTTGAGCAGTGGATACACTTGTGCTTAAGCAAGCCAAGTATATGCCACTACGATATAGCTTTTGGGTCCCTTCTATCGCTGTTGGATTCTTTCCCCTCTGTACCACTACAGATTAGCAGGTTCGCCGTTCTCTATTTTAAGGGGTCTTGTGCCGACTCTCATCGGGCTGACGCAAGGTTGCTAGGATTAAGACTCCCTAGGCCTTTGTAGGTTGCCAATTGTGAAGCAGAGCCTACTCACTTTGAATTGTTTGGCACCTAGAGCCGGAGGATTTAATCCGGGATAGCGGTTTGCATGGCCACGATTCACCTAATCCATCTCATACCTTTAAGCTTGCCGCAAGGTAAAAAATGTGCTGATAATGATTTAACTGGTAGTCACTTTCCAGTATGTCACGATTCAAGCCTTAGCCATGCGATAACATCAAGTGGCTATTGGTTTATTTAAGCCCCTAGACAAATGTTTGGTGGCATGTGCTAAGCTGGACAAGGGCGAGCAAGGGAACAAATGCATCCCCCTTTGATTAGCTCTTTACGAATCAAATACAATCAAGCCATAATCAACGTAGTTGAGCTTAATCAATCGATTCATCGGGAATCAAAATCCCCTTAATCAGTAACTTACCTTGATTCACTCTTGGAAACGAATATAGAGACTAAGAAGAGCAGAAAAGGCGGTTATAGACCCGGAGCAGGAAGAAAACCTGTAATAAGCCGCCAACGTCTTGAAGATGTGCTGAAAGCTAGAGATAGAGGCGAATTACCGCACTTATTCCTGCATAGAGTAGTGATAGGTGAGCTAGTAGATGGAGAGAAGCCTAGCCTTGAGATGAGAGTACAATGCGCTATAGCTTGTGCTCCTTACTTTGCCCCACGATTAGCGTCCCTCGAGCAGAAGATAGAGCAGCGTGTAGCTACAGTCTCAGTAACACCATTGTCCCCTGAGCAGTGGGTTAGTATGTATGGGCAAAGTGCACACGCCCTGCCCGATGGTGTTACTCAGGCACTCCCTCCCCCTGCCACCCCTATTAATTCATGCCCCCCAGTCGAATCGGAAAGTGGGGGTGGGGTGGTGGCCCCTATACCATCCGAGTCTCTAAATACCCCAATAATGACTCCCCCCTCTCAAGTTATAGAAGTTGTTCAGGAAAAGGTCGATATCCAAAAAAATTCCCCCCAAATATTAGGTATTAATAACCCTGTTCTAGAAGAGACGGTTACTACCCTCTGTTTCCCAGAGACTAAGGATGAGTAATTGGGTGGTGGACTTGCGAAGCGAGGACACCTAGCGATGGAGGCGCAGCCGACAATCGCTTGGGCTCCACAGCCGGGGCCACAAGAAGCTCTAATCAACGCCCCCTTCCAGTTAGTAGGCTTTGGTGGGGCCAGAGGTGGGGGCAAGACTGATGGGGTCTTAGGTAAGTTCGCCATTAAGGAAGCCCAGTATGGGAAAGCCTTCAATGCGGTGTTCTTCCGAAAGGAGATGCCCCAAGCAGACGACCTCATAGACCGTGCCAAAGAAATATACTTACCCCTCGGAGCCCACTGGCATGACCAGAAGAAGTTATTCGATATGCCCAACGGGGGGCGTGTCCGATTTCGACCCTTAGAGACAGATGACGATGCTGCGAAGTATCAGGGTCAGAATTTATCGGATGCGGCGGTCGAAGAAAGTGGTGGGTATGCAGACCCTGCCCCCATATGGAAATTGTTTGGTGCGCTTCGTTCTGCTTCTGGGACTCCCACTCAACTCATATTAACTTTTAACCCCGGTGGTACTGGGCACTGGTGGCTAAAGGAGAAGTTCATAAAGCCTGCACCGCATGGCCTTACCCCCATAGACTGGGTACTCCCCACCGGCACGGTTGTTAAATATATCTATATACCCAGCCGCGTTAAGGACAACAAAATCCTGATGCAAAAAGACCCCGGCTATGTGGATAGGCTTCACTTAGTTGGCTCTCCAGAATTAGTACGTGCATGGCTAGAAGGAGACTTTGAAATTCATGAAGGCAGTTACTTTCCAGAGTTTAGTTCAAGACACATTATCGCTCCTTTTACGATACCTCTTCACTGGCCTCGCTATTCTGGGCTGGACTGGGGCTATGCTTCTCCTTTTTGTTGTCTATGGGCTGCGGTCTCTTCAGGAAAAGACGATTATGGCCGTCCGGTTTATCTCACGGATGGCAGGGGTCAAAAGGTAGAGGCCCCTCAAGGTGCTTTGATTTTCTATCGAGAACTCTGGGGTAAAAAGATTGAGAACGTTGAGATGGGCCGCGCTATTTCAGAAGCTCAAGGCTCTGAAGAGCTTATCTCCGTAGCTGACCCTTCTATTTTCTCTCATGACGGTGGGCCTTCCATAGCTGACCAAATAAGAGAAGGTGGGGCTCACTTCAGAGAAGCGAACAATGACCGACTATCAGGCTGGGGCCAAATTAGGAGTCGCCTCCGCCGTGACCCTGCTATGATTTTTATTACTACTGACTGTCCTTACCTACTGGAGTGCCTCCCATCTGCTCCGATGGACAAGAAAAATCCCGAAGATTTGGATACTACCTCACAGTTTGACCACGCCCTAGACAGTTGTAGGTATGTCTGCAAAGAACGGCTTTTAGAACCAGACTATCATGAGGAAGAAACACCAATTATCCGCAGAGGCTCGATACAAATCAGCAGATATATAGAAAAAGCAAAGCGTGATATGAAGGCTTCATCATCCTTTTAATTTATTTGTGAAGTGACGACAATGGCGACGGACTTTACCCCCCAACGTATTCCTAAATTCTCTGCTCGTTATTGGAAATCCCAGCTCTCCGCTGCTGAAAATCGCCACTCTGATTTCTTCAAACACTCAGAAGAGTCAATTAAGCTCTATAACACTACCCATAAACTTGAAGACGCTAAGCGAAAGCTGAATATCTGGTGGCAGTCCGTTCAAACTCTCTTACCTGCCTACTTCTCTCGTACCCCAAAAGCCGAAGTAGAACTTCGTAAGTATGCTGGTAAATCCGCTTACCAAACAGCTGCTCTCATTATCGAACGCAATGTTCAGTATGCTTTGGATGACGTTATTGATTTTGATGATGTTGGCTACAATACAGCCCTCCAGCTACTCCTTGTAGGCCGTTGCATTCTCTGGCCTCGCTACACCTCTGAAATTGAAGAAAGAGAAGCCCAAGTTGGTATTATCCAAACAGCCCAAGGCTTAGTCGATGGTAAGGGACAGCCATTCAAGGGCGACCCCGCCACACTCAAAAAAGACAAGCACGGCACTTTTTACTCAAAAGCCTATGAGGCCAAGGCCGAAGAGTCTGCAATTCTCGAATGCGTTAATTATCGCGACTACCTCCGTTCTGATGGGCGCACAAAGGCAGAGATGGAGTGGGAGGCTCGTGCCGCTTACCTAAATGAGGAAGAAGCCGCTGAGCTTTTCGGTAAAGACACCGCGTCTAAGCTTTCTTACAATCAGTATCCCTCATCTCTAAAAGATAAAGATAAGGCAGAGCTTAATCAGTACGATTTAAAGGCCAAACTCTGGGAAGTTTGGTGTGAAGAAGCTGATAAGGTTTATTGGATTCAGCCAAATGGCAACAAAACCGTTCTTGAGTCCGATGCCCCACAAATAAAATATTCTAACTTCTATCCGGCCTCTGTGCTGGACATGACTGTAGACCCTGACTCGATGATTCCAACGTCAGACTACATGCATACTCGCGACATCATCCTAGAAATCGAGCGCCTCAATACTCGTAAGAACGCTACGCTCCAAGCTATACGCGCAAACGCCGCCTACGACGCGGCCCTTGGAGAATTACTAGAGAACATTCTTCAAACAGACTTAAAATTTGTCCCGGTTAAAAACTGGCCTTCGTATAAAGCTCGCGGCGGCCTTGCAAACTCAGTCGAGTTTTTCCCAATTGAGCAGTACTTAAAATCCTTAGAGACTCTTGATATTTCCTTAGACAAGGCCATTCAAAAACTGAACCAAGCTCTGAAGATTTCTGACTTACTTAACGGCCAATCAGGACAGTATAAAACTGCAACGGCTAATGCGATTGAGAATACTTGGACGTCTATGGGGCTTCAGGTTCGCCAGAACTCTTTTGCCCAGTTTGTTTCTCGCGGCATTCAAAACCTCTCTTCTATCATTTGTCAAAAATATGACACTCAGCGCTTACTAGACATTGCTGATGCTCAAGAGCTTTTCCAAACTTCTCAGTCAATAACCCCAGAGGAAGTTCTCTCCATTATTCGTAACGAGACAGAGGTTTGCTACCGCATTAAGGTTGCTGCTGACTCAATGGTGGAACTCGACGAAAGGAAGGACCGTGCAGAAGCTCAAGAAACTCTTGCCGCTGCTGGGCAGCTATTCCAGCAAATGCAGCCTATGGTTGAGCAGTACCCGCCATTAGCAGGCTTTACTATGAACTTACTTAAGTACGGCATTCGTAGGCAGAAAGGTGGCAAAGAACTCGAACCCATCTTCTTAGATGCCATGGCGCAGATAGCGCAAATTGCGCAACAAAAGCAAGCGCAAGCCGCACAGCAACCGCCTGACCCAAAGATTATTGAGTCGCAAACAAAACTCCAGATTGCTCAGATGGAAGCGCAGAGCAGTATGCAGATTGCAAATGTGGAAGCTCAAGACAGACACAACCGCTCCATGATGGAATTGCAAGAACTCCAAATGCGCATGCAGAATGAGCAGCAAAAAATGGCGATGGACTTTCAAGCCAAGCAAAAAGAGTTGGACTTAAAAGCCCAAGAACTTTCCATCCAGTTGATGGATGTACAAGCCAAGATTCAACAAGCGGGTCAGTCGCTCCAACTTCAAGATAAAAAGATTAACGCAGACGCTGCTTCTAATATTTTAGCTGGAGAAATTGAGAAACGTAATCAAGACCTACAGCAATTTATTAATCAGCAGAAGGTTTTAATTGAAGCGCAGAATTCTAAGATTTACGCAGTAGAAACTGCGCATAATCAGTTGATGGATAAACTCAACACGATTAAAGAAGATAAAAAAGAAAAGGAATCTAAGAAAGAATCTTCCCAGCCAATTCACATTAACGTGGACGCAACGCAGACAAAAAAGAAGAAGATAAAAGTTTCCACTAACCCTGATGGTTCTAAGAACTATGAGGAACAATAAGCGTGGCCGATAATCCAACCTTCACCAATCAAGCTCAGACTTTTAGCACAAACGCTAATCCTGATATCCCTGTGCGTGGCGACGCGGACGTTAATGGGAAAATTCGTCAGGTGGTGCGACTCGATGTTGCTACCGGAACCTCGGAATCTCTCATCTCTGCCGCAAATCCATTGCCGATAACGGGGGCCATTACGGGGCCGCTCACGCCCGCCCCATCTTCGACCGGCAACCATATGGCCGTATCGGGGCCAGTGGGGGCGATGTATTATACAAGCCTTACTATTGCAGCCTCTCCTGCCAGTACTGACCAGATATTACAATTTAGCTCCGTCACCACGACCGGGGCTGGTGGAACATATCGCGGCGACCTCATCGGCATAATGGCATCGGGGGCGGGTTCTCAATACTCATCTGTTGCGATAGTTGGCGAAGTCGAAAGCGTAACATCCACCACCGTCACGCTCAAAAATCCACTACCATACACGCCAACGAGTTCTTTTAAGGTTTATTTCTTTCGACGCGGATATCTTCCACTTATAGCGAGCAGCACTAATATCGGGGTGCCTCTTGTTCCCGTTGATATTAGCAATAACATGGTTACTGATGGGCAAGACCCCTCTGGTGTTAATGTAGCCGGTAAAGGTCTCCCTATTGAGGGCTGGGATTTATCTGCTGGTGGCGTTAACCGTCAGCTTCGTATGCGGAATGCCGCTCCTGCCTCAAATGATGTCGGCGTCGTCGTGCGTGACCCTGAGAGCCCCGCACAGACCGCGTCCCTGTCTGTTCTTGACGACTGGGACGAGACTGACCGTGCGAAAGTAAATCTCATTGCAGGACAAGTTGGTGTACAAGGTGGTTCTGGTGTTGTCACCGCCAACACTCAGCGCGTAGTTCTCGCAACTGACGTTACGCCACCCCTCTCTGCTGGCGCGGCGACCGAAGCCACCCTAAGCTCAGTTGATCAAAATATCGCCTCAATCATCGGAGTAACCGACGACGCATTTAATAAATTCGCCGTCATCGGCGGGCGATATGACACGTCCAAAACTCCGCTCAGCGACGGGAATATTGGTGAGCTTTGCCTAACGCAATACCGCGCGGCTAAGGTCTGTCTATTCGACGAGTCCGGCAATCCAATCACAACATTGCCAGTTCGCGCGCCGAGTATTACGTGGGGAACGGTCACCCGAACGACCGTATCGGCAGCAGCAACCGCCGCAGCAGCGAACGCAAGTAGGGTGGCGCTCTCCATGTGGAACGAGTCCGGCGGGCAAATCAAATGGACGTTCAACGGAACCGCCTCAGCTACCAATTATCAAGGTATCTTGAACGCTGGGCAGGGAATGATTTTCGAAGGCTCAACCAACAGCACTCAAGCGCTTTCGATTATCGCCGTTTCTGGAACCGTCACTTATACAATTTCAGAAGCAACATGAACCTAATTTTATCACAGCCGCAATCTTCGCAATTCGTGGCGACACTCAGTCAGTCGATAAGCGGTGGATCGAGCGCCAATATCAGCGTCCCAATTTCAAGCTTCGCATCAATGGCGACTGCTTGGGTCGTTGCAACTAGCACGCTAGGCGGCGCAACTGCTGGCTACCCCGGTTTGACTTGCATACTTAGACCAGCTAGCGCCACGGGGCGAACGGGCTCGGTCATGGTAGGCAGCTACCCCGCAGCGTTCGAGTCGAGCCTAATCGCCCAAAATTCAGACCCGATATTTGCGGGCTGTCGACTTGCCGACTGCTGGATAGACAACGCCAATAGCAGCGTAGTTTTTCGTTTCACAAACCCCACCGGTGGGACCATTGTCTGTACCGCGCGAGTGACGGGAGTTATTTTCCCATGAGAATTCTAAACCTCTGCGTCGAGTCTGACCGCATCATGGGCGGACGGGGCGAGATGAACTGCGAGGTAATGACGCGACTACAGACAGGTGGGCATGACGTGCACCACGTTTGCCTCGACGCGACTTGGATCAAAGAGCCGAGTTATTCGTGGAGCATTCCAAGCGAGCGCTGGCCGATGCCGTGCTTTGAAAGACCGGGAATTGCTGCGCAGGTCATGCACTCGACGGTAATTCACTGTCTCAAGCTCCGAAAAACCTTTGACGTAATCGTAGCTCACGACTGGGACATGTTCTTCGTTGCCTCGGAGCTTTCAAAAGTTTGGGGCATTCCTTGGGTCGCAACGTGCCATCTCTTCCAGCATCAAATGGCGCTTATAGAAGGCAGGGATGCAACGGAAGAGGGTATGCTTCCAATCGCTAATGAATGGTTTGGCGTCTCGAAGGCTCCGCACGTTGTTTGCGTCTCGAACGATATGGCGCGCTACGCAAGAGAGATAATGGGCGTGCATAGAGAGTTCTCCATCATCCACAACGGCGTACAGCCCATAATTGGAGTTAAGCCGAGACCGCCAACAACAAACCCCAGATGCCTATTTATCGGCAGACTGTCGTTTCAAAAGGGCTACGACTACGTTCTCGATCTTGCCGAAAAACACCTAGAGCTTTTGATTGATGTCGCTGGAAGTATGCCAGCCCTGCCAGCCGATGCCGCTGAAGAGTCGCCGACGATGAGGCGGATTCGAGCGCTTGAAAAGAGTAACCCAAATTTTACCTATCATGGCCACGTGTCCCGCTACGAGCGCGACGCCGTGTACGATAGAGCCGACTGCGTATTGATGCCGAGCAGGGCCGAGCCCTTTGGAATCGTGGCACTTGAGGCAATGGCGCGTGGCATTCCGCTAGTCACTACAAGGGTCGATGGACTAGCCGAGTTTTGCGATGACTCGAACTCGTGGCGTTGCGACCTGTCGGTTGAAAGCCTTTACCAAGCGATTAAAGATGCAGCGCTTGGTGGTGCGCGGGTAGAGCGAGCGCTAACAACCGCCAAGGAGTTTTCGTGGGATACGTGCGCAAAGAAATGGAACGCGCTTTTAAAAGGAATCGTAAATGGAATCAATACAACTAGCGAACTTAGAGTTTGAACCGACGCATATATACATCACGCTCAAGCCCCGAGCAGATTGGGACCAAACGGAGCCGCATGTATATTGCGCCTTTGAATTAGGGCAAACAGTAGGCGGTGTTTTTAGCCCACTTTATAAAAGCGAGATGACGCTTAAGGCCGCCGACTTCGTGGCATTCGTGACCGAGTTTCAGGACTTAAAGTCTCGCTTTGTGGATGTCATGTTGGCACTCGGGAAAATTGCAACGGCAGACGGTAAGTAAGCTATCGAGGCCAGCTGTCATGGGGCTGTGGGAGATGACTGGTTAATTAAGATGTATGCCTTTATTACTTTGGCCTCGTGCTTGTATCGATATTCCATACCGACCTCCGGGGGGCGGTGGTGGTGGTTTATCGGGGGGTAGCAGGAGAAAAGAGTTAGGGCTAAAGAAAAAAGTCGTAGCTTTAATGCATCCAGAAAATTTGGCTGCATTACCTCCAATAAAGGCTGAAGAACGCGTTGCGGTTCAGTCAGTAGAGTACGACGAGGATGAGGATATTATAATCATGTGGTTCTTATGAAATACCAATACTGTTTCGTTCAGCAAAAAGTAGTTCCTCAGAATGAGGTTATTCAGGGGCGCTATGCTCAGCAGGGGGTGAAAGCATCTGACCTTTTCACAACTGACGAAATGCCCCCAACTAAAAGCCCTATCACCGGAAAGTACTACACATCAAAATCTCAGCTTAGAGCAGAGTACAAATCTCGTGGGTATGTAGAAATTGGGAATGAGTACGATAATGGGTATACCCCAGAAAGAGAAACAGAGAGAGGAATGAAGCAGTTATTTAAAAACATGAAGCAAAACTTCAAGGAGCGTTTAAATGAATGAGCAAGATAAAGTAGCCCCAGTAGTAGAAAGCCCTAGCAGAGAGTTAACGCAGGTAACGCCAAAACAAGAAACTCCAGCAGAAGAGCATGTAGCGCGTGAGTTGACTAATCGTACCGAAGACAAGAGCAAAGAAAAAAAGATTGAGGTAACGCACAAGAAATCTATTCGCTCATCTTTACGTGAGAATTTAAAAACATCTTCTGAGGATATTAAGAAGAGACCGGAAGCCCCTACGCAAAAGATACAGCCCGGAGATACTATTCAAGCAGCTGTTCCCACTACGGCTACTACGCAAGTAAGTGCCGTTCTGCCTCCAGCGGATATGAACGCTGAGGAAAAAGCGGCCTTTCTTAATCCTACAGCTCAAAATGTTGGCACTCTCCAGAAGTACTACAGCCGTAGGTCATATGAGCTTAAGTCTGACTATTCACGGCAAACTGATGCACTATCTCAAAAAGAGAAGGAAGTTTCTGGGATTCTTCCAATAGCTCAAAGGGAGCGGGAGTACTATGCAAAACGGAACCTCACAATTCCTGCTGTAGTTGAGAATGCAATTGCTTGGGACAAGGCTTTTGCTACAAACAAGGCTCAAGCTGCTAAAGAGTTTCTTAGCCACTGGGGCATTAACCCTTTGGACTTAGTAGACGTTGAGGGCACTACTCAGCCGCAGAATGGTAATTCTAATTATCTGACAAGAGAGGAAGCGGAAGCACTTGCCGATGAAAGGGCCGAACGCAAGTTTCAATCTCTCATGTCTACCCAGCAACAATCGGCTCTAGTCGAACAGAACAATTCTGTGGTACAAGAGTTTATAAAGACCAAGCCTCTCTTCCAAGACATCGGAACGGGCGCGCAACTGGAGCAAGACATGGCTCCAATCGTTGCCGGTCTTCGGTCACAATTCCCAAATAAGCCAACACGAGAAATCCTCGATACTGCTTATGATTATGTGACCAAGGGTAACCCTACCTATGCAGCGCTGACCCAAAGGCTTTCTGCTTCAGCGGTTACCGAGCAGGCTAATGCCGATGCTCAAAAAGCAAAAGCAGCAAGCCGCTCCATATCGGGCAGTCCGGGCTCGGGCTCTCCCCAAGTACAAACTAAAAATCGACGAGAAAACCTTAGGGCGCGATATTTTGGCGGGTAAGCCGCAAGCTCCCTAAGAGGAATTAACCTTTAGGGAGCTTATTTTTCATGGCAACTTTAGAAGAAGCAGTCGTTGCGACTCTGTTTGACCAGAGTGACGCGATTGCTAACGAAATACTTCATAACAACCCGCTGATGGCTGTCCTAGACAGACTCGGCAAAATCAAGAAGTTCTCGGGCGGCTACGAAATTCGTAAGCCTGTTCTGTATAACGATACTGCTCAAGGTAGTTTCTACTCTGGGTTTGAGTCGTTTAACCTTTCCGCAATCGATGACTTCACTGCGTTCCGATTCGCTATTAAGCAAGTTTACGAGCCCTTGGCTGTATCGGGCCGTGATAGACGCGCTAATCGCGACGAGGAGATGCTCCTAGATCTCATCGACACCAAGATGGAAGGTACGATTTCTCGTTTGAAGAATACCGTCTCTACCTCGCTACGCGGCGATGGTACGGCGTTCGGTGGACGTGAATTCGACGGTGTAAAGAAGGCGGTTTCAACTTCGCCAACTGCCGGTACATACGGTGGCATTACTCGTTCAGGTAATACTTGGGCGCAGAATGTCAACGTGTCGGCCACCATGTCGGCGGCTAATATTCAAGAAACGATTACTGACGCTATTAGCCAAGTAACTCGTGGCGATGAAATGCCGACCCTTGGATTGATGGACAGAACGGCTTGGAAGTATCTCCATACGTCCCTGACGGCAATTCAACGTATTACCAAGCAGTCAGACACGGCGGTAGCTGGGTTCAGACACCTTGAATACGATGGAGTCGAGTTTGTATTTGACGGCGGTTATGGTGGCGCGACTGTGCTGGGTAGCAATACCTGCCGATTGCTCCAACCTAAGTACTGGAGCTTTGACATGGTCCGAGGTGCTGACTTTAAGCCTCTCGCCCCTGAAATGGCTCGCCCTGTTGACCAAGATGCTTTCTTCACGGTTGTTATCGTTGAAGGAAACCTCTGCTGTTCAGCTCCGGCTCTTCAAGTCGTTATAGCTTAATTAGAAGAAGGAGAAACAGATTATGTCACAGGTTGGAAGTTTTGGAGTTAATTACACTAAGTCCTACGGGACTGACCCCTCTATCGTGGAATTTGCCCCGCTTAACGTAGGCGCAAATACCAAGGGTAGTTGGATATTCGTGAAAGCCTCTGCTGCGATTGCGCAGTACGCATGGGTTGGTGTGGATGGCGAAGGCGATGCTGCTGAGCTGACCACTACGACTTATGCCTCATCCAGCATTATCGGGGTGGCGCAAGTAGCGCTCGGCTCTGGTGAATACGGCTGGATTTGGACCGGCAATGGCGGTGGAACTAGTTCGGGTATTAAGGGTAAGGTCGCTGCAAGCTATGTAGCCTTTGCGCTTATTAATACTACGGGCACGGCTGGCGTTGCTGACGATGCTGCTACCAAGATTCTTGGTGGTGTCGTAGGGCTCACAACTGACGGCGGCTCGGGAAGTTCAATTGAGCTTCACGCGGCAAGCTTCATTACGAAAGTGACTGCCTAATAAGATGGCCCCCGAAAGGGGGCTTTTTTTGAGGACTATATGAAAAGAATTCTTTTTATCTTGGCACTGCTAGCTCCAAGTCTCAGTTACGCGCAATCAGTGCGCGACATGATGGGGTTAGGGATGTCCGCGCCGCTTTCAAATTATATTAACCAAAACATGATTGGTACAGATGCTTCTGGTAATCTGTCCTTGATGGTAAATGGCACACCGAAAGCAATTGTTCGAGCCAATGGACTTGGGGGCGCAACCTTCGGGGCTATTATGACTCCGGCCACAAGCTTAACTCCAGTGGCTGCTGACGTGTTATCACAGGGCTTAAGCCTCATGGCAACAGCATCGCCAACCTTGGCGTATGTTGAGCTGCCGGTAGCTACAGCTAATGCTGGTATTCCTTTTGAAGTTTATAACAAAGGGGCTTCTCCCTTGCTTATTTCTCCAAAGGGTATTGCAGCGGCGACGGATAGCATTAACGCCACAGGCGCTGCAACCCCTTACTCGTGTGCAACGACAAAGCTTTGCAAGTGTAAGGTGTTAACATCAAGTAGCTATGTCTGTGTCGCAATGTAACAAAGAGAGCATGGTGAAGCAGCTTGTTGGGTGCTTTGCTTTCACGCTGTCACTCATTGGGATTGCTGTATTCAGTGGGTGCCAGCAGGGAAGCATTGGGCAGGATGTCACCTTAAGCGCAGCTCAGCTCCAGCAAATCAAAATTCTGATAATGAACGAAGTTGTTCCCCTGCTTCACCTTGCGGAGCGCGACCAAGTTACTCAAATACTCATCGATAAAATGAACGCTATCGAAGCTAAGGAAAATCAAAAATGACACTTCTAAGCGGCCCTTCTGATCTCATCCAAGCTTCAAGCGGATTCCCCGGTTTGCAGGCCGCGATACCCGGTGGATATCCGGGCGTTTCTAGGGTTCAGCTGCGTGGCTTTCTTGGTGCATTGACCACTTCCTATAGGACTGTTTGGAGTATTGGATCCGGCACTTATGCGCAAATCACATCTGCCGTTGCAATGGAGGTTGTCTCCAATAGCGCCAACGATACGGCTGCTGGCACAGGCGCTCGCACTGTTGTAGTCCAATATTTGGATGCAAATTATGCGGTAGTTAATGAAACTGTAACTTTGAATGGGACGACTCCCGTAGCGTTGTCTAGCACGGCAATTTCAGTTAATAGCGCGTATGTGGCGACTGCTGGCTCTGGGCTCAAGAACGCAGGAGCGATTGACGTAAGAACTGTTTCCGGCTCTACGCAGAAGCTCAGAATTACAACCGCAGTTGGTGCTGGTCTTAGTAAGGGCAACGATTTTATTTACACAATTCCAGCGAATTATGTAGGCATACTAAAGTCGATTTACTTCTCTGGAGCAACCATAACCGGAGATTTGACGGTATCATTACAATCGACCACTTCAGCGGGCATTCAGTCTGTGGAAGCGATTGGCAAAACGTCTCTTTCCAATACTGGATTTAATCCGGCAGTTGGCTCAATCGAGCTTGGCGCCGGTCTTTATCTGGCAGAAAAAACCAACATTGAACTAGAGGCTATCGTTACGGCGGGCGTTGGGTCTCTTGTAGCAACTGCTGAATTATATTTGCTCAAGAAGGGAACTTGTCCTTGGGTTGCAGCATAAATGAAAAAAGCACTTCTACTGCTCTTTTGTTTGTCGCTTACTTCTTCGGCGTATGCGGAAAATACTTGGATACGAAACGACAATGCGACGAACGTAATTAATCTTCACAATGGAGCAGCGGGGTTAGCTTCGACAAATGACAAAGGAGTTGTCTGGGTTGAAGGCTCAAATAAGGCAGCTACGTTTACATCGGAAGTTGCAATTGCGTTTGGCTCAGTTACCGCTTCCTATGCAACCGCCCTTAGTAACACCAACAAGCTCACGCTCTGCATATTATCCAACCTTACCAATGCGAGCCTTAGTTTTGATAACGGCACTAACCCCATTATTTCTGGGCTTCCTGCTGGCACTATATATATTGCTGATTTTGGCGCGAGTGGTCGCTGGGTCGCTTCCAATATCCGAGTTAAGTACACCATCGGAGCGCCTTCAGCAGGAGCAGTTTATGTCAATTGTTACTACTAACAAAAAGATGGAGCAAACGTATGAGCATAACGATGGAGCAAATACAGGCCGACATGCGGCGAGCGAGCGGCAGTCAACCAAAGTACGAAGGGGCTAATGTTCGTTTCTTTTATGAGTACCCAGAGGACAAGAAGAAAACTGAAGAGACTGGTCTTTATTCGGTAAAGGAAGTCCTCTCCGTATCGATCCAATGGCCCGGATGCGACGAGACTGTTGTTAGGGCAGAAGATTCTCATAAGTACGAATATCCGCGTCAGTGGGCTGCGTTTCAAGCAGCGCAAGAACCCCCGCTTGAAGGAACCCCTCTTGCTGAGTGGGCCAAAATGCCAAGGGCCGTGACCCTTGAACTTGCTCACTACGGGATAAAATCGATGGAACAATTAGCCGGACTTTCTGATGCTGGAAAGCAAAAGATTGGACCATTACAGAAGTGGTGCAAGGAAGCTCAGGTTGTTCTCGACTCTGTTAATTCTGACTCTGCGAAAGTGGCAGCTCTTACGCTGCAGCTTGAGCGTCAAACAAAAAGAGCTAATCAGTTGGAAGAGCAGATTGGTGCCCTGATGCGGCGCATCGAGTCTGTTGAGGGGGTGCGCCTTGATGAAGAGATTGTAGAGCCGAAGGCAAATCGCAAAAGCAAGCTCAGAGAGAATCTGGAGTCTTAATAAATGTCGTTGCTAACAGCCTGTCAAAATGTTGCCAATGAGTGTGGTTATCAAATCGGCGATACGGTTGTAGGGTCTACTGACCAAACATCCAAGCAGCTGTTGGCAATTGCTAATCGCATTATCAACGAGATGGGGATTGCCTATCCGTGGTCAAAGCTTTTTGCTTCTGCCTCTATTACGCTAGTCGATGGGCAGACTGAATACGAATTACCAGCAGGGTTTTCATACTATCATTATGAGACTTTCTGGAATCAATCGACTCGTTGGCGCGTTCTTGGCCCCATGAACGAGCAAGAGTATGGAGAGATTCGAGGCTATGGGTTGGTGCCGGTAGCCTACCAGAGATTTCAGCTAAGAGGGTGTACAGACAGCCGCTTAGTTATTACTCCGGCTCCAGACTCTTCGACTGCTGGGCAGGTCATTGTATTTGAGTACATGACTGACCGCGTAGTTCGTCCGAGAACTTGGACGGGGAATGGTACTGGTTTTCATCCCGATGTGGGGGATTATTGCTCTTACAACGGAAACTACTACACAGCTGTTGATTCAGCTTTTACTGACAACGTGCCTCCAACATGGACAGATGATGTCCCTCACTCAGATGGCGGCGTTAATTGGCTCTATTACTCTGGTAGCTATACCCAGTTCTTAAATGACAATGACGAGCCAATACTCCCTCAGCGCGTTCTTGAACAAGGAATGCTAGAGCGCTTTGCAGAAATGCATGGCCTCGAGGGAGTCCAACCTCGATTCAATGACCAGCTTCAGGAAGTCTTTGGGAACGATATTCCGGGGAAGATTCTCTATGCCGCTGGGGCTGGAACTAACGCCATGTTCGCTCGTAGCAATCGTGTAGTTTTTGGAACAATTCTATGAGCCAGCAAGACGTTCAAGCCCAAGTGATGGCGTACTACCAGTATCAACAAGCCGGTATGAGCGCTCAGGATGCCTTTAAAAAGGCTTTCCCTAACGGCATACCAACTAGACAGCAGGTTACAGAAGGGCTTGCCAAGGACCAGCAAAAGGCTGCGATAGGCCAAATTGGCGGCGTTCTAGCTGGAGCCTTAGGCGCTAAGGCCGCGTCTAATTTCATCACTACCGGCTCTGTCTTTGGCAAAGGCGGTCTAGGCGGGGCATTCGGTGGGATGTTTGGCGGTGGAAGTGGGGCCACTGCTGGAGCTGGCACAACTTCAGCTGGCGTCGCTACGCCTGAAATTTTGTCAGCAACGGACATTGGGGCAGCCCCCGCTGCCGAAGCTGGTATGGGCCTTTCTGGAATAGCCATTCCTGCTGGAGCTGCCATCACCGCAGCGTTGGCCGGGAAGGCTGGCTGGGACATGCTCCATGGTGAAACGCCAAAGGGGTTAGCGGGGCAGTTTGGCCGAGTCTCCTTAGGTATTGGCACAGGGGGTCTTTCTGAGGCCCTAAACTTCGCTCTTAACCACAGAAAAACTACGAGGGATGTAGCCAAAGAGCATACAGCTGACTTGCTTGACCAAGGGCAAGACAACCCTCAGTGGCAGCAGTACGTCACTGGAATGCGCCAGCAGTACAATGAGGCTCCCCCTGACCCATCAAATCCTTTCCATGGGGGGCAATATGCCTCTTGGGAGGATTACGTTAAAGGTGGTCTTGATGCCAAAGATTTGACAGGGGTGTACGGGAACCTAAACACCTTCGGACCTGACTGGGCAAAGTACACCGACGAGCAGCGTCAAGGCATTACTCAACTGGGCATTGATAATGGTCTTTACAATTCTCACAAGGGCGAAGTTGTTGTTACTGACCCAGAGAAGTTTAAAGCTTTAGCTATGCAGTATTTGGGACAAGGGCAACAGCCCCCCGGGGCGGTCCTCAATCAGTCTCTTAGACCTTTAGGAATGTAGAAGTGTGGCTAACGACTTTCAAGGATATACATTACCGGCTTTAACCGGAGGATTAAATCTTGTCGACGCTATCGACAACATGGATCCTAATGATGCCCTTGAATTAGAGAACGTTCTCCCTGATGGCCTTAGCTCTCGCGTTCGCGCTGGCTACAGCTTGAAATCCACCACTGCTGTTACAAAACAGATACAATCTCTTTTTGATCTAGCCCTAGAAGATGGCTCACACAAAATAGTTGGTGCTACTGACGCAGCCTTCTGGGAATTCTCCGTAACCCCAGCGACGAATATTACAGGTGCAACGACCCCCACGAACGGGGCTTGGAAGGGCGAAGGCTTTGCGCATCGTCTCTATCTCTGCAATGGCGTTGATAACATGCAGGTATATGACGGTACGACAATGGCCGATTCAACTTTCACTGGGCTAGCCCTCTCGGACATTATCAACGTCTCGTCTTACAATGAGAGACTTTATTTCATAGAAAAAAACTCCCTTTCTTTTTGGTACGGAGATGTTCAGGCAGTTGGAGCAAGTGCTTTAACGGAGTATCCCCTTAAATACTTCATGAAGAAGGGCGGCTATTTGTTGTTCGCGGGAAGTTGGACTAATCAGACTAGCCAATCTTCTCAGGATCTCTTCTTCGTATGCTCATCCGAGGGGGAGATCCTTTTTTTTGGCGGGCAGTCTCCAGAGGATTTAATCACCCCATGGGGAATTGTTGCGCGGTACGTCATTGGAAAGCCAATGGGGTTTCGCGCTTTCCTAAGGGTAAATGAGGATATTTGGATTATCACAGAGCAAGGAATCGTTCCCGTTTCCTCTCTTTTTACGCTTGACCCGACTTCATCACTTGATGTTGTCAGCCGTAAAATCAACCCCCTGATTAGTGAGTTTGCCTACACACAAGGTATTTCTCACATGTGGCATGGGATTCATTGGCCGCTTGGTAGGCGCGTTTTTGTGGTCATTCCAACTTCTGGCACAGACACGCTTCTCTTAGTTTACTCTCAGAACTCTAAAGGCTGGACCACTTATAAGCTTCAAAATACAGGGGATGCTTGCTCTATTGCCGTTTCGGATGGTGACCTTTATTACGGCTCAGCTAGTGGCAAATGCTTCAATGGGGAAACTGGGCAAAACGATAACGATGAGGCAATTGCCTATAATGGCAGAGGCGCTTTTAACTTCTTTGGCAGCAGAGGGAACTACAAGCGCTTTGCTGATATCCGACCCCTCATGCTTACCGCTGAAGGAATTGAGATTAACCTTGGCATCGATACAAATTTCCAAAGACAGCAGGATTTAGGCACCGTCGTTACTACGGAAGGGGCCTCTACTCCGTGGGGCTCTCCTTGGGGCTCAGACTGGTCCGCTGGAGAAGCGTACATTTTTGACAGACACGCCACTAAGGGCCAAGGGCATTGCGGGGCTGTTCGCTTTGCGGGCTCTGTAAAGAATGTGGGTGTAGAGTTTTTTGGTTTTGAAGTACGATTTAAATCGGGGGACCAAGTATAATGGCAATCGGAGCATTGGCCAATGGGCCGACATTCACACTAGGGAAGGGGCCAAAGGCGCTCCAAGCGCAAATGGCAGACTTACAAGCGCGGCTAAGGGCGCGTCCGGGAGATACTTTTCTTCAAAACTCCCTAAAGCAAGTAAAGGGAGCGCTGGGGGCGCAGCCAAGTCCCAGCGCTCAGATAGCTCCGGCCTCCACTCCTGATACTTCAAAGGTTTCCGAGCACGAGTTAAGAGCGAATTATAATGCTATCAACGGACCCGGTGCCGCAGCGAATGCAACGCCGCATGAGTTGCGCGCTGCTTACAATCAGGCCAAGGGCCCCGGTGCCGCTGCCGGCGGGGCACCGACTACAGGCGCTCCTGCTTCTGAAACGGGAAATCCAAATAACCCCGCAGGGCAAGAGGGGCTATTGCCACCGCCAACGATAGACGAACTTGGCCAACAAGCTAATGGTGTGCAGTCTGGAATTTTGAATCAGATTCAGAGTCAAGGAGCTTTTAATCCGGGAGACTTTAACCAAGCTACTGAAGCCGCAAGACAGTCGGCTATGCAGAGCTTCAATCTCTATAACCAACCAAAGTTTCAGCAGCAGGAGTCAAACTTTCAGCAGATGGCAGCATCTAGAGGTTGGGCTCCTGACTCAAAGATTTATCAGACAGCTCACGCCAATATGCAAAGAGAGCAAGACCAAGCTACGCAAGGAGCACAGGCGCAAGCCTTCCAAAGTGGTCTGGGGGCTCAACAGCAGGGGTATAGTCAGGCTTCTAATACCTATCAGATGCCGTACCAGAATATGGCGGCCTTTAATGGGCTTAATAACATTCAAGCAGCGCAGGGATTGCAGCAGGGGGCTCAAACATTCCAGCAAGGGATGCAAGGAAGTCAAAACGAGTTCCAAAAAGAACTTGCCGCACTGCAACACAAGTACAACATGCAACTGCAAAATAGCCAGTACCACGGCAACCCTCAACTAGCGTACCAAAACGCAATTGGCTTGCAGAATAACTCGGCCATGAATCAGATAATGGTCAATGCTGCTACTGGGCAGCCGTACTATCCACAGCAAGGCTATGGTAACGGGTTTGCGCAGGGCATTGGAGCTGGAATAGCAGGGAGCGTAACATAATGGCATCGGGTGACGATATTCTAAAAGCTCTCATGGGTGTTTACGAACAGCCCAAAGAGACCACTGCGGGGATGATGTCTACCGTCATTGGTGGCATGGCCCCGCGCTTAGTTAATCCCTACGGCTCTGCTGGTAGCAATATTGCACTCACTGCTGGAGCTGGATTGTTATCTGGCTTGTTAGGTGGATACGCAAAGAATATCGCTACTTCAGATAACCAAGGAATCGGAGAGCTATCTCGTCAATTTCTGGCGGCTAATCAGACGGGCAGGGACAGCATCGCTGCTGACAATGATAAGTTCCAAGGACTGAATGCTGCATTAATGAGTCGAGACTACGAGCATCAACAAAAGATAGCAGATGCAGATGCGCTGGATGCAAGAGAAGCCTTGACCGGCCCCGCTGCTGATTTGGCCGTTACCTCGCTGGGACTTCCTGCTGGGACCAACATGAAACCAGCGCAGCTAAGAGCATTAACTAATGCGGTAGCTCAAAAACGATTGGCAGAAGGGCAAAAAGCTCGACTTGAGGGCGACTACACAACAGCTCCTTCTAAGGACACTAAGTCAAAAATGGGAGATGCCCTTTTAGCTAAACAAATTGGGGATAGGTATCTCGGTGAATGGGACAATGTTGCAGCAAAAGATCCGGGATATTTAGAAAGGAATGTTCTTAAAGAGTTGCCAGCTACGGAAGTTGGTAAGCTTCAAAAAGACTTGGAGCTGTTTGCTGTTCAAGTTAGAAACGCACGTGAAAATGGCGTAATGACCGAGCAAGATTTCCAGCGTTACAAAAACTATCTCACGCTTACGGACTTGGATACGGTAAAATCTGTAAGAAATAGATTGAAAGAGCTGATGGATATTACGGACATCTCTGCAAAATCTACTCTCAGAAATGCAAAAGCTGGCAAAGAGAATGTTTCAGGGTATATGGATTTGTGGGGATTTAGCCCGGAAGATTTGAACGGGCTTCCTGCTAAAAAGGATATAGAAGTTGGCGCGGCCACTCCCACCGCTGAAAGGCCGTCAGTTGACCTTTCAGAATATACTCCAGAACAAATCAGTTTCATGAAATCGAAAGGGATGATTCCTTAATGGCACTTCCTTCTCCTGATGAAGTAAATGCAATGATGGCTGCTGAGGCGGGAAAGTCAACGCTGCCTTCTCCAGCAGAAATTGATGCCATGATGCAAAAAGAAGCAGCCTCCAAAGAGCCTTCTAGCTTTGGGCTAGTAGACGCTCTCATGTCTGGATTGCCGGGAAGAGATGAAGTCAGCGCTGCTGGCACGGCTTTTGGCAATGCGACCCTTGGTAAGGGGCTAGATCTACTTACTGGCAATAATTACAACGACGGGACTATTGGAGAGCTTTACGATAGGGCTCTTACAAAAACTCGTGGAGAAGAGGCGCAGTATTTCAAAGATAATCCCGTCCTAGCAAATATTGCCGCTATCGCTGGTAGCGCTACGTTTCCACTAGGGGAAGCTAAGACCGCCATGCAAGCAGCGAAGGCTAGTGGTATAATGGGAGGGTTATATGGATTTGCTGGTGGAGAAGGTGGATTTGAAAATAGAGCTAAAAGCGGAGGCGCTGGAGCTGCGCTTGGAGCAGCGTTAGGTGGAACGCTTCATGCTGCTAGTAACGCTGCCAGTGATATTGCAGACAGCGCTGCGGCGCTAGGTAAATCCACATGGAATAAAATCTTTGGCATTACTTCTTCTGATATTCGACAAAGCTTAAATAAGGGTGTTCGCCAAGCAGGGGACGAAGCCCCTATCATTCAATCCTTTAAAGACCTAGCAGATGAGGGCGCTATTAAGCCCGGAAATGCTCTTGCAAATAGAAGTGCAGTAGAAACTCAGCTAAAAGAATTGAACAAAGAAGTCCCTAAAATATTATCAACGGCTGACAGTGTCCAGCCAACAGCGCTTGTCCCTACTTTTGATAATGCAAAAAAGTACATTGTTGACCATGTTTCGGAAGGCGAAACCGCTGCTGCCAATAAAGCTCTTGAGGAAATAATTAATCCAGCTCTAAGCAAAAAAGCTCTTTTGTCCGAGTGGCAGTCGGAGCAGTCAAAGCTTTCAGGAGAAGGAGCAAAAACATTGGGGCTTACTGGCTCTGACGCAGTAAAAGCTAATCTTAAAAAATATGTTGCTCTCGACATAAAGCAATCAATTGATAAGGAACTAGCTAATCCTGTCTACTCTCAAGCATTAGGGGAAGATGCTATTAGGGCTATTCAAGCGGCTAGAAAGAGCCAGTACGATAGGTATCAAGTTCTCCCAAGCCTTATCTCTGGAGAAGCTAGAGAGCTTGCTAGTGGTGGTATTGAAAAAGCAATCAGAAAAAGCGTTAGCGCCGTTGGCTATGGAATTCCTGCTTACGTTGGCTACAAAGAAGATGGTCTTTCAGGGGCTCTTAAATATGGTGTTGGAGCTGCCTTGCTTAGAAGCACCCTTGCACAAAAGGCCGCTGCTGGGGTCTTAGAAAACGCTATTGCCCCGGCTATTAAAGGAGCTTCTAAGATTGTTCCTGCCGCAGCAATGGCGACTCAGGCGTTGGCCACTGATAGCGTTGCCAAAGCAGTTGCTTCTCAAAAACAAAAAACTCCAGCTCCAATTCAGCCCGTTCTTCCAACACCAGCAAAGGCTGCAGCTCCAGCAAATAAAGTTGACGTAAAAGCCTTAGTAAAAAAGCAGCCCGCTATCATTCAAGCCATAATCCGACAGGAATCGACAGGAAACGCTAATGCAGTTTCTGGCAAGGGGGCTCGTGGGCTCATGCAACTAATGCCAGACACGGCTAAAGAGCTTGGCATTACAGACATTCACGACCCTGTACAAAACATTGATGGTGGTACTCGCTACGTCAACAAGATGCTCAAGAAATATAAGGACGTAAAACTTGCGCTTGCTGCTTACAACGCTGGCCCCGGCACAATCGATAGCTATGCAAGAAAAGCCATGATGAAGGGTAAGTCTGTGACGTGGGAAAATATCAAGAAGTTAATGGGGAACGATTACCAAGAGACTCAAAACTATGTCTCTGGAGTCTTAGGACACTATAAGAATTTAAAAGGGTGATTTATGGCATGGTCGGGAACAGGAACATTTTCTAGGGCAACGGGAACTAGTGGCTGGGCTGATGACGAAGCAGCTGACATTGGTATTACGTCTGCTCGTCATGACAATCAGGAGAACGAGTTAGCCACAGGTATTAATGCTTGCCTTGCTAAGAACGGGGAGAATACCGCTACTGGCAACTTGCCGATGGGCGGCTTCATTCATACAAACGTTGGTCTTGCTACGGCGCGTACTCACTACGGAAGAGCTTCTCAAATCCAAGACTCAGTTTTTATCTACGGTGGAACGACAGGTGGGGCAGCTAACGTCCAGACGATGACGCTTAGCCCCGCAATAACTGCATACCTTGCTGGCCAAGCCTTCATATTCATCGCTGGCTTTACCAATACGGCAGCGAGTCCAACACTCAATGTTAATGGAGTTGGAGCAAAGACAATTAAGCGCTGTGATAATACGACATGCCAAATCTCTGACATCATCGTAGGTGGCGTTTACTATGTTGTGTATGACGGCACTAACTTCCAACTTCTAAATCCAACGCCGGGACTGCAAACGTGGACCCCTACCTTAACGGGGAGCGGCTCCATGGCAATTAATGCCCAAGTTATTAGTTATGCAAAGTTTAGAATCATTGGAAAGTTTGTAGATTTTATTTTAAGAGCAACCTTCACAACGGCAACGAGCGCCGACAAAGAGGTGCTGTTTCCCCTGCCATTGACAGCGGCTGCTAACAACTCAATTTCTTTCTATGCACAGATTATTGATACGAGCGCTACGCCAACGTCTGCAAGCTCCTATCAGTTCAGTACCACTAACGGATCTGTGCTCCGATATGACTCTGCTAACTGGTCTTTGGGAACACTACGAGAAATTAGGGTGTCTGGCAGGTACGAGATAGCTTAATGAAGGATTTTATGAAGTCACTAGTAGACGCGATAATTCAGATTGAGTCAGGTGGCAACCCAAATGCAGTTTCTCCCGTAGGCGCTCAGGGGCTCATGCAACTAATGCCAGCTACAGGCAAAGAGTTGTTTGAGAAATCTGAGCTACCCGGAAAGTATGATCCATTTGATGCCAGACAGAATCGGCACTTAGGAACGCTGTACATTTCTGAACTATTAGACCGCTATGACCAAGACATAAGACTAGCCTTGGTTGCCTACAACTGGGGCATGGGCCATCTCGACGCTCTTTTGAAGAAATGCACGATTACAAACTTTGAACACATCAGGCACTTCTTGCCTAAAGAAACCCAAGACTACGTGGATAAGGTAATGAAGATTTTCTCTAAGGAGTTTGTTTCATGAGTTCTGAAAACGGCTTAGTTAAAATCAACTGTCCTATTCATGACAACTGGCACGATATAAAAGGGGCTATGAGGGAATCAGCAGCTTCTCGTAGCACCCTTTCTGGCGTTGTCGAAAAGGTTAAGCACCTAGACACGCTCCCAGTCATTGCCAATGAGATAAAGAATTCAAACAAAAACAATACTTATCTGCTGATGTTTCTAGCCTTTGTTTTAGTCATCAATGCAGTCCTTGTAGCAAACATAAGTTTTAAAGCTTCCGGTATGGGAGGAAGTCTTGAGGTGAAAAACGAGAAAGCAGGTGGTTGAGAAAATTGTTGTGTTCATTGGGTTAATTCTTATCGTAATGCTTATTTACGGCACTTTCATGTTTGCTATTCATCACGGAGATTTCTAGGTGCTAGTAAGGCTCTTACTTTTAACGCTACTCGCAGCCACCGCCCATGCTGAGAACCTCTGCCGCGCTCCGTATGCCCTCATGCATAAGGATTTTAAATATTCAAAGTACAAAGCAGAGCTAGAGGGGGTGAATAAATACTCTGTCGCCGTGCTTTGGAATACCTTCGGGAACAACACCGAGAATCTCGCAAAAGAACTAGCTGACCCTCGTGTAACTGGGGTGCAAGTCCATCTGATAAATGGCTCCTGCTTGAAGTCTAATAGGTGTGGGAACTATGAAATCGTTCAAGGCTCTCATGAACAGTTTCAGAAAAAGGTTAGAAAGAAAAATGAAGCGCTTAAAGTTCAGATTCAAATTGCTGCAGCTAAGGCTTCGGCGTTTTTTAATGCCCATGTAAGACCAGACCAAAAGAAGTTCATTAGCCCGATTCTAGAAACAAAGTTACGACGCGAAGATTGGCAAGTAGTAGCTGAATGGATTGCCCCATACTTTCAGGGCTGGACGCTCGTATGGAATCCAGAGGGCGCAAAGCCCGGATTGCCTCAATCACCGGCCACGGTATCTGAAGGCCACGGGCCTACACCGCAGTTCGTGGATAATCGCTGCATAGCTAATCCTGATGGCTCTACACCACCAGATGGTGACTTTGCCGGATTCCTTCGCAAGTACGCCGCCTGTGAACTGGCGTGCGCTTGGGATCAGAATGATAACTGCATTAACCGGACTCAAGTAGGTTTTCTAGACCCACGACAACGCAATTGCAAAGACACTTCAGGGTTTAAGTCTATAGGCGTTGGTATGCGCCAAGCCCAAGTTCCTGTTGAAGCACCGCCTGATTGGGACTTGGATGATGACAAAAGCCTAGCGGGCTGTTCAAAAGTGTACAGCTCGAACGACAACGCGGGGGGCTTCATTTGGAAAACCTCCCATGTTGCTGAATACAATAATGTAGCGGTTCTTTTCCCCGCTAAGTTTGGAAAGTTCAAAAATGTACAAGTGCAAAAGCGCGGCTTAAAAGTTGGCCGCGTTCAATACGCTCCGGGCATTGGCTTTCCTGACCAAGCTGCTGGTAACAAACTCAGACCAATCTTTCGCACTGACAAGGCAATTGAAAAGTATCCCTACAATGTTGCAGTTCGCGGGAGAACGGTAGAAGGAAAAACTTTCTGCTGGAAGATGTCTAATCCTAAAATAAGGAACGATTGATATGGGGAAATTATTTGAATTCTTGAATGGTTGGAAAACCATCCTTGCTTACATCTTGATGCAGATTCCAGACCTCGGAAACTTTCCGGGTTTGATGACTGCAATACAGAATGCGCTAGCCGGTGGCAACCGTCAGGTGTACATCGAGCTAGCAATACAGATTCTACTTGCTGTTGGTGTTTCTCACAGAGTTGTGAAGAACATCAATAAAGAAAAGTAGACCCCATGAGAGACAGGGCGCAACAAAAGCACAAACGTATAACCACTAGAGGTTTTGGAGAGGTTTCAAGCCTATAAAACGAGAGTGCGTAAAACTCTTGTTTCCGATTCTTCCTTAAAGGTTTTGTTGCTCTTCGACCCGCCCTGTTCTCTCTCTTATCGGCTCAATCGGCACTATCGGGATTCGCTAATCATCGTCGTACATAACCACACAAGAGCTAGGCCTAGAGCATGGAACTGAGACTATGCAATGGGTCATTCCCTGTTCATCCGTTACCATCTTTTCAATGGTCATAGGCATGTCACCAAGGTAGCCAACAATACCCCCTTCTCCAGCTAGCTCGACCTCTGTTCTCTTCACTCGTGGCTTCTTGCAACCCGGTTTCTTGTGAGGCTTACACAGGCCACAAACAGCCGAGCCTCTCCGTTTCTTTTTCTTATGATTTGCCATCACTCAATCCTATCAATCTCTTCTCTAGTAAGCCTAGAATTGCCTCTAATCAATCCAACTATTCCCCCAATGACAGCGTAGGGTATGCCAAAGATAACGGCGTATACGCCCTTTGCGGTCGTTATAGCTACGTCTCTAATGAACTTCCCCGTGTAAGTAATGGGCCGGTCATGGGGTAGGCCATCAATCTGCCTTTGCATGGCATCATCGTGCGCCTTAGCTGCCTCATCGAAGGGGTCCCAGTCTCCCGTATGGAAAGGGCCTAAGCCTACGCGCCTATCATCATACTCTGCTTTGGTAAGAACCATCAGCACTTGGTCTTCTGACACTGGAACACTAACCCCAGAGACATTGACGACGAGACATCTCTGCGCGTTTGGTAACCCGTAGTTTGGATAGACTATTTCCACCGCAGCCCATGTGCGACCGACTGCGGAAAGAATTTGCACGTAATCACCGACTTTTATTTCTTTCACATTAAAGCCCTAACTTGGATTTCCCCCGGTCCTCTAAAAATAGCTGGATGATAAACATCAAAGATGCGCTCCTTGATTTCACACATAGCAATTCCCATAGGAGCCGCAACCGGCAGGAGTTGCATTGTAGTATCAAGCAGTGTCCATCCATTTTCGGTCAAAACCACTAACGAGTAAGCCGGTATTACTGGAGCCACCCTCCAAAGATTTTTACCCATGTCAAAGTATGAGGTAGTACTCAGCGCTGTTGCGCCAATACCAAGCATCTTTAGGAAGTCTCTGCGGCTAGTGTTCAACGATCTCCCCTGCCCATCTTATCAGCTAGATTAAGCCACCTCTGCTCATAACGTATCGCAAGGATAACCTTACGCGCTGCTATTGTTAATTTGCCCATATTCTCCTTAATCCAGTTGTTGAGAAACGCCACTGCTTACCTGCGTTACGCCACCATTTTGAGTAAACGGGAAGCCTTGGAAAGCATCAGTTCTAGTACCGCTACTCTCATCACATTCTAGAGCTACATACGTCCCTTTCTTCTGGCTCATGGGCATGTCCTGTAAGCGTCTGCCATCTCCGGAATTATAATAATTGGTAAGTTCGGTACCGCTCCATAAACGTTTGACCATCCATAGTTTGTCTATGTCGGCTGTGGCGTATCGACCAGTTGTGTCTGCTCCAACTCTTACGGCCTGAGATTTGTTCTGAATATTGCCAGCCCCCGCTGCTGTATTGGTGGTGCCGTTATTCCCCTTAATCGTTAGCTCTTTAGTAGAGTTGTTGAACGCTCCGCAAACGGTGTACCAAGTTCCAGTTGAAGGGCTTCCTAGAGAATTGGCGTCTATAGTGTAAACCGTAGTTCCATTTGAAATTCCAAAGCGGAAGCGGTCTGTGGGCTGCCAGTAGTAAAGGCCATACTCAAAGTTTGCAGCTGTCGCTATATCACCTTTCGTAAAGAGCCCCTGAGAACTTGCCTTACTCCCAAGTTTTACCCTTAAGCAAAGCTGACCGTCCGTTGCCAGCCAGTCCATAGCAGCTCTGTCTGTAAGCTCCAAATATTGGCTAGAGCCACCGGAAAACCCACAAGCATAGTCGGTGTCTGGTCTACCCTTCCCCTCGCCGTCTACGGCAATAGTAGAGACTAAGTACCATCCGTCCGTTGAGGCCGGGGAGGTTACTGCTAAGAACTCTTCTGGAATTAAGGTTGTGGCATTACCGATGCCTACGTAGACAGAGTAGGTGCCACTAACAACCCAACTCGGAAGTGTAATTGAGCTAGAAATGTTCGTAGTAACGTTCGGTAACCAGTTAGCCACTTCACTAGTAGCTACTTTGTAAATTGTGCCCCCCGCATTATCCACGAACTTATAAAGGACTTTGTAGCCTAAATAGTTTGGAGCGCTACCGTGATTAATCCACGAAGAGTCCATGTTAAAAGCTACGCTACTAGCTACGGCAGCTGGGCCAGAGACGGAGCTTAGGTAGTGTCTATAACCTAGTCCTCTATGAGTTGTTCTAAGCGTCGTATCCCAAGCGCCAGAGGCGGGGTTAAAGCTCCCCTTCATGTTCACTTGAGAGGCATGATTATCAGTTAGCCACTTAAAAGACGCCGCATAAGGATAGCGGTTCGTATTCCAAGTAGAGAAAGACCCAAAGGGCTCTAGTGCTATCGGCTTTGTTTGCCAAAGCGTTGCATAAGTCGCTGCGGGGGTTGGCGTTGGTGTTCCCGGTCCAACGATTGTTGAATAGTCCCCGGCAAAACGAAGTCTATAGGCTGTCCCCATCTGGAAGTTTCCAGAGATAGAACCAACGCCATTAGCAACAGGAGTTTGAGTAGGGATAGCATTTTTATATCCCCAGCCGTCGCCTCTAGCGCCGTAGCCCGCAGAAACACCATTTACAAAGCTCGTATTGTCATCAGGGAACGAGAGTACAAGGCTAGACGGCGCAGCCGTCGCCATGATGCCAGCGAGAAGTTTGTTAGGAGTCGGGAGTGGAGTTGGTAAGTTCGCACCTACAGCAGGCACAGGAGCAATGCCCGTAGCAGAACCAACGTAATGACTAGAAGCGTAATTTACCTCGTTATACGAACCCCAGTACGCTTGGTCGATTAAGCCAACAGCGGGAGAGAAAGCAATCGCTGTCGCCATGGCCTGAACAGTAGAGGCATAGGCTGCTTGATTATCTAAATCGTTCCAACAGGAAAAGTTTAGGTTAGTAGAGCCGCCATCGTCCTCTGTCGCAATCCAGCCAGAAAGCCCTGCTGTTGTACGTGCCCAAGCAGGTGCACCGCACAAGTCTCCCGGGTCTGTTTCATAAAGTCTTAGGTTTACAGTTTGAAGGTCAGCGCGAGCCTTCGCTAAGAAGTCTGTAAACGTTGTGAAGTCACGGCTTCCTTGTGTAGGCTCAATGTCCTTCCAGCAAGCTCTATAGTTAGCAACGGCTAGTGGATAACCTTGGGGATTAGAGCCTGCGGCGTTAGTCTGTGTTTCTGTGGACTGATTTGATTGAAAGCCTATACCCGGATTTTTATAAAGGGTTGTTGTGTCTTCGGTAAAGAGCACTTGCCACGTTCCCGCAGTGGCGGTTGGTGTAACTGTTGGGGTCGCTGTAGGTGTTGGCGTTGCGGTGCCGGGTAGATTTACAGGGGTAAAGTTTGGGACCGTGATAATCCCAGAACCAACCGGGACATACTCTTGCGCCTTGCAAGCTGTTCCAATAAAGAGGCAGAGCAGGGCTGAAAGGATTCTTTTCATGGTACATTCCGACTAAATTCAACTGCTTCTTCAACGCTTCTGATTATCGCTATTGCACAGCCTTTCCATTCTTGATGGAACTTAATCTGTTTTTTATTAAGCTTACCTTCCGGCATTTTAATTTCGACCAGCCAAGTATAGCTATTTCGTCCGAGGATTAAGTCTGGAAAGCCTCTGCCGATACCAGACGTATCAAAAACAGAGAACCCGGCCTTTCTAAATGTCTCGACTATCTCTGCTTGGTTGTCGTCAACCCTTGCTATGAAGTACCCCACTAACGAGCCTCTAGCTTTCTAAAATCTGTCATTGGTATATGAACAACGCGCTCTATGTCCTGAGCATCGCGAGTGTCAGAAGTGCGGCCCCCAACATCGACAACATAAGAGTCATCATCTTTCACCTCCGTATAGTAATCCCCATCTAGCAACCTGACTAGGAACAAAAACTGGAGCTTCTTAGCACTCTGAAATGTCTTCTCTATGCCCCATAAATGCCTCTGGAGCTTCAATCCTGCCTTAACCTTACGCTCGGATAGGATTATGTCTGGGAATTGATTGTAGGCGATATTACGAACCTTTAGTTCTGCCACTGCTATCGTCCGCATGCCCCGTTTGACGAAAGCATCAACTTTCCATTCTATGGGGAGCTTAATAAAATACACACCGCGAAGACGCTCCACGTCACAAATAAAAGAAGCTTCAGCTCTGAGCTGCTCAGATGTTTCATATAGGGGCCTCAAGGAAGCCTCGTTAGTTTGTTCGAGAGCTGCACAAACGCATTAACCGCCTCGCTGTGACTCTCAAACTCTTGAGATACATCACCGTCGCTACCCATATACTCAATTTCCTCGGCATCTGAATATAAGCTGAAGCAAGCTCCAGTGTCGGGGTTGAGTAGCACCAATCCGCTCTTGTCATCAAATCTTATCCACATCATGGCCCCCTTGGTTTTCTTTTTCGTGGTATTGCTAACAACTTTTCAATTCTCTCAATGCGCTTAGTGAGCTTAGCTTCTACACGCTCAATCTGCGCCTTTCGTGCTTTGTTGTTTCTAGAAGTTAGGTCATTCGGATTTTTCGCTGTCATGACTCATCCTTTGTGTTTAAAAACTTCTTCCATTAATCTTTGGGCTCTCTCAACACTTCTTTCGCTTCTGGATTCGCAAAATTCGGCCATCGAGTGGACATAAATCGCAATCGCCGCCGCCTTGAGGAACTCGAACTTTTCGTCCCTTTCGCCCGTAACCAGTCTGCGAATTTCGCCAACGGAAATAACGGTATGGTCGTCAATCGCAAGAAGAGTGAAATCCTTAAGAACGTGCTTTTGCAAATCCAGTTCAGAAAACAGCTGCTTGTCCACTATTCGCCCCTTCCGTCCTCGTTCGCTCCGCTCTCTGCGGGCGTCGATGATAGTTTCTGTTTGAAGCTTCGCACTATAAACCCCGCCGCATTAAAATCGCCCTTGGCTATCTGCGCTTCGATGATTTCAACTTCCCTCAACACCTCCGCCCGCTCCGCCTTGCGGCCAGCTTCCTTGCCTTCCACAAAGCCTTTTAGATACACCGCCTCTAGTTCGTGCGCTCTGTCATCTTCCGTCGTCATTTATTTCGGCTCCTTCTGAATCTTGAAATTGTCGGTCGCGTAGGTGCCCGTTATCGGCAAGCCCGGTCGCACCATCTCGATAACGTCAGAGCGGGTAAATGCGCCGCATTTAGTGCATCGAGGCGCAGGCGGGGGATTAACGCCGTACCATGCACCATTCCAGCCAACTACAGAGCCGCCACATAAACTGCATGTGCCTATTCGTTGTTCCATTATTTCGTCTCCATTGGTTCAATTATTCCTCTAAATCTTTCATCTGTTCGCATGCGTGGCAGCGAGTATTGCCGCAAGAATCCTGATAGCAGCACGAAGTACAGGCGTAATGTCCACAGTCGAGCAGATCCTTTTCATGTTCAACCAGCAATCGTGCGCAACATTCGCATGGCCCGTAAGTCTTCCCTTCCATACTCACCTCCGCTCGGTGGGGTTAGTCTGTCTCAGCTTCTTCTTTGAGTTGTCGAATTACTTTCTTCGTCGCGCTCTCCCCTTCGTCGGTTAACTCACCGCCAAGGGTGAGAACGTCCTTCACCACAGCTACGGGCAACTTCACTGGTAGCGTAGCTACGTTCACTGCCGTCCTTATTAATGCGTCAAACAAGCCCATATTCATTTCTCCTTTTCTAAAGCTCGGTGGGGTTAGTCTTGGCTAGCTCCATCACTCGCTTGCCATAAGCGCTGACGGCGCTGCACATATCCATAACGACAACGGCGTCAGTCTCAAACGGGAGATCGGGTAGATTTCCCTTGCCGCAAATTTGCTCAGCTTCCAAAATCTGCACTATTGCTCCCAAGTAAGCCTTGTCGCCCTCGTATCCCCAAAAAGCCCAATCGCTTTTACAATTGTTCTGCTTTTGGATAACGGAGTTTAGCGCAGCTTTTGCAGCATCAAGGTTATAGACAGCGCTGGCCCCCTTAATGGGATCGAAGTCTCCGCTCATCACCCCCTTGACGATACTTGTGACGCCCTTCGCTGGATGGATACGTGAAATAAGTTCCGTTGCTTCCATCTTGTTTCTCCTTTACTAGACAGTTTTACCAATTCTCGTTACTAAAATTTAATGCCAAGCTGCTTTTCGGCAGCCCGAATCAATTCGCGCTCAATCATATAAACGCAACTCTGAATTGCATGACGAACTTCCAGCGTTTGTATTTCTGTCTCGCTGCCCACCCATCTTTCCATTCGCCCCTGACGAAATGCGAACTTCCAAGGCATTGGAGTAAACGCAATTGTCATAATTGTAGGTAGAAGCTCGTCGCCCTTCTCAATGCCAATGCGGGCTATATTTTCCATATTCCCTTAGTCCTCAGTTTCAGTTGAAAGTTAACTAAGCCGGAATCTCCGGCAAAAACAGCTTGTGCCATGCCCGATGGTGGCTCTGGCAAAACCACGTCACCTTCAAATAGTCCTCGGGCAAATAGCTGTTGTGATGCCCGTATGACCGAGCGTTTCCGCAAATCTCACACGGCTTACGAACCACCACGCCCGCTGCTACCGCCTTATTGAGAGACTTGTGCGCAACGATTTGCCAAGGCTTCCGGCGTCGATGCTCTTTTAGCCTCGCCGAAACTTTAGCTTTGTGCTTCTCGTAAGATTTGCGAGCTGATGCTAGGTAATGTTCCTTGTTATTCTTGCGCCACTCGCGGAGTCTTGCCTTCTCTCCTGCCGTATCAGTCTGATATTTAATCTTAGCTAGCTCTCTACCGCGAGGCTTGCGCGCAATCTTTCCACAAGTCTTATGGTACACTCCGCGTCCGGTTGTTTTCTCCTTCCCGCACAACGGACAAACAGGATTGGTCATTTCTCCCCCAACAATTTCGACAAAATCTCGGCGGTGGTGTCCGCATAGTGTACCTCATGGCATGGTGCATATTCGTCAGGGCAATACTCCACGTAGGCATTCTCCCGCGCCAATTCGATAGCCTGCGTAATCAGGGCGCGAAGGTCGGGAGTGCGGCGGTTCCAAGTCTCGACTGCTTCGGCATTCTCGATTTTGCGAATTCCAACATGAAGACCACTCGGCGTTTCAAGTAACGAGCGCTCGTCTATCTCGTACTGAGTGTCGTTTATTGTTACTCGCTGCGTCATATATCCGTCCTTTTCATTGGCGTTATCTTAATCTCTCCGCTAAACGTCGGAGCACCCGGCGCTATCGACTGGAATGGTGGCTTTGCCGGCGGGTCTAAAGCCTTATCGATTTGCAAGGTCGCAACGCCGCAAGCGATAGTTAGTAGAATGATTTCTAAGATTCCCATTACTTCACCCTCTTAGTTGGAAATTGAACTTCGTCCTGCGGCTCTGCGTAGCTCACCACTGCATCCATGTAATTGACCCTTACTGTGAGCCTAGACCCGAACTGAATAACTAAACCTAGGGCAATTACGGCCCATACAAGGGCAGCGAAGTGAACTGTACGTCCTAGTTGTCTGAAGAATTCTTTTGCTTTGCTCATAGAGTTTCCTTAAAAAGTGAGCGGGGGACTTAGGTGTTAAACTAAGCTTTCGGGAGCTACCCGACCGGCCACACGTAGCCCATCCCCCGCATAAATCTAATACTTCCTCTCTTCTCTCGCTTCCGCATTATAAAAAGTTGGCTGTGGCCGGATTGGGTACCCTGCCGTTCCACAATTATCGCGCCCTTGCGGATCGTGAGTAGCGCAACAATCTCCTACCGAAGCGTGTAGTCGCATCAGCCATAAACGGACCATAAATCTTAATACTTCTCTCTAGCCTGAGCCTCTTGGTATCCGCCACTTGGCGAGATGCCGCGCTTATCATTTACGGTATCAACTCCATTCACTCCGGCAGAGAAATCCAAGCCTGTAATCCCGCTGATGCGAGTACCACCAGCCGTTTGAATTTCCTTAATCCCCATCATCGCCATACAGCCAGTCTGTAAAAGTAACGAACCAATAATCACAACGTAAACACCAACTGACAGTAATAAACGTGCCATATAACCTTTCTCCTTAACCTAAAGTTACTAACCTAACTAAAAAAGAGGGGCCTGACCGGGCAGGATTTGAACCTGCGCCCTTCGAGACTCTCGATGCACTGTACCGCCGTGCTACCGGACAAACGCCCCATAAACCCTTTCGGGCCTCCGTTTTATTCCGACCAGACGGAGGAACTCTGGTTCTATGAAGCCTTAAGAAAGGCCACCGGAAAATCTGTTTTTATTCAGTAAGTAATAAAGCAGCTCCGTCTCCGTATCCGTTTCCGTATCCGTTTCCGTCTCCGTATCCGTTTCCGTCTCCGTATCCGTTTCCGT
>ERZ869925.266-NODE-266-length-38771-cov-5.307676_pt1 | contig 38771 bp, 57 predicted proteins | sample MGYA00579311_ERZ869925 | MGnify/ENA primary metagenome ERZ869925 (study PRJEB32216, sample SAMN09231817) | wastewater metagenome | place: USA: Maryland | collected 2016-07-30 | study: EMG produced TPA metagenomics assembly of the PRJNA472060 data set (Reclaimed...
GAAAGCAAGAGAATTCCTACCTTCTTCTCTTGCTTTCTCTTCACGGGAGGAGAGAAGTTCTCTGAAGGAGTTTATAATTTCTTCTTCGGCAATTACTAAGTCATCATGGTCAGGTAGTTCTAATTGTCTAAACCATTGTAAGTTATCTCTAACAATCATTTGAATACTGAATGGGACTCCTTCACTTTTTGTACTGTTTGTTTCTAGTGTCTTTTCTTGCATGGTTATTATTTTTTTAAACTGTTAGTAAAACCTAAACTTGCTTTACCTTCTGCGATTATGTATTCCTCTAGTGTGTACCTATCTCGCAAGTCAGAGTGCCAATACTCATATAAAGGGTCTGCTATACTCATATCACATTCACAAGGACAACTATGGAGCATACAGTCTTTAAAAGGTACTGTTTCTGAACATGAACATACTGGTTTCCATTCTTCTTGCATGGTGTGTGGGGGTTACTTTTTATTGTAATAATACACCGCAACCTTTACATTTATCACAATCAATAATTGGTTTGTTAATTTCTTTTATAAGTTCTTCAAGGTAACTATTTATATTATTCTGTAAATCTTCCCAGGAATTACCTTCAAATTCAACACATCTTGTGTATCCATTATAGACTTTCCCATCTTTTAATGGAGCACACTCAAAACAAGTCATTTTTCTTTCAACTTTGAAATCTGTCACTATTTTAGGTTTTCTTTTTCTATTACTAAAAAAGTTTAGATTTGCGTCATAAGTGTACTTCTGCTTTTCTGCGAGTGGTATTCTTTTCTGCACCGTCAAACAAAAATCGTAATCTGAAGTTATGACAGCAACTTTTGGGTCTATGTTGTCTTTTATGTAATTTCTTATTATTTCGTAAGAGTCTACAGAGCTTAATTGTGAAGGCCTAACAGCAAGTACGGGTGTAGGAAAAACTATCTTATCTATTTCTTGGTTTATTACGTTGTAACTACTTATAGTTCTTCCTGGTTGTGAGTTAGGGTAAATTGCATTTCTGACTTTATAAACAAAATCTTTTACATTTTCTATCTCAGGACACTCAAGAAGTACAGTTGCATTTACATCACACGGTTCTTCAAATGAAGGAATAGTCTCATAGATTGGGTCATAAAAAGCACGATTTGTGGAATCATAATTTTCCATATCATACTTTCCAAGCTCTTCTTCAGTTACTTCTTTAGGTAATTCTTCTGTTGGAATTACATTATCTTTTAACCTAAAACCTTTTCTTATGTTTTTTTCTTGGTTTACAAATACACAATTTTCTATTGAAGGTACATAAGCCCACTGACTATTAAATGTTTCCACTGGCACAACACCATCAAACTTATAGCTTGAAATAAGTTGCGTTGCATATGACCCATGGCTAATGAAATAACCATTTGATACTTTTATTGCTTTAATTATTAGTTCTTTCATACATCTACTTCTTAAGGGCAAACATTTTAATAATTACATCTTCTTGTTCTCCGTGGTTAGGACATAACCAAGTATCTAGTATTTTGTTAGTGTTTATAATGACAGTTATTTGACTATCACATATTCCACAATACTTTTTTTGGTTTATGGTTGCTGTTACCATATCTATTTCTTAAGGGCTCTAATTACTACGGCAGGATTATAATTTCCCCATGTGTATACATCTAACGCCTCCACTGCATCAGTAATAGCAGAGTTGTATATTTCATTTTCAAATTTTACATTTGAGGCATGATAGTATAACTTCCCCCTCTCCTCTGCCTTACGAATCTTGGATTTGATGAAGGATATTAACTTATCTTCGTCAACATTGTACTCTGCCCCGTCAACGTGGTATATTCCTGTTTCTTCATCTCTTCCATTTTTAATTCTACTCTCCCACTCTTCTGGTTCGTTAGATATTACGTCACCCTTGTGTACCTTACACTCACTGGTGTCTAATATTTCTTTTGAGAACGATTCACACTTACACTCTTCTAGTTGTGGGGTAGGTTCTAAACACAAACAACATCTATGAATACCTTTTACGCCACATGGACTTTCTTTTTGGTTAAAGCAGTGTGTGTGGTCGTGTTTGTTGTAGTTTTTCATTTCTTTACAAGTTAATTAATTGAATTATTAAGAACGGCACAAGAACCAGTAACAAGAATAATTTTAACCAACTGTAATCTCGTTTTGGGAATAGTAGTTGGTGTGCTATCCATTCTGGGTTAATTCTTTTTTTCATAATTAGTTTTCTTAAAGTTCTTTTCACAATTACTGTAGTGTGTTGGGTAGTGAATACTTGTACCTGTAACTCCACAGTAAGGGCATGGTGTTAGCTTTGTTCCTTCGTTGTATGCTTTCATGGTTAGTAATTCTTAGTATTAAACTTATTTTGTATATTTGTCAATACCTATCCCCTCATAACCTAAATGGTATGTGCTACACTTTTGTTATGACTAAAAAACAATTTATTATACAACTGAAGGATTTAGTAAAGTGGAGAGTAACAACCAAAAGCGTTCCTTGTCGCTGTGCCGATTGTCACGCAAGAATACAAAGCCATCAAGATACTCCTGTAAGTATTTCTTAGATACAACTTTATGCGTTCCATTTATTGAACGCTTGATATGTGACCAAAATGCTTCAATCGTATTAGCGTGTACTTCTCCACGAACATATTCGCCTCGTCCGTGGTCTACTGTGTGACGATTAAAGCCAACAGCAACTTTGTTTAGACGATTGGTATTATCCGTAAATAACCTAGTCCCTTCTGTTACTACGGTTTCGTCTAAAAAATCTCCGTGTGTCTTTGCTTTGCTGTCCTGTACAACAATAAGACGAGCATTACCTTTTCTTTCAACTGCTCCCATAACCACTGCTTTCGCTGCGATTGCTTCCTTTTGTCTTTCGTTGTAAGTGCCTGACTTGAAACGACCACCGAAGTAAGCGGTATCCATTTCCACATCTCCTTGTAACTTGCCACTTTGTCCCAATGCCTTACGAATTAGATGAAGCATACGCCACGCTGTTTTGTAGGTTACTTCTAATTGTCGTTCCATTTCTTTTGCGGATATACCACTCTTTGCATTACTGAAAGTTAGAATGGCTTTGAACCATAGCGTTAATGGTGTGTCGCTCTTGTGAAATAGGGTATTAGCAGTAGGGGCTATCTGAAACCTACATTTAGAGCATTGGTACTGTCTACGCCCCATTTTAAGCGAATACGATCCACCGCAAGAGCATTGTCGGTTATGCTGTGCGTCAAAGATAAAATCAAGCACACTTTCTTCTGTAGGAAAGTCCTTTGCAAGTGATTTTATTCCGTATCGTTGTTCTCTTTTCATAATTTAATACTGTTTTCTACTTCATTACCAAAAACATCCCATCCTTCTGTTTGTTCTCGTGCAAATAGTTCTACTCTTGGTAAATTACCCATAAGTTCTACAATTCTTTTTCGCACTTCATCTGGTTTTTTTGAGTGAGTAGTTCTCTCTGCTTCTACTAATTGTTTTATATTCTTAACAATTCGTTTTGGTTTTCCTTTCGTTGCGAGGATACATACTTCAACATTCCCCATTGTCCATTGTCCAAGATTTGAAACATTTATACCATTCTTTGTTTTCTTATTCCACACAAAAGCAACTGTCTTATACTTAAAACCCCACGCTTTTATTACCTCTAATGCTTCAGGGAGTAATGGAGAAGTTGCCCATAAGAACAAAGTGGCATCTTTTTCTGTAATTTCACTAATTGGAAGCGATTTAATCCACTCTAAACTCTGTGTTTCATACTCGTGGTCTAAAGAAAAGCTGTGTCCTTTCATCTTGTCGTTGTAACTCCAAGGTGGGTCTGCGTAAATTATGTTGTATTTCATATTGTTTATATTACTTAGTAATACACCCATTATAGCAAGTACAATTAGGTTGTCAAGGGATACCTACTTATTTGTCCCCCACATAATTAACATCACAGCAAGTCCAATTTTCCAATCCTGTAATAGTAACAACCCCCAGCCTGATAAACCAATAATTCCGCCCAAAATTAACATATAATTTTTCATACCATCTTTTTGATTAGTTCTATCTGTTCTGTGAGATAATCTTGTAATTCTTTATACCTTGTTTCGTCAAAATCATCACACCACCTATCATTTGTTCCTGACCATTTAGCAACTTCCTCAAGCAGTGAGATTTGAGAGGAGATGAGATCTGTGTAGAGTTCGTTATATTCATTAACTGATAATTTACTACTCCTTCCATAAATTACTTCTGATATTTTTTTTAATATTTTTGGAACACTCTCCTGTACGATTTTTGATAGTGACATGGTTATACAATAGTTACTGAGCTTTGATTCATTTTTTCAAACTTATCATAAAGAATAGCTATTGGGTCTTTACTTTCTGGGTCTGGAATACATCGTTGTGTTTTATAGACTAAATCTCTTAATGCTTGATATAAAAAATTAAACTCCGTATCTCCTATATCTTCTAGTGTATATTTAGCTTCTTTTGTGTTTAATTCTCTTTTGATTTTCATAAATTGTTTTAGATGGGCTGGCGTGGGGCTTGCATTGTATACGCAATTGATACATTTGTTTATAAGACAAAACATACTGCATACGACTCATCGTAAACCCCAGTCAACCCACCTATTTAATTGTTAATGTACTAAGGAAGAAACTTCCTGAAAAAACTATGGCTTGTAATTCTGTTCACTGTCATTGTTGGTATTTTTGTACTTTGTAGATCAGGTACAGTGTTGAATGTCTTTAGATTGTCTTCGTAGTTAGCTAGTGCTTGTGCTACTTCTTGTCTAGTAGGGTATTCAGGTACTTTAATAATCCAATAGCCTCTTTGATTTTTTTTCATAGTTAGTTGTTTAAAAAAAATGGAAATAATTTATTTAAAAAATTAAACCACCAAAATAATCCGCCTAATAAAAACCAACCTAGTGTTGTAACTAGAAAGATTGCAAATGCACAAGCACTTAAAATGAGAAAATTAAGTATAATTTCTTTCATAAAAATTTTATTATATTTATAATGATTATTATTACTAATAAGAATATGTTAGCTTTTATTAGAAAATTTGATAGTTTTATCATATTATTTTTCTCTTTTTTGCATTTCTGCTAAAATTTGCTCCTTACCTTCAATTCTACAAAATCTTCCATAAAATTCTGCATATTCCATGATGTCGTTTACATCTTGTTCTTCTAACCATCTTTCAAAACCTTCTGGAGAATTATTGGTATGTCGTTCCCCTGGGCATTGATTTTGTAAGAATTCTTCAAATGTTGTGTTTTTCATTGTTTTTGATTGTTAATGATTGTATAAATACCTCAATTCTTGGATTTTTTGCATCAATAAAAAAATGATTTTCAAAGCTTTGTATAACATTCCATGTATCTTGTGGAATTACTTTTGATTTTTGTAACCCATCAAAAATAACTTTAATACCCATAGAAGAAATATTATCTTTGTCTTTTTTCTTGTTTTTGCAATACCAGTTGAAAATAAAGTGATATGGTGGTAAAAGTTTTCTAGTTGCAAACTTTTTTGTTTCCCACGCTACCTTATCGGTGGCTACTTGTTTTATTTTTCCTCCTGTAAAGCGGTTATTTGATAACGCTTTTATGTAAGAGTTCATATCAGGTAACTCACCTTGTATTATTATTTTCAACTCCATAATTAATGATATAGTATATTTAATTTATTCGCAAGCGAATGTGGGGATAACTAGCATTTGTTATCATAACAGCCTTCTATTACCTTCTTTCTAAAAACTCTTAACTTTTCTGCTAATACCATTTTAGGGGCAGGGTAATCAGTATTCTTGAAATCATGGAACTGATAACTTTTAGCTTCCTCAAATAATTTACTAAGTTCTGTAACAAGCTTGTAATGTTCTATGTCGTTTATCATGATTGGTCTAATTTTAGGTTATAGATCGGTATAAGGTCTAACAGGGCGATACTCTTCAAATTTCTTTTTTCTCTCTTCTGGTGTCAGTTCCTTGGCTCCTACGAGCAATGGGACATCTTTACTGCTTGATCTATGCTCTTCATAGAAATCTCTGCTTGTTCCCACAATTTCTGATTTGTTGATTGATTGTCCTGTCCAAACACCTTCCGTGTCATATATTTTTATAAGTTGGTCTTTAGAATCAAGGATAGCTTCTGCTACTTCAAGGTCTAAAGTAATACTTGTTTTATCTCTGAAATTTATTTTTACTTGTTTATTCATGCTTTTTTAACATTACTTTACCTGCTTGATAGCGACTTTCTATCTTGGTATCATTTTTAAATTCTTTAATCTTTCCAAACCACGTAACTAATCTTCTTTCTATTTCAAATGTCTTTTGCATTTGCCATAGTTCTTTTTTACCTGTGCTATTCTTTTCTGTCCAATACCTCTCAAACTTATTTATCTCTATCCACAATAAAGCTTTAGGAGCAAGAGGGTATTTCTTTTGTTGATCTTGTAAGAATGATTTAACAGCAAGTCCTTCCTCGGTAATAACCTCTATTTCATCTTCTTGAGATTTTTTAAGATCTCTCACTCCTTTGAAAAACTTAGAACTAATCATTTTGGGAGTGGCGACGTTAGGAGCTTCTTCATGATATTCTTCACCACTCTCTATTTCTTCTATTCTCTTCTCTTCTCTTCTATTCTCTTCTATTCTCTTCTCTTCTATTCTGCCGGCGTTAACCCGACGGGAACCCGACGGAGTAACTCTTTGGTATACTTCTACCACAGGAACACCTTGTTTTTCATCAAAAGTATAAGCCTTGTTTTCCTTTAAAAAAAGTTGTGAAAACTCTTCTGTATAAAGGGTTCTTTTACTATCTCGACTGTCCCAGTTATTATTAATTCTATTATGTTTTATAACAACTACACCATTACTGAAAGAAAGTAAAAATCTTTTAGCGATGAGAATATCAAGATCATTTTTATTAGCACCAGTCATCCTCATTGTCACGTTAGGATTTACAAAACCGTCATCATCGCACCTCATTCCAAGATGGAAATATAGTGTTTGAGATGTAGATGGCATTTCAAGAAATGAATCAGAGCCAACTATATCATTACTAAACATTCTTTTTGTCGCCAAGGTATTTTTATTGATTAAATTCCCATTCCTCTGCCCCTAGCAAGAAGCAGAAGGATGGATGCTAAGTAGCCACGACTATGGCATATAGGGAAGTATATACCATTGGTTACTCTTGCATGTTGATAACATTAATTAGAATACGATTGTAATCGTGTAATTCCATCTGCTGTTGATAATAGTAAATCACCTTTACCAAGTAATTTTTCTGATCCTGATTGATCTAAAATAACATGTGAATCTACACTAGTAGCAGTTCTAAATGCTATTCTACAAGGAAAATTTGCCTTTACATCACCTGTAATTATCTTTACTGATGGTCGCTGTGTTGTCACAATAAGATGTATCCCACATGCTCGTGCTTTTTGAGCTAAAAGTAGTAATGAATCATTAATTGTGTTTTCGTTTTTACCAGTAACAAGATCACCAAACTCATCAATTACAACAAATATGTAAGGCATATCTCCTTGATAATTAGAAATATTTTTAACCTTAGCTTTTTGTAATATTTTGTAGCGTTTTTCCATTTCTTGTACAAGTCCTTGTAATATTTTTTCAATAACTCTAAATGATGAAGAATATGCACGTACACCGTCAGAATATTCTACAAGTTCTACCATTTTAGGATCGAGTAAAACAATCTCTGTGTTAGGTATTTGTTTTATTTGTTTAATGATTGATCCAAGAAATACACTTTTACCTGATCCTGTTGCTCCTGCTACAAGAAGATGTGGGGCTTCTCGTATATCAATACGTTTTGTTTCTCCAAAGATATCAACTCCAATAGCTATGTTAAAACCATCATTAGTTGGGGTATTTGTTGGAAACTTTCTTTCTTTTCTAGGAATTTCAAATCCAACAAGTCCAGAATTAGGTATAGGAGCAAGTACACGTATTCCTGATACTTCTACTACTTGTTCGATATCACGCACGTAGCTCTCAATTTTTGACATTTTAAGGCCTATTGATGGCTCATATCTAAGCATATCTACAGAATATCCTTCAACTTTTGAATGAAAGTCTAAAGCTAATCCGTGTTCTGCCATTTTCATTTTGATTCTTTCTTCTGTTTTCATATCTTTATAATTTAATGTTGATGCTGAAATAAATTGTGCTGTTACTGTGTCCATATATTTCTTAATTGATCCATCTTTTTGGATCTTCTTTTTAAGAAAATCAGTAATATTTTCTACTTTCATTTTCTTGAATTGCTGGTTACGTTCGTTTTCATTATCTAACCTATAAATATACGCTAATATTGATACTTCTTTATCAAATATAGCTTTTATATTAGGAAGAAATACGCTTTTACCAAGCAATACATCAGTAATATCTCCATACATTCTGTAGAAAAGTTCAAATAACATTGGTACTTTACTATATACGATTGTATATTCTCGTGTTTGTGAGCTTTTATCTCTATTTTCAGTGTGTTTATATTCTCTGAATGTTATGTCGTATGGTGCTTCACCTGTTTCTGCATAGACTAAGAAGTACATGAAGGCGGCTTGAATAAGTTTAGAAGCATCAATCTCATCTTCTCTTGAGTATACTCCTGTAACTTTATGATCTTCAATATGGATTTTGTCATCTTTACCACGGTATACAAAGTCTGGTTGTCCTTTGAGTGATATTGGTAAACTTTGTCCTTCTACTTCTACACGATACTTCAACATTTTTTCAACCATAAGAACTTCTTTACACTTTTTCTTATAATTAAAGTCTTTAATATACCCGAAATAACAGAAAGCATACTTTTCTTCTAATTTTTGTCTGTTGTTTATACCATCTGTAAAAGATATAAAGCCATCAGAATATGCTTGCAAATATTCTAAACCTTGTGCATGACCGTGCTTTATTGCTTCTCCTTCATCTACAGGTGTTAGTACATCTTCTTCACCACCTAGATAAGCTTGTATTCCTCTATGAACAGCAGAACCTAGCACAGATGATACAGATGTCGTGGTGTCAATTACATCACCGTTAATGTACCGAATTTTGAACATAATAGGGTTCGTACAAGCAAGTGTGAACATAGAGTACGAATAATGTTCTACAGGGAATGTTTTGTATACTTCACTTTTCTTTACATTCTTACTTGTTACTATTGGTATATCCTTCGTTATCTTCACCTGTGCCTTCTTCACCGATCTGGATGGTTGTTTCTTCTCCTTGGTTTTGTTTTTTTGTAGTAGTGTCATTTGTATTGGTTGTTAAAAATCCTCCCATAGTAAGGTGTCCATCTTGTATTTTTTCTTTTATGTCTGAAATACGAGAATCGGTATTATCTATTGCGATTGCCTTGTTGATAGTCTCATTTTTAGGTAATAACTTAGCATGTTGCTTGAGTACTGTTTTGACCCACATCCATTTTTCCAAGTCATTCTCTGGATTCCAAGGAGAATATTTACCAATAGGATCATATGATTTTGAGTACTTTTTAGCATGATCTATAATATCTTGGCTATTCATGTACTTTGTACTTTTTTCACCATTAAATAATACAGTTACATATGCACCTATTGCTTCACCTCTTTCTGCTTTTGATAGTGATAAGTCAACTTCATGAGATAGTTCTCCGTTAATAAGTGTTGTCTTATCATTTTTCCTTACCACGCCTGATGTAATTTTTTGTACACCTGCTTTATAAAACAATGTTACAAGGCCCTGGTATCCAACTTGTAACTGTGCTTCCATAACTTTTACCCATACATTACCTTCTTTCTTGCTATTACTATATGGCAATACATACGATTCTCCTGATATGCCTGATGGCATAAATCCCATTTGAGCCATCATGATGTAAGAATTTACAAGTGATGATGGTGTACATTCCATGAGTTTAGGATTACGTTGCACATCTGCCATAACTGAACTTAAGAACTTCATGGCTTGTTTTTCATCACCAAAGAAATTCTTAATTTGTGCCATGTAATTATTAGCAAGAAATACTTTCAAGTCTTTTTCGCTATTTAATTTTTGTGGGATAAGTGTTTCCATTGTTGTGTTATTAATTAATTGTAAACGTAGTCTTCATCAATTTCATGGTCATCTAGTACACAAATACATGTCTCTTCTCCATCTGGTTCACTCATGTGAGTAATTGGATTAAGCCACATAGTTGCTACTATGCCTGTGCCTTCACAGATTTCACATTTTTTGATTTCTTCTTCGCTTTTTGTGTTTTTTCCCATAATAGTTTCATTTTATTACGTTTTGCAGCTCCTTTTTTAGCAAGCTCTACAAAGTATTCTCTACCTCGTGTAGCTAGTAATACTTCGCCACCACGTTTTATTTTTTTTTCTGTCATTTATAAAGTGTTGCATTTGTTGTTAATTTCTCGACCTTTATTTAAGAGTATCATGTGCTTTAATAATTCGCAAGCGAATGTGTGGATAGCAATAAAAAAAGCCCATAATCGGAATTGAACCGTGGACTTTTCTTCCTAACGATAGGCCTAGTTGCTCTAAAAGTACCATAACCGTCGTCGGTATTTAATACTATATCATACTTTATACACATGTCTATTTGACAACTGTGTTATCCTTAATACATTATAAAAATAATAAAAATGACATATGAATTATTCTGAAGAACAAAAAAAAGACATAACAGAACGTGTAGAAAAAGCACGTAAACTATTAGATGAGCTACAACTTAACCCTTCTGCACAAATATATTACGATAATATTGGTAATGATACTTTTGCAACAAAAGTAATCCCTTATTTACAAGACTTAAAATATGCAAACAATCCTAAAGAAACTAAAGAATCTGTGGAAAGTGAGTAAAAAAGAAATCTTAGAAGAAGCAAAACAAGAAATGGAAGTAAAAAACTTTCAACCAGCAAAAATTATAAAACGTAATAACCCAGTAGATGATTTCTTAAACTCATGAAAATAACAAGAGCATTTGGTAATAATATCCTTATTCAACCTATGATACGATCACAAATTGCAGTATCAGACACACCATCTTTATGTGAGTATGGTGAAGTTATAGCAATAGGTAGTGATGTAAAAACAATTAAAGTTGGAGATAAGATCAGTTTTACAGTGTGGGGACTAAATTCTGTTGATTTAGAAGGTAGTAAATACTATTTAGTACCAGAAGATCCTAAGTTTATTTTAAGTTATATTGATTAATGAAAGAAGATATATTTTGGATGAAAAGTATGTGTCATGGGTCATGGCTCCATCGTTTTCAGATTATTGGAGAACACGATCTTGGAACTTTAGAAATGTGTGAAATATGTAAAGAAAAAGTCTTTCATCCAGTTCGACATGGAAGAATAGACAATTTTGAATATATTAAATATCATGCACGAGATGTTTTAACACCGAATCATTCATTTTACTTTCACGAATATTTATATGGAAAATAACGCAATACAAGGAACAGAAGGAATTATTAAAGGAATTAAGTTAGCTGTAGACGTTATACGACCAACATATGGCCCATATGGGGTAAATGCTATTATTGAATGTGATGAATATCCGTACAATAAGGTTGTAAACGATGCTTTTACAATTATTAAATCTATTAATACTCAAAACAGAGTAGAAAAGTTAGGCCTTAATCTTTTTAAAGAATTAATGGATAAGCAGGATTCAATAAGTGGTGATGGTAGAAAGACAACAGCAATTATAGCTGATGAACTTATTACCCTTGGATCAAAGTTAGACATGCCAAAAATAGAATTAAAACGTCAACTTGATGCTTTAATACCTGTTATTGAAGATAAAATTGACCAACATAAACAAGTAATTACTGAAAATGATGTTGAAAAAGTGGCTACTGTTGCAGGGGAATCTAAAGAAATTGGAGCACTTCTTGGTGAAATCTACAAACAAATAGGTAAAGATGGCATTATTCACCTTGAAGGAAGTAACACACCTAGAACATCATATAAAATTACAGAAGGTGTACGATTTATGGATGCTGGTTATCTAGCTAACACCATGGTACATGATGAAGAAGCAAAGAAAGAAGGAACTAGAGAAACACGTGCAGTTTATGAAAACCCTACAATTTTAGTTACAAAACGTAAAATTTCAAAATTAGATGAAATAAATCCATTATTATCAACATTAATTGCACGAGGTAAAACAAGTTTAGTTATTTTTACTGATGATATGGATTCAACAGTTGCTTCATCTCTAGTAAATGTACATAAAAATCAAGACGTACCACTCAATATCCTCATTATAAAAGCACCTGTATTATGGAAAAACTATATATTTGAAGATTTTGCTAAATGTGTAGGAGCAACAATCGTAGAAGATGCAACAGGACTTAACTTTAAAAGTTTACCTCTATCTGCACTTGGTACATGTGGTAAGATCATAACGGACAGCAAAGAGACAATTCTATTAGATACAAAGGACATTACAGAACATTTAAACTATTTAAAAGACGAAGGAAGCCATGATAGTAAGTTACGGCTATCATGGTTAGTGACAAAAACATGTAATCTATACTTAGGAGCTAACAGTGAGTCTGATCTTTACTATAAGACAATGAAATGTAAAGATGCTATTAATGCTAGTAAATTAGCATTACAAGATGGTGTAGTAAGGGGTGGAGGAATGTGTTTATTAAAAGTTGCAAACGAACCACGATTTGATACAAATGTAGGGCAAATAGTAAGAGTAGCTTTACAGGCACCATATATGCAGTTATCAAAAAACGCAAAAGGAGATATGCAGATTGGGGAAGAAATCCTTGATGCTTCTATGGTAATTAAAAATGCAGTACGAAGTGCTATAGGGTTGGCTTCTACTGCTTTAACTATAGGAGTATCCCTTCCTTTTATAGAAAAAACGGAGGAAGAGCTTAGATTATTAACAGCAAATAAGAAACTATTTTAACTATGTCATTTTTTAAACATTGTGAATGTTGTGGTAAGTGGAGAATCCACGTATCAAAACGAAGCTACAAAGTACCTAAAGTATCACCATTACCAATTACAAGCCAAGGAGAACTGTGCTTACAATGCTACCTTGGCATTAAGAAGAAAGTAATCAAAAATATATGACACCACCAGAAGTAAAAGAGATAGAGACACAAGAAAAAGCAATGAAAAGGATCCAAGCTATCATGTCTATGAGTAGAGAAGAAAGGAGAAGGATAGCAAAAGCTAATAAACTACCGATGTTACAAGGAACATCACAACCTTATAAAAAAATATCATAACTATATGGAAAAAGAACTACAACAAATTAAAAAAGATAAAGCACTTATGAGATTACTAGCAGTAAACTCTATTTCATATCTTATAGCTACTACATCTATGGGAGAGCTACACAAGTCATTAAGACTACAAGAAGATGATTATTACTATACTCTCGATTCAGTACAGCTAGATAAGGATAAGACACGAGAGCTAATCAAACTACTTCATGGCTAGACCTTTATTATTTGAAAATGCGGAGGAATTGCAAAAGAAAATAGATGCTTATTTTGAAAGTTGTCATATAACAGATGATAAAGGAGTAATAACTCAAATAAGGCCTTACACTGTTTCAGGACTTGCAGTTGCACTAGATACATCAAGACAAACTCTTATAAATTATGAAAGTAAAGAATTGTTTTTTGACACTATAAAAAAGGCCAAGGATATTATAGAGAATTGGACAGAAGAACAGTTATATAGATCAACTCAAGTAACAGGTGTAATATTCAACCTGAAAAATAATTATGAATGGAAAGATAAGACAGAGATGGATCTTTCAACTTTAGGTGAAAAGATTAATCAAACACCAGAAACATTAGCTATTACTAGAAAGTATGAGGAAGAATTAAATAAACTAGAAGATGAAACTTCCACAGCTAAGTCTTAGAGCTTTTATTAAAGAAAATCAAATACGCACAGAAGCAGGAGAGGTACTAGACTTTCATAAGTATAGATTTATGAGAGATGTGTATTCTGATCGTAGTGATCTTATTTGTTGTATGAAGTGTGCACAGATTGGCTTTACAACCTACGAGATTTTAAAGAGTGCACATGAATGTAGGTATGACGGGATTGACATACTTTACGTGCTACCGACAGCTGATGATGTTAAACGATTCTCTGGTGGTAAAACAAACAAGATCTTAGCTCAAAATCCTGCAATGCAAGAGTGGACTAAAGATAAGGATAGTATTGAACAAAAACAATTCGGTAAGAATACCATTTACTATCAAGGATCATGGACAGAGCGAGCAGCCCTTATGATTACAGCTAAAAAGCTTATTGTTGACGAGTATGATCGTTGTAAACAAGATATTGTCGAACAGTACGACTCACGACTACAATCTATTGCTAACCCTAAGAAAGCGTTTTTCTCTAACCCTTCTAAGCCTGATTTTGGTGTAGATTTATGGTATCAAAAGAGTGATCAAAAAAAATGGCATGTCACTCATTCATGTGGTAAACAATTCATGATGGATGAAGGTTGTATCAATTATAAGCTTGAAATATACCAGTGTCCTCACTGCAAAGGAGAAATATCTGATGAAGAAAGAAGAATGGGAGAATGGATAGCAACAAGCACAGGTGAATGGTCAGGGTATTGGATTCCTCTATGGATTGCACCATGGATGCCAGCTTCTAAGATTGCAGAAGCTAAAAGAGAGAAAACACCTGAATTCTTTGCTAACTTCGTTGCAGGACTCCCCTATCTTAATACTAACGATATGTTGTCTCTACCTATGTTAGAGCGTAATCTATTCGACAGAGTAAACGATCAGACAGGTAGAATAATTATAGGTGTAGACACAGGACATAATATTCATGTTGTGTTAGGCAATAAACAAGGTATTTTCTACCATGGATATATTAATTCTGTAGCAGAAAACGAAGCTAGTGAAGCACCTGTTAAGAATTATGACCCATATAATGAGTTAGAAAAGTTTTTGATAAGGTTCCCTCAAAGTATTATGATTGCCGACCAAGGAGGTGATCTTATCGGTATTAGAAAGCTACAATCTAAGTATAAAGGCAGGATATTCTTGTGTTGGTTCACTAAAGAAACACGTACACAACAAATAATACGTTGGGCAGAAGGTGATGAATATGGGAAAGTATTGGTTGATAGAAATAGAGCTATTCAAATAGTTGTTGATGAGATAAAAGATCAAAGATTCCCTATATGGGGTAATAAAGAGGAATGGAAGCCATATTTTGCTCATTGGCTTAATATGTATCGTGTTCGTGAGACACAAGGAGAAGTAGATGACCCACAATATAATTGGAGGTGGGTATGGAAAAGAAAAGGAGCTGACCACTTCGCTTTAGCAACAATATATATGCGAGTAGGTCTTGATAGATTTGCACAAGATTTAGCACAAATTATTAGTAATAAAGATTCTTTCGACAGTTTACCTGTTGCAGATAAACCAGTAAGAATCCCCTCACAATATAGACAACCAGCAGATTTATGAACACAATAGTATTAACAGATGAAGAAGCTGAAATGTTTAAAAGATACATGAAACATCATGATCTCTTTATGACCATGGAAACAATAGGAGCTTTTAACGTACAATATGGGAAAGTAATTTTAAACTGTGCACAAGGATTGGTTCAAAATATTGTAATTGAACAAGTGGGGTGGAAAAGATAACTTGCACATTTTTTATTGTATTATATACTAATGGCATATACATAGACTAACCTAACAAAGGTGTCATTCCGAAAGGAGTGGCATCTTTTTTATTTTAAATAAATGGATCCATTTTTACAAAACATATTGGGGGTCAATAACCTGATAACATCAGAAACAAATAAAACTGATAGTAAATTAACTGACCATGAACCAGTTGGTGAACTTGTTGATCAATATACCTTAGACATGTCTGATGAAGAGTGTCTAGCTCTTGCTGACTCATGGGAACGTAAGTATGCTTCATACGAAGGTAAAATAAATGAAAAACAGCGTAGAAATAATGAATATTACAAAGGAACACAGAATAAGACAGATGTTCCTATTGCATCAAATATTATCTTTGAATCACAAGAAACCTTTATACCACAAGCTCTTGCAAAGAATCCTGAACCTGTTGTGTGGTCTGACAATACACCAGAAGGTAAAGAAGAGAGTAATGATATTAAGACAATGCTTCAGTATCATGCAGATGTCTTGTGTCTTAATCGTACATTAGGAGTTACTCTTCGTCATTGGTCTATTTATTATATTGGTATTGTAAAGCATGGATGGGATAAGAAATCTAACGATATTACACTAGAAAACCGTAACCCTAAGAATTTTATTCTTGATATTGATGGGTATATTGATGTTAAAGGTGTTTACAAAGGAAAGTATTTAGGTGAAAGAATACAATCAACAGCACAAGATCTTGTTGATCTATTTCCTGAAAAAGAAACAGAAATAAAGCTTAAAGTTTCTAATAAGATGGGGACACAAGTGCAAAGAATAGAGTGGTGGACTGATGAATACTGTTTTACTACATTTTTTGACATTGTTTTAGACAAACATAAAAATGAGTTTTTCAATTATGAAACAGAAGAAGAAGGGATGGATGAAAATAATGAAATAGTAAAGACTGCTACACCTGGGAAAAATCATTTTGCACATCCACAGATGCCATATAACTTCTTGTCTATCTTTTCATTGCAAGAAGCACCTCACGATATAACTAACCTCATAGAGCAAAATATAGCCAACCAGAACAGAATTACTGATCGTGACTTACAAATTGATAAAAACTTACGAAGTGGTAATAATTCGTTAATTCTTGATCCTACTAATTTTAATCAAGAAACTGCACGACAGGCAGCAGCAGCCGTAGAAGATGGAGATCCTATCCTTGGTGATCCAAAAGGAGTTACACGTTTACCAGCTTCCCCTCTTCCTAGTGGGATTATTGAGTCACAGACTATTGCAAAAGATGCACTACGAGGATCTTTTGGTGTACAAGGACTATCTTCACAGAAGCAGACATCAAGTACTACAGCTCGTGGAATGATATTAAATCAATCCCATGATGCTACACGTATTGGTGGAGGTGTTGGAGATGCTCTAGAACAGCTTGCTGATTCAATATTTAACTTCCAGCTACAGATGTATTATGTTTTCTTCGATGAAGAGCATTATGCAGCAATTATGGGAGCTGGAAAAGCTGTAGAGTATGTTGCTCTTAACATGGCTAATAAGAATAGACAGTTCGTTGTATCTGTCTCCCCTGATTCTATGAAGCCAAAAGATGAGGTCAGTGAAATGAACTTAGCTACAGAACTTGCTAATAGTGGATGGCTTGATCCTATTAATCTTTTTAAGAAGCTTAATTACCCTGATCCTATGGAGACAGCTAAAATGGTTACAATGTGGAAAATTAGCCCACAATTATATATGCAACAGTACTTCCCTGAAAATGGCCCACCACAGCCACCAGGGGCAAATCCTAACCCACCTGATATGAATCCTGTGCCAGGCACACCAGAAACAAACCTAGCACAGCCACAAGCATCATCAGAACTTTCGCAAGTACCTATTAATGCAGGAGTAGCAACTCCATAAAGGTATGAGAATAAAAAAAGTAGGATATCAGGCACGAGATAGCGGAACACATCGAAAATATAATTTTTATAAATCAATCAAGCGATATAAGAAAACAGGTACATTCTTAAATCGAGGGACAGGAAGCGGACACTTGGCAGGAGAAAAATGGGGGGATGAAAAAGAAATAGATCCAATGTCACGAGTGAGGAAATATAGTAAAAATAGCCCAAGTTTTGATGAAGGAGTATATAAATCAAAAGAAAAACGAAGAGAAGTAAGTAAATCAATTAATAACTTTAAAGAAATGTAATGAATATCATATCAATTATGAAAAAAGTAGTAAAAAAAGTAATAGTTAAGAAAGAAGAAGGTAAAAAACCATCTGTTTGTATCGTGTGTAGCGGTATTGGTCGAGTATCAGAAAAAGTTTCGTGTGATACATGTAAAGGGACAGGATTACCTCAATAATTATATGTCAGTAGTACACAAAGCATTAAAAAAATTAAAGTCTTCTAGTGATAAGGAAAAAGACATGAGATTTGCAGAAGAATCACTAGCATCTAAAGGTCTTCTACCAAAGAGAAAGTTTAGTCACTTTGGAGATAAATACCAAAACAAATAATTATGAAACAAGACTATTTTACAAGAGATAAAGGAAAATTAATTACTCACAAGAATGTTGGCAGTGAAGTGAGATTAAGCCCGGCAGGAATGTTTAAAAAAGCTTTAGCAAAAGCAAAAGGAGAAAAAGAGTTGAAGATTAAGCATAAATAGTTTACAAGTCTTGTTTCTAGGTTAAGACTATAAAGACAAAATCCGCATTAACAAGTTTTTAATCATAAAGGTTTCCCTGACTGTACCTGAAACAGCTTGCAATATATTTATGGATAAAAATAAGAGTGCTGTTGATGAATTCTTGGGTAATTTAAACCCTGAAAATGATGAGTTTAATGATAACCAAGATCCTTTTGCTCCTAAAGAGCCAGAACAAGGGGTAAAAGATGAAGAGGAAGAAATTGATCCTAAAAAAGAGGAAAAACACATTCCTTTTCATAAAGATCCTAAGGTATTACGATTTATTGAAAAAGAAATTCAAAAACGTACTACTAAAATCGAGGAAAAACCAGCAGAAAGTAAAAAAGAAGATGAAGATGACTATTGGGTTAGACTCATCGGAAATGATACTCCTGAAAAGGTAGCAATGGTTAGAGAAGCTAAGCAAAGAGAAGAAAGACTTTTGCAACAAGCGGAAGAAAGATCATTTAATCGTTTGTCTACAGAAAAACAGCGTGAATTGGAAGCAGAACGTCAAGCAGATGAACATCTTGCAAACGCAATAGATGACATCGAAGACACCTATGGTGTTGACCTAACTTCTAAAGATCCTGTAGCTAGAAAGCATCGAGTCGACTTTATGAACTTCATCGAAAAAATCGCTCCTAAAAATAGTGATGGTGAAATAATAGAGTTTCCAGACATGATTTCTGCTTATGAGACATTCAAAGAATTAAAACAATCTGTCAAAACTCCTAATCGTGCGAAAGAACTCGCTTCTCGTTCAATGGGTAGATCAAACGATACGGTTGAAAAACCACAAGAAAGAATAACTTTCGACAACATGGATTCATTTATTGAAAAAATGTTTAAAAAATAATTAATAAACTAACTAAAAATTTATGCAACCTACGGTAAACGTAACCACAACAACCAATCAGTACCTTGCCCCAGCATGGGTTGATTTGGTTCTTCGTGATAACTTCTTCTTTGGAGAAATCCTTGGAAAAACAAAGACTTGGAATGGTTCATCAATGAACTTTCCAATTAAGTATCAGAAAGGTGTAGCTTCAGTAGCATTTAATGGTTTTGACCAACTTCCTACTTCACAGCAACCTGTAACTGTAAATATGACTTTCTACCCTACATTCGTAGCTACAAACGTCGCTCTTTCAGGAACAGATCTTTCTATTAACAAAACAGAACTACAGCGTGTGAATCTCATGAAGACAATGATGGCTTCACGAGCACAGGATGGAGCCGATGATATCGGTACTCTATTCCAAGCTGATGGTACTGCAAACGGTGGAAAAGCTCCTAACGGACTTGGAAACATTGTAGATGATGGAACAACAGCAGCAAACTTTGGAGGACTCTCACGAGCAACCTACACAGGTCTTAATGCTACTTCTACTGCTTCATCTGGAACAATCTCACTTCTTAAGATTCGTCAGCTTGCTAACTCTATTTCTGATGGTGCTGTTGCTCCTGATCTTGCGATTACAGACTATACAACATGGGCTTATATCGAACAGATCATTCAAGCGTTCCAGCGTAATACTTACACTGATTTCTCTAAAATGGAATCAGGTGCAGGTAACATCTCTAATGGACTTATTTGGGGTGGTCTTAAGATCTACCGTGATAAGAAGGTTCTTACAGGTACATTCTACCTTTTGAACACAAACTTCCTTTCATACTACGGTCTTAACTATTGGGAAGGATCTCCTGTTTCACTTAAGAGTGAATCTATCAAGGGAAACATTTACGAATACAATCCAGCAAATGCTACTAAGGCCTTTACTTGGACAGGTATGACAAAAGCTTATAACCAAGCTGCTGTAAACGGTTTCATGATTATGGGAGGTCAGCTTGTTTGTACAGCACCTTTCCGTAACGGAAAGTTGACTGGTGTAACAGGTATCTAATCTTATTAGCTAATTAAATTACTAATATGTCACTAGACCTTCGTAACGTAGATCCAGCATTAATGATAATGGGGATTAGCTTCCTAGCTGGAACTGGTGCCCCTACAATGAGTGCTGCAAAAGGTTCTATTTACATGAGAACAGATGGTTCTTCATCAAGTACACGTATGTACATCAATACTGATGGATCAACTACCTGGACTGCAGTAACTACAGCCGCTTAATCTTATCAACTAAATTAAAATTATATGTCTTATATTTCAGACTTTAAGTCATCAGCATTGGGACTCTTCAAGCAAGCAACATCTGTAGCCACAGGCACAGGTGATGTTATGAAGGATTGTGTTTCATATGTTGGTCAAGCTTTTAACCTTAACGATGGTCGTGAGGTACGTATCGTAGCTAACGGTGCGGTAGCTCTTACATCAGGTGTCCTTGTACAAGGTCAACCTCTTGTTGCTAACCATCAAAACCTTGCAGTAGCAGTTCCTGCAGCTTATCCAGCAACAGCTGGTTCAACACAGATTTCTGTTACTCTTGGAGCTACTCTTCTTAAGACTAACTTCTATGCTGGTGGTTACGCTATCGTAAACGCTGGTACAGGTATTGGTCAGACTCTTCGTATTGCTGGTCATTTAAACGCAGCTGCTTCAGCATCTGGTGTGATCATCAACTTAGAAGATGCAATTATGGTTACTCTTGATGCTACATCAAAAGTTTCTCTAGTTCCTAACCCTTACACAAATGTTGTAATTAACCCTACAACAGCTACAAGTACTCCTGTTGGAGTTACTCTTTACCCTGTTGCAGCAGCAGTTGCTCCTACAACAGACGGTACAAGTGGTAAGCAAACAGCAGACGGAACACAGCAATATGCTTTTGTGCAAACAAAGGGAGTTGTTTCTGTTCTTTCTGACGTAACAGTCGCAGGTGTTGGTCTTGGAATTGCTCCATCAACAACTACAGCTGGTGCCGTCACTGTTCAAGCAGCTACACTAGCAAATATCGGTAGAACCCTTATTCTTGGTGTAACAGCAGAATCTCGTGCGGTGTTTATCGACCTTTAATTAGTGTCCCCACTCACTCAAGCTATAGTCTTGGGTGTGATGGGCACATTAAGCCCTAATAATTAAGGCCTTGCCGAGCCTGAATCGAGCGAATTAATTATGGAAAACACAAATTTTGACGGAGTTTTTAAGTTTACAAATGTTTCTGACAAAGATTTTACAGTTATGTGGAATTCAAAAGAATACACATTCCCAGCAAAATCAACCTGTCCTTTAATCATTTCTGGGGAAACTCTAGAAAATATCCAAAATATCAGAAAAAGATTTGCTTTAAAATTTGCACAGCGTGAATTAGCAAAATCTAAAGAAGGTATGGCACTTGAAAAAGAAGGAGCAAAACATTTCATGCCAGCTACTTACAATGAAAGTATTTTGGAAAAATATATAGAAACTTGTCTTAACCCATTACCTATAGCACAAGCATCAGTAAAAGTTGTTGAAAAAAAGAAAACAAAATTTATTGATAACGGAACCATGGTAGTTGGAGAAGGGCAAGGAACTAAAGCGATTTCAGAAGGATTTAATGATTATGTTCCACCTGAACTAGGTGCAATGTCAGAATAATGAAATTATCAGATCCAAGAACAATTCAAAAGAATATCAGTGACCAAAGAAGAATGGATATTGATAATGGAATACTTCTTGCTAGGAAAATAGACAAATTACGAGAAGATTTACTTGTAGAAGAAAATAAGCATAATCTCTTCATAAAAAGAACAGTAGAAGAATTACATTCTAAAACTGATGAATTAAGTCTAGAAATTTCATATAAAGAAAAAAAACTTAAAGAAATCGAGTTAGAAATTGAAAATAAAAAACAATTATTAAATAACTAAAACACAATGATAGCTATCCAACCAACATCAGCAGTAAATACCCCATCTGTTTTATCGTCTGCAACTGCAATAGCAGCAAATGATAACAGGTTAGGGTTCAACATTCAAAATCTTGGGACAAATCCCCTATTCGTATTGTTTGGATCAGGTGCTTCAACATCGGTATTTCATGCTGTCCTAAAAGGAGGTTCAGCTAATGATGATGGTCTTGGAGCATCAGTGAGTCAAATGAGTGGGGCTGTTTACCAAGGAATTGTTACGATTGCTGGAACTTCACCAAGATATGTAGTTACAGAATTAGGAAAATAAAATTATGATAACAGATACATCTCCTAACATTCCATTACCAGAAGATATTAAATCAGCTGTTTTAAATGCTCGCAATAATGTTTCTTTGTTAGAAGCAGAAGCAAGCCGTCTTGAAAAGCTTTTAATGTCACAGAAACGTGAACTTGTAACTGTAGATACTGCTAGAGCAGATTTACAAGGTCAAATAGATACACTTTCTGTTCAAAAAACTAAATTATCAGAAGAAATTTCTGTATTAGAAGAATCAAAATCATCACTTACAAAAGATGTAGCAGTTTCAAACAAAAAACTTACTGACATGGAGTCTGAAATTGACTCTAAAAACGTAGTTTTGAAAGCAAAGGAGGAAGATATCGTTTTACGAGAAGAAACCCTACAGAAGTCACTTTCTGAAGTATCTGAACGTATTAAATTGGTAGAAGAAAAAGAAAAAGATATCGAATTAAAGAAAACTATACTTAACAACGTACTAACACAACTATAACTATGATTGATGTACCAGGAGTAAATGACTTTATAGATTTATCAGATGTACCTCACTCATATTTTGGTAAGGCTTCTAAAATAGTATCTGTAAATGTCACTGAAACTGGTCTTGAATTTACCACAGGAGGTGGCGGAGGCGGGTCAGGGGGTGGAATCTTGTTTGAAACTCCAACAGGTACGGTAAACGGTATAAACACTGTATTTACAGTACTTAATACTCCACAATATGTTATTTCAGACGGAGTAACTTACTTTGATGGACAAGGATACACGCTAGCAGGTCTCACTATAACAATTGATTTCCCTCCTGTGGGATTCATTCGTTCTGCTTACTCTACATCTACATCAGTAGAAACTCCTACAGGAACAGTGAATGGAATAAATACATCTTTTACCGTACTACACACTCCTCAATTTATTGTTCAAGATGGAGTTGTTTATTTTGATGGAGAAGGATTTACATTATCTGGTTTAAATATAACCACTGATAATCCTCCTGTAGGATTTATTATGTCTTTCTACGGTATTGGATCAGCCTCATCTACTACAATAAAAGAAACTCCATCAGGCTTGATAAATGGCGTAAATGTAACATACACTATAAGTACAACACCAATAGCTGCTTCGGTTCAATTGTTCTACAACGGACAGTTGCAATTAGAAACACAAGATTACACATTATCAGGAACAACTATAACATTTGTATCAGCACCAGAAACAGGAACTAACTTAGTAATTTACTATCAATATTAAACCATGAAAAAACTTTTAGCTTACGCATTACTTTTAGCAGGAATCTATACAGCATACGCGGTTGTTGCTCCTCTTTCCTCTCCTCAAATTGGAGAATCTCCTGCTAATGGGCGTGTTCTCCTTACAAATGGTACTAGTTCTACATGGATTGCTACAAGTAGTTTGGGTATTGTGGGTGCTCCATTTGTAACAGTTTGTTCCTCTGGTTGTACCTATACTACCGACGGTGTTGCAGATGATGTCCAAATTAATGCCGCACTTTCTTTTGTAAATTCTCAAGGAGGGGGTATTGTACACATTAAACCAGGTACATATTATGCTTCTAGCAGTATTACTATGTATTCTAATATAATACTGGAAGGTCAAGGTGATGCTACAAAAATAATTATTGATACTGGAGATTCTATTTCTTTTTCTTCCGTAAGTTCTTCGACATTAAGGAATATTTATATAGATGGCTCTTACCATGTGGTAGCTAACAAAGTTGTTAATGTTGCAAATTCAGACAATATTTCTATATTAAACAATAGTATTGTAAATGCTGGTGGTTTTGGTATATTTTTATCTACTTCAGGTACAAATATCAAAGGCAAAATAATTATAGATAAAAACGTAATTTCTGGTCTCGGGACAAGTGATGTCATTGGTGGTGGGCCAGTTAATGCAACTAGTACTTTAACAGAACTAATTATAAGTAATAACAACGTCACTCAAAATGCTTCTGTTGGTGTTGGATATGCTGTTGCTATAGATATAGTTGCACAAAATAAAACTATTATTACTAACAACATTACATATGGAAATATTTTAATGGGGGGAGAGAAGATACCCCATTACCACGCGACTATAAATAATAATACTGTTATGCCTGCAATATCAAAAGATTATGTTCAAATTGCAGTTACAACAAACAGTAATGCAGGGCAAACAGATGAATCAAAATATTTAAATATAACAAATAATCAATTAATTTATGGGCAAATATATGTTCAAGGACAAACTTCAACACTATCACCAACAAGTAATGTTATTATTGCCAACAACAACATACAAGCTGCTAGTACTTCTGTTTTAGCTGATTTAAATATAGGAATTGATCTTAACTATACTAACAAAGTTGTAGTTTCTAATAATATTATATCTAATGCTGCAACAGCAATAGATCTTTCAAGCACAGAAAGTGTTTTAATAACAGGTAATATATATAATAATTGTGCTATTGGTTTAGCAACAGCAGGAACAAACGACGACATTAAAGATATTAATAACATTGATTCTGTCCCTGGCAGAAATATATCTCGAATCTATAGTTCTGTGAATACATCAACATTTACACAACGTAGAGATCAGTTACCATTGTTTAATTTTACGAATAATAACGTAACTTCTAATGGAACACTTAACTCGTTTACATCTGTTTTAGGTTCAACAAATGGAGATCAAAAGACATTATCAGTATCTCCGACAATTTCACAGTCTGGCAGTGCTTCGTATACAGCATTATTAGTATCTCCGATAGAATCATCTTTAGGTTCTGGCCCTAATAAGATTGTAGAGTTCGGTACATCTACAAATGTAACTCTGTTTAACATTCTTACAAATGGAAGAGTTGGAATCGGCACATCCACCCCTTCTGAAACAGTAGACATCTGGGGAAATTTAAACGTAGGGACTTCTTCAATCCCTGTCTTTTTTGCAAATTCTGGTACTAAAAGAGCAGGTATTAATACAAATACACCAGCGTCATTTCTTAGTATTGTTGGTACAAGCAGTCTAAGTAACACAAATACAACAGATATTTTAGTACTAGAAAGACCTTTTAACTCAGGTGTCTTTAGAGGTAAACGAGCTTCACTAAACGTAGGAGCAGCTGATACTGTATCAGACGGTCCTTCTAAACTTGACTTTAAACTTGCTTTAACAGGAGTTCCTTCTTTAACTGACACAACACTTCCTGGAGTAACAGTAATGTCTCTACTTGGTAATGGGGTTGTAGGTATAGGATCATCAACACCAGCAGGTTCTTCTCTTGTAATAACTGGTTCTTCTACACTTAACCCTCTCTCCATCTCTTCCTCCACAGGTTCTACTCTCTTCTCTATCCTAGCTAATGGGAATGTGGGAGTGGGGACGAGTACGCCTACTGTAAAATTAAGTATACCAACAACAGACGGAGCTAGTGCTATATTTTTAACTGGAGGAACTGGTTTGTCTACTGAAAGTGTTTACATTAACATGCAGTCTCGTGCTCGTTTTGGTTACGAAGCATCAAGAAGTGTGGTTTTAATTGATGACAAAAACACTGCAGGGGTAACAAACAACAAACCTATTGTTTTTGACACAAATGCTACAGAAAGAGTGCGTATAACCACAGCAGGATTAGTTGGTATCGGCACAACTACACCTTTAGTATCACTTCAAGTAGCTACAACAACCGCAAACGCTACAACAACCATAGAGTTTGGAAGAGCAGGCCAAAACAAAGGAACTTGTGAAATTATCTACGCAAACGATGGGACAAAATTATTTAGAAGTTACACAAACTTAGGCATAGCATTAGTGGGTACAGCATCATGTCAATAATTATGAAAAATATACTATACATCCTACTAGGAATAATCGTAGTGCCTGCATTGGTGTATAGTGCTTCTGTATTTACTACTAGACAAGGAGGTACTGGAACAGGAACACCACCAACACTTGGCCAGATTCTTTTAGGTAATGCAGATGGTACATATAGCCCTGTTGCTACTTCTTCTTTGGGTATTGTTGCAAGTGGTGGGTCAGGTAACTCTGCGTGGACTATTGGAAATGGTTTAATTTACAACGCAACTTCTTCAGACAAAGTGGGTATTGGTACTTCAACTCCTGTGGCACTTCTTACAGTACAAGGAACTACTACAGTACCTTTTAGCAGTCTTTTTACTGTAGCTTCTTCTACAGGTGGAATACTCTTTAACTTCGGAAGTAATGGTCGTTTAGGTTTTGGTACAAGTACACCTGAATTAGCTTCTACAAGTACACAAATGAACGTCTTAGATGTCTTTGCACGTTCTTACGCTAATAACACACTTCTTTCAGCTAAAATAGCATCATCATCAGAATTTACTTTACAACCATCATTTACTAGTAGACGCATTTCTATGTGGACTTCAGGAGGTTCGGCTACAGGGTATCAGTATGGTCTTTCACAAACGTCTTCTTCTACAGGAGTCGATACAGTCCCAACATTTACTAATTCTTACACAGCAGAACAGCGTACACTATTCTCTACAGTAATTACAACATTTAACCAGCAAGTAGGTATACGATCTAACGTAAACTTCTACAGAAGTGCTACCACATCAGTGGGAGGATTCTTCGCTGTAGCAGACTTTGGATTCACCTCATGGACAGCAGGAAACAGATTCTACACAGGATTTTCAACCTGTACAGCAGGAGATTGTATCGCAAGTTCTACAACGATTGTAAACAGACAAGATATAGCAGGATTCCTCGTAGATGGTATGACAAACACACTCACGTTTGCTACAAATGATAACTCTGGTGTGATCTCTACTACATCTATCTCTGGTATGCCGGCATTTTCTGCTAACTCTAAGTTTAGAACCTATATCTACAGTCCGGCAGGAGATCCTAACATCTATTGGAGAATAGACAATAGAAATACTAACGTGAAAATAGCAGAAGGAGTAGCAACCTCTAACCTAATGAGACAAAACGTCAACCATGCTTACATAAATCTTTGTTCTAACGGAGCAAACACCGCAGCTAACGCTTGTCAGCTAGGTATGATGAGATTTTATATAGAATCACAATAATATGACAGATAATTCACTACGAGAAACAATCGAATATGTAATCTACACAGTATCAACAGCTTTTTCCCCGTCATTATTTAAGTTCATATTTAGTGCTTTGTTTATTGTCATTTCTTTTATGTTTGATATTGACCAAAAAGAAGCACTTTTTGCTCTATTTGTTCTTGTTTTATTAGATTTTACAACAGGAATAAGTGCAGCTAAATATCTAGGTGAACCAATACGATCTTCTAAGATTAAACATACTGCGATTAAACTAACTTCTTATTTCGTTATCATTGCAGGAGCACACTTAGCAGAACATGGTCTAGCTAAGTATCTTGCAGTGGTAGACGAAACAGTAACAGCTTTCTTTTTGCTAACAGAGCTTATATCTCTCCTTGAAAATATGGGCCGTCTGGGTATACAAATTCCCAAAAAGTTATTAAATCAATTGGTAGATACTAAAAATAAACTATAATATATGTCATATTCTCAATTAAAAGACGGAACTATACTAATAAATGGATTTGAAAAAGGTATTGCAGATGATCCTTATAAAGGTATTTCAGATATGAGAAATATAAATATTATTTCTGTACCAGGTGAAGGATCTGTAAACTTTAAAACTGAAGTAGCAAACCCACAAAATTCAACAGCAACTATTGTATCTGCTAATACAACTGATGAAACTATAACAATTACAGGAGGTAACTTTGACCAAGGACAAGCTGTGGTATTTTCAGGAGGTTCATTACCCACAGGAATTACAGCAGGGACTACATATTGGCTTACTCTTCAATCAAGTGGTGTTTACTTTGTGTGGACTGATTATGGGCTTACTACACTAGTAAATATAACAACAACAGGCACTGGCACAGTTGCTAGTATTAATGTTGGATATATGAAATATTTTACTAAATTAAGTAATTCGTATACTCAAAGTTATTGGGGGGTTGATAATAATGGAAGAGTATGGACAGACATGAGAAATCCAGCAACAGCAGGAACAGTATGGACTTATACAGGTAATTCTATAACAACAAGAGGGGGTGACTCTTATGCTGGATTTGGTATTGCTTCTTATTCTCCAACCAATAACTTAAGTAGTACATTTGGTTATATATTTGTCTATTCTGCAGGTGCAATAGATTATGCAAAAATAACAAGTAATAATACTATTGTTTGGAATTATGGTTGGAACCCTGCTAGTGGAACTACAGGTAACAGTAATTATTTAAAAACAGGTCAAAGTAATTCAGTAAATGGAACACATGAAACACTTTTAGCACCTGACAATGTTATTTATTATTGTGATTCACGGTATATTGGCAGATTTTACGAAGCTCCTAATCAAAACTTTGACCCTACATCAACAACAACATATATATTTGATGAAACACCACTTTTACCTACAAATGATGTAGCTATTTGTTTAGCTTTTCTTGGTACTAATGTTATGGTTGGTGGACAAAAAAATTATATTTATCCATGGAATACAACATCCCCTACTTTTGATATACCTCTTGCTATCGCAGAAAGTTATATATCTAAAATGGTTACTATTAATACAAACACATTTATTTTAGCTGGTAATCGTGGCCGTGTTTATTACACTAATGGAAGCCAAGCACAGTTATTTAAAAAAATACCTGATCATATTTCAGGAACAGTAGAACCATATTTTCAGTGGGGAGGTATTGCAACGACAAAAAATCAATTATATTTAAGTGCTTCATGTACTACAAATGATGGCACAGCAATAAATAATTACGGTGGTGTATGGGCTATTGATATAGATACAAAATCAATACGTTTAACAAATAAACTAACATATGGCACGTATGCAGGGTATGCAAGTGCATTAATTCCTATTATTAATACAGTAGTTGGGAGCAATCCTGGAGGTGCTGGATTATACATAGGTTGGAATAGTGGTGTGTCTACATATGGTATTGATAGAACTATAAGTACTCCTTACAGTTCTGGTGAGTGCACTATAGACTCTGATCTTATTCCTGTCGGAACTGTTTTAATTCCAAAAACAAATGGCACACTTGAATTTAAGTTAGCTTACCCTGTGACATCAAATGACAGTATAAAATTACAGTATCGACAAAAATTCTCTGATTCTTTTGCAGATTGCAGTACAACTGTATTTTCATACGCAACATCAACTATTGGTGGTGGTTCAGGATGGAATGGGTATTCTGGTATATACCAAAATGTAAATTTTCAAAATTCCCAATGGTTACAAGTTAGAGCTGTACTAACAAGTAGTGGTACTACATCTACATCTTATTTAAGACTTACTGAAATTAGAATAAAATAAACATGGATTTTCAAGCACAATTCGACCAAGCAATTCAAGCATATGCAAAAACTAATATGTTTGGTGTTGCAGAAATACCAGCACACTCACACACAGGTGTAGATTCAAATAAAGTAGATTTTACTAACTTAACTAACAAGAAAAGGTACATTTTATACAGAATTCTTGATCCTACGTCAGATACTTCTGTGTTAAGCACTGTCGGTGGTGATTTTGTCATGCCTTTTAAAGGTATTGTAACAAGTGTAGGTGCTAGTGTTGACACAGCAGGGGTAACATCAACAACAACGATTGATATTAAAAAAAATGGTGTGTCTATACTTTCAACAAAAATAACTATAAATAGTACAGAAACAACATCAAGAACAGCAGCCACAGAATCAATAGTAGATGGTACAAAACAATCATTTTTAACTGGTGATATATTTACGTTTGATATTACAGCAATAAGCACAACACCAGCTAAAGGTCTAACTGTTTTTATAAATGTAACTGAAGAATAGCATGATTACGTTAGATAACTCTGTAGGATTAACTGATTATGGGCTTACAGGTTTTGATGCTGTTTATTCATACACCAACAATGGATCAATTATAACCGTTTTTCCACAATCACCTTTTATTAGTAACGCATCTCTTGTCAGCCCTATTAGTGGTGTTACATATAATGGAATACCTTTGAAATTTTGTGTTGGGCAAAAAGGGGTAGGTTTTTACTATCTTTTAAACGCTCCGATAGGAACCCATGATGTAATTGTTACTTTTGGGTTAAGTAACACAGGAACAATACCTGCTAACTGTGCAATTGTAATACAATCATATAATAATGTGCTTTCTGTTGGAGCAAAAGTATATTCTTCAGTAGGTGGGTTTCCTGGGGGAATTAGCAATACTCTAACAACCACAGCTGATAATTCTTTGGTTTTAGGTATGTTTGCTTCAGATGATTATGTAGGCATTTCTGTTCCAGGAGGAACAACGCTTGTAGCTAATGCACATCAAACATCAAATGCAGAAATAACAAGTGCAGACAGTGGGGTTATTACATCAAGTGGTACTTCAACGACAATAACTATTAATTTTAGTTTTGCACCTCATAATGCTTATGCTGGTGGCCTTGAATTAAGGGAGATTGTTGGATTTATCCCACAAATGATCATTATATGATTTGCTTATTTATTCAAACATTATATAATATACATATAACTCAAACCATACAATGGCGAGCTTGGAGAAATCCTTGTTCGCTTTTTATTTTAATCAAATAACATCGTGAAATCATATACCACTATACGAAATTATGCGGCATCGTTATCACAGAACACTAGTACTGAAAATCTAGCACTTTTTGATCAATTACTTAATGATTCACATCGTAGATTTTTAGAAAAGTACTTTTTTAACGAAGCTTCTACAACAATTACGACAGTAGCAGGACAGCAAGCATACGATTTACCATATAATTATTCTAAATTAAAAACAGGTACTTTAACTATAGGACAGCTTAAGTGGAACCCTATAGAGATTTTGACTCGTCGTGAATGGGACAATCTTAATGTTTTTCCATATTATGCAGATATTCCTAATAATTACTTCATTTATGGTGGTAAATTTAATGTATGGCCTATTCCTTCAACAACAGGCAATATTATAACTTTTAACTACAAAAAACGTGTTCCTGATCTAACTTTTGCAGATTACACAACAAACACACTTGCTGCTAACACAAATTCTGTTACAGTAACTGGTACAACAACAGGGTGGCTTGCTAACTATCTTCCACCTAATCTTTCAGCATTAACTAATGCTGTTTCTTCTACAAATTCTAAATTACCAACATATACATATTCAAACGGCACTTTAGGCGTAGGGGCAACTATAACTATGTCTAGTGCTGGAATTTTGACAATAGGAGGGTACAATACAGTACTTAATGATGTAGTTCTTATTAAAGATGAAACAGGCTCTAGTGCTCCGTATAATGGGTTATACAAGGTAACAACAGCTGGTACCGCTACAGTAGCAGCCGTTCTTACAAGAAACACAGATAATGATCAAACAGGTGAATTTGTTGGTAAAGCTGTGTATGTTACTAATACTTCTGTGACATGGGCATATACAAACACAACAGCTCCAACAATAGGGACAACAGCAATTACTTTTGCAGTAACAAATAGTGTGCTTAATCTTAATCTATGGCTTAAAATAACAGCACCACTTGGAGATAATAATTGGTATCAAATTTCTTCTATAGAAAGTGCAACATCACTTACTCTGGTAAATCCTTATCAGGGAACAAATTGCACAGGAGCTTCATATATTATAGGTCAAATGCCACTTCTTTTAGAAGATTACCATGATGTGATAGCTTTTGATGCTCTTGTAACATATTTTTCTACTATTGTAGATAACCCTAACAAGGTTAAAGAGTTTTCGATGAGAAGAGACTCCATTGTGGAGATGATGGATGACTATGTTGGCAGTAAATCTTTGAATGTTAATCTAGGAAGGCCTAAGATGGGTCAAAATCCCAATCTTTTTCCTCAATCTATTGGATAATTAATTAAAAATATATGGCAAATAACGCATTTAGTATCACAGGAGCATTAGGGAATTTAGGTAAATCACTGGTAAGTAATATACCTAGTGCATTTAACACTGTTACATCAGCACTTGGTCTTTCTTCACCAAAACCAGCAACCACTACAACAAGTGGTGTTTTAAGTGGATTGTATAATACTGCAAAAAATGCAGTGAGTGGACTTATAAATAAACCAGCCACTACAACACCAACTAAAACATACCCTGCTATTCCTGTTCCAGCCGCAACTTCTTCTTTTTCTAATGCAAATAGTACATCAAGTATGCCTACTCCTTCCACTCCTGTTAAATCAATAACTACACCACAAGGCGTTACAACAACGTATCATGCACCTACACCAGAAGCTAAAGCACCTGTAGCTACACCAGCTAAAACTACTACATCTGTACCACAAAATACGGTTACACAACCTGTACAAAGTCAGCCACAAGTTTATTCTGGTATGATCAATCAACAAAGTCAGGCACCTGTACCACAACAAAGTACACCTACTCCTGCACCTGTTCCAAGCCCATATAGTGATACTAATCAAGCTACATATAGTGGATTAATAAATACAGCAGCTAATAGATCAAACGAAGCAAGTGCAGAATATAAAGCAGCAATGGAAGAATACAATAAAGCATCCAATGATCTTGCAGAATTTAAAAAGCAAACAGCAGAACAGACAAAAGGAATAAATACATCAGGAACTTGGACATCTCGTGCTCTTGGTGAACAAGGACAAGCTAACATACAAAATTCTGCAACAGAAGCAGCTATAACTAATAGAATGAACGCTGCTTCGGCTGTTTTGGGTGCTGCTAATACACAACAAGGACTTCAACAAGGTATGTTGTCTACGGCTATTGGAGCAAAAGCACCTGTACAAGCTTCTCCTACTATTACTGGCTATGATCCAGCGACAGGAAAACCTATTTATGGTCTTGGACAAAGTATTGGCAATGGTGGTGCAGCAAATACAGCAGCAGCAGCAGCAGCTCTTGAACAAAATATAAATCAAGGAACAACTTTACAAGGTAAAGCAGTAGCTATAGATACACCTATGAAATCTATAGAAGTTTTAGCACCACAAATTACTGATTTTATGACAAAAGCTGGTATTAATCAAACAACATCTCCTTGGTATAACGGCCTTATTAGTGATTACATGGCTAAAACAGGTAATCCTACAGCAATGACACAATTCGCTAACCAAGTTACAGAACTCCAAGGGTATACGCGACAACTTCTTGGTGTTTCAGGTAATATAACTCCAACAGAAGTGGATAGTATTGTAAATAAACTTAGTATGAATAATCTTAGACCTAACAATTTTCAACAAGTTGTTGATACTATTGTACAAATGGGAGAAATTCAAAAACAAATACTACAAAATCAATCACAAGCATCATACAGTGCTGGTGTAACTCCATATTCAGGAGGTAATGCAAATCCTAAATCAGGCTTTTCTGTTGGAGAAGCTGCCCCACAAAGTATTATTAATCCTACCAATGATATAGGTGAAATGGCTGGACTTGCAGGTTCTATTGGCCTTATTCCTTCATTATTAGGAGCTGTTACAGGATGGGCTAAAGGATTATTCACAAAATAAATATATGAACCAAGAATTAATTAATGACCCTATCGTAAAAGCCATTGCAAAAGCTATTGCATATACAGAAAATGGTGGAAAAGTTGATGTAGATAATCCTGTGGCAGGTAAGACAGGGGAAGCTAAATCTATTTATCAGTTTACTCCTGCTACTTGGAAAAATTATTCTAAAGAAGTTTTTGGACAAGATAATATTCCAATAAATTCTGATACAGAAACAGCTGTAGTAATGCACAAAGTAAAAGGATGGCTTGATAAAGGGTATAAACCAGAACAAATTGCTTCTATATGGAACGCTGGCCCTGGAGAACCTGATGCCTATAGTGGTAAATTTTCAAATGGTTCTTCTTCTGTTGGTGTAAATAAGAAGTACAATGTACCTTTTAATGTACCTAAATATGCACAATCAGTTACAAATTACACTAATAAATTTTTAGAAGAAGAAAAAGCAAAATCAAACACACCACAAGCACAGGAACAACCTCAAGCAACAGAAGAACAAAAAGGTAAATTAACAATGCTTAAAGATAAACTTGTTAATTTATTATCTAATAATGTACAACATGCTTCAGCACAAGAACAACCTAATGTGCAAAATATGCCTGTAATGCAACAAAATCAACCACCTGTGCAACCTATAGCACAACAAAATTCTCAAAATATGCCTGGATTACTTAGAAGATGATTTCTTACTAATTTTGGTTATCAAAAAGAATATTATAAAAATTCCTAATGGATTCATATAACAAGTATACATGAAAACTATAAAAAACGGATTACAGCCATCAACAATAGATCATAGAGACTATGATTTTTATAAAACATTCGGTGCTGCCAATGTTTTTTCGGTAAATCTACCTGATAATTATATTGTTGATACTAATGGATGGATGCCTGATCAAAGATTTTCAGAACCTGTTTTTAACAATCCTGCTTTTCCTTTTGGTTGTACTAGTTACACAACATGTGATATATGTGCAGATCAAGATGACATGCTATATAACCCTGCGTTTACTGAAAGTTTTACCCATGCCAACGAAAAAAGAGGTGTAGAAATACGAGAATCATTACTAAGTGCAATTAATTTTGGCACAAAAGCTTTAGATGGTTCAATACATAAGAGAACAGCTTTCTTTAACATCAAGAAATATGAAGTACTAGATTGGTTCGATTCAATTAGATATTCTATGTTACCTACGTTAGGTGAAAAAAGAACAGTATCCTGGGGTACTCCTTGGTACCAAGAATGGCAAAATACAGGTAACAATTTACAAGGAATAGTTACAGCTCCACAAAATTATTATGCACAAAATGTATTTTGGCATAATTCAAAGTTTATAGGTTGGAAAACAATAGATGGTGTACCGTACCTTGTCAATAAATCGTGGCAGGGTACTAGTTTTGGAGATAAGGGGCTTCTTTATTTTCCAAGAGAAGTAGTAAACTCTGTTATGAATGTTCGGGGTACTTGTGCTTATACTGTTTCAAAAATTGTTGCAGGAAGTGGTTTTAAAACAATTAATGTTTCTCTTATGGATTGGGCACATAGCATACTTAGAAATATATTTACACCAAAAATAAACATGAAAACAGAATTATTAAATAAAATGTGTATGGCAATTCGTTCTAGGGAAGGGTGGAAACCTGGTTCTACTAGTTATAGAAATAATAACCCTGGTAATCTTAAATTTGTAAGCCAACCTGGCACTACAGGAAAAGATACACGAGGTTTTGCTATTTTTAAAGACTACGAATCAGGCATAAATGCCCTTAGGAATCAAATTTTACTTGTTGCACGAGGTAATAGTAAGGTTTACCCTAAAACATGCACTATAATTCAATTTTTTGCCATTTATGCCCCTTCTTCAGACAATAATGACCCAGAGTCATATGCAAAAGAAGTGGCAGATAAAATGGGTGTCCCTGTAACATGGGAATTATCAAATTTAATTTAAAAATATGAAATATTTAAAATCAAAAACATTATGGTTAGGTGCTATTGTTGTAATAACAGGAGCATTACAAGCTGCCTCAACATTACCACTAGATGAAAAAACAGCTGGTATTATTGTTACAGTTTTAGGATTTCTTTCAATAGCAAATCGTTTTATTACAACTGTTCCATTGTCAGAAAAATAGTTATCCCAACTTTTTACAATACTTTTCCACAATATAGTAACACTATTGTCTATTTACCTGTGTATACTATTTGTTAGTGGGTAAGTTTAATGTTAAGTATTTGTGTATTTTCAACTAAAACAGTTGGGCTATCTTTTCTATCCTAGGTGCAAAGATACTCTGGTAAAGATACATAAGTGCTTAGCATTAAACTTATCCAAGTTGGTATTTATAAGCCTGTGGAATGAAACAGCACCAACACCATGTTCTTTCAAGGAGATTATATGGCAACGCGTAAACTTGCAGATGTTCAACAAGAATACAAAGAGTCAGTCGTAGGGCTGTGCTGTATCTGTTCAAAGCCTGTACCTGGCTTTTACGGAAGATGGGAGGATGGGGGAACTTGCAGTAGGCCTTGTGAAGTGATTCGCGAGGCACAACCCAAGTACCCAGGACATGAAGACCTCAACGACTTTTCAACCAACCAGGAGTAATGAAATGATCCGCAACATTCGCACTGCTACCATCGGCCTGATCGCGGCCTTCGCTGTGATGACGGCCAACGCCCTCACTCCGCTCGACTTCCAAGGAGCACAAGTCCTTGGCAAAGGGCAATGCAACCGTGAAGGGCAGGTCAACCTCTGCTTCTTCGTTGTCAAGGATTCCAAGGCCTACATCATCGTGTGGGACAAGGAAGGCGAGAAGGCCATCTTCCGGGTGGACACCATCAAGCCTGACTACGCAGAAGAAGAACTGCACTTGGTGTGGGAACGCAAGAGTCAAGGTCGTCGCAAAGACGAGGTGTGACATGGCCACCAAAATCCATGACAGCCACCATCGATTGCCTCGCTCGCAATCTGGCAAGAACACCAAAGACAACTTAGTGCATGTGCCTCAAGCACTCCATCGGGCTTGGCATCTTCTTTTCAGGAACTGGCTCCCACCACAGATCGCACAAGAGCTGAACAAAACCTGGATATCCAAGAAGTAGAGAATGGTTGCTTTCGAGGTTAGGCCACAAGCCAAACGCAGAAAGTATGTCGTTCTCCATGAAGATCAGGACTGCATCGTCATCTTGAAGGAGAAGTAATATGTTTGTACGGCATATTACTCAGGGCAAGGTGTTCTTGTGGGAATGGAAACTTTGCAACAACTGCAAGAGAATGTTTTGCCTTAACACGCAAAGCTATATGCTTGTAGTCACGCAAGATGACCACTACCACAGGCACATCCTTTGCCCTCCTCTCAAGCAACCCTACCTCGTGCAGATCAAATAGGAGGCAACCATGATCCTGATGCTAGAAGAATTGATCAGGCGAAGCGGTGGCACTGATATGCAGTATTTCGAGAGTGCCTACTACTGGAAGTACGGTAAGCTGGTCAACGTATTCGGAGACATTTTGGCCTACCGTACACAAGGCCACGTACCACGCTATGTACAGGAGTACATCAAACATGTTGAGAAATCAATGTGAAAAACACCGCCTATCCATGGCGGTGTAACTATCAGTATGATACACTTTTAATATGAAACAATTTATTTTAGGATTAGCAACAGCAACTTTAATAACAACAGCTATAGGAGCTGATTTACCAGCATTAAAGAAATCTACTGTGTCTATTAGTGCTTGTTCTGTACACACAAGAATGGATGACAATGGAGTATGGGAAATGGCGTATGGTTCTGATAAAAAAATATACTTCTATGATCCTAGCCTTGCTCTATGGAGAATGTATTACACTCCTGTGTCTACTACAACTGCTACTAGCACAAATTAATATAAAACTAAAAAAACACCTGGCTATTAAGGTGTTTTTTTAGTTTAAAAGATAGTGTAGAAAAATTTTGTCAATCAAACACAGATTATGTACTTATTTCATGAACGAAACTTCATTAGATTTTCGCTTTGTTTTCCGATATGAGGTATTAGAATGATTGTGTATTCACTTGAATACTCTGCAATGTGCAAAATAGCCTACTTTTAGTATATATAGTTTATCTGTAGTTACTATAGAGTTTTCCACAGTTTTAATGATTATCTTCTCTACATAACCCACAACTATCATACGATGATCCGTCAGGGCATCTGTGACACTCACATCTACAACCAAAGATTAGTTTTAGTAGTTTGTTAAACATATATTGTTCCGTCTTTATAAACAACCCCCTTACTACGAAAGAACGACTCCAGCACACTGTCTATATGGTTGTCATTCCCTGGGCTAAGGTGTGTAGAGAACTGGATAGTTCTCATTACTCGTTGTGGTTCCCCCCATTGTAAATCTGTTTCACATGTGTAGTTAGTTGGCATATTAGTTAATTATTTTTTTTACTTCTGATAGAAGTTCATTATGACCGTGTATAATACCCCATTCTGTATCAGACCATACATCTTTAGATTCTTTTTCCTTCGGAAGTTTTAATAGTAGCTCTTCTTTGTATTGGGTGCGAATCTCATCACCAGAAGCTAGCAATGCCTGGTTATAACCATCTTCGATACCTACAGAGTAGGTATCATCGTATCCTTTCTTGTACCCTTCCTTCCTACCTTCTTCTCTTGCTTTCTCTTCACGGGAGGAGAGAAG
>ERZ869925.267-NODE-267-length-38759-cov-4.830844_pt1 | contig 38759 bp, 48 predicted proteins | sample MGYA00579311_ERZ869925 | MGnify/ENA primary metagenome ERZ869925 (study PRJEB32216, sample SAMN09231817) | wastewater metagenome | place: USA: Maryland | collected 2016-07-30 | study: EMG produced TPA metagenomics assembly of the PRJNA472060 data set (Reclaimed...
TTACACCTACAATGTACAATCCATTTAACTTTGCTCCAGTTAAAGGTATCATGACTCGTTACGCTAAAAAGGTCGTAAACAACAGGTTCTACGGAGCTATTCGTGTTGACGGTGTACCTACATTCAACGTAAATGAATTAAGATAATCTTATCTTATATAAACTTAAAAGGTGGTATTTTTACCACCTTTTTTGTTTTATATACTTGACCTTTTAATATATTATTCGTATATTTATATTATGAAGAAAATAGAATTAAATGAAAATCAAATAAAGGAAGTTATAAAACTCTACACAATAGACTTATTAGGTACACCATCTATTGCATCAAAAATAGGTATTGATAAACGAGTAATTAATAGAACACTTAAAGAAAATGGTGTTATAATAGGACCATCTGGTAGACGAAATATTGGTGGTAGAAAGAAAGCACAAGAAAGATATGATAGTAAACCAGAAGTAAAAATAAAAAAATCTAAAAATCATAAACTCTGGAGACAAGGTAAAGAAAAACATTTAAAATTATATAGTAAAAAATGGAATCAAGATAATAGAGAACATGTAAATAAATATAAACGTGATTATGAACGCAAAAGACGTGCTGAAGACCCTAAGTATAGGTTAGGTATTAGAACTCGTACTGCTGTTTGGACTTGTTTAAAAGAACGTAATATTGCTAAATATCGATCTACCTTTGATTTACTGGGATATACTATAGAAGAACTTATGATACATTTGGAGAAACAATTCACTGAAGGTATGACATGGGATAACTATGGTGAATGGCATGTAGATCATAAGAAACCAATGGCAAAATTTAATTTCACCAGCACTGAAGATCATGAATTTAAGTTATGCTGGGCATTAGATAACCTTCAACCATTATGGGAATTGGATAATCTTTCCAAAGGTACAACATATTTATACTTATGAAACTCCTTCATATTTTTGAATCATTAGGTTTTAACACGTTAAAGGATAAATTATTATCTTTGGGTGGAACCGATGTTAATGAAGTATATGAAGAGAATCTATCTGAGTTATTACAAAAAGGTGTTTTATTTAACCCATCAAAAGTAGTTATTGTTAAAATGGATGTTAGTAAATGCCATTCAAATTCTGCTTGTTTCTGGGGAAACTATACTAATGAACACGGTAAAGAAAGTCTTAAAATTGCTACTGGTTGGGTGTTAGATGGTGAAAAATGGTACCAACACTCTTGGTTATATCAACCAAAAACAAATAAAATAATAGAAACCACCCACAAAAGAAAACTATACTTTGGTTATATCTTATCTACTGAAGAAGCTGAACGATTTTATTTTGATAACTATTAATATTGCGGTATAAATTATTTCCTAAAACCCTTCTTATTTAACACTTTACAGACAGTTTCTAAATAAATTTGCGGTATCTTTTACGGCATCACTTGACCTTTTACAAAGTTTTAGTATATTTATAAGTACGTTAACTAAACGTATTGGTTCCGAGTCAAAATGACTTCGATTTATCCAAAAGGTAAAAAAGGCATCAGTACAAATAATAAAAATTAAAAAGTTAAAAACATGAAACAAACAATCTGCGCTCCTACTGGAGTGCCAACCGCATTCATTGCGTTAAACAAATCACGAATCAAAGTTTATCATAAAGAAACCAACCCTACCTATTATTTGGCCAAGGGTACTGAGTTTATGATCGAACTATTCAATCCAACAACAGATGTTGTCTTAGCAAAAGTCCATTTAAATGGAACCGCTATTGCTCAAGGTGGATTGGTATTAAAACCTGGTCAAAGAGTATTTTTAGAACGTTATATTGACGTTGCTAAGAAATTCTTATTTGACACTTATGAGGTTAACAACACATCTGAAGTAAGAAAAGCAATTGCTGAAAACGGTGATTTAAAAGTAGAATTCTATAGAGAATCTAAACCTACTTTTAATCAACCAGTAATTGACTATGTAAACCATTATCATTATCACTATGATAACACTTATAGACCATATTACAGTCCTTATTACAACCCATTATGGTGTGGTAGTGGAACCATTAATTGTTCTAATGGTATGAGTACAATAACAACTACTGGAACAGCTATTGCTGGTTCTGCTGGAAGTTCATATACTTGTGATGGAAGTACATCAGCATTTAATTCTAGTTCTACATATACTAGTAGCATAGGAGCATCTGCTGGTGATAGTAATGTGACCATGGATTCACTTAGTGATGACCAACCAGTAAGAAAAAGAATTCTAAAATCAATGGCCATGGGTAACGTGTTACGTTCTAAATCTATTGAAACTGGAAGAGTTGAAGCTGGGTCATCATCTAATCAACAATTTGAATACGTAAGTAAATCATTTGATTCTTATGCATTCCATACTGTTGAGTATAAGATGTTACCTTTATCTCAAAAGGTTAATACAACTCAAGACCTTAATATTAAAAGATACTGCACATCTTGTGGTTCTAAACAAAAAGAAGGTTATAAGTTTTGTCCAAATTGTGGGGCAAAAGCATAAATAAAAATAATAGTTAACGTATTAAAATGGGTGGCTTCGGTCACCCATTTTTATTTATAGACTTGATAATTTCAAATTATATTAGTATATTTACATATAAAAAGAAACCAATGAAAATAGATGCAATTATGTCAGAATATACTAATGGGTTTATTGATGTTGAACAATTAGTTAAAAAGTACCCTAATGATATGGATTTAGGGAGAGAAGTTAGAAAACTTATTAACGAAATGAAAGAGGCAAAACCTACATTTCCAATGTCGCATTTATATTAAACCCAATTACTACCTTGTTCACAGATTGTGGATTGGATTGCTGCCCACCAAGTATTTGACTCATCAACCATGGAGTCTCCAGACATATGTTTAGTCTTAACTTCTTGTCCTATTAATTGATCTTCATGTTTCCAGTTTTCTAATGGTTTAGAAATCCTGTCCCATAATTTAGGATTTTGATCTGGGGTTCCAATAGCATTTATGATAAGTTGTAGACCTTCTTTGTATGTAGCAACACTCATAGTATTACAAGCAGTTTGAGTCCCTTGATTCATGTTTTGACCATCAATCATTTGTTCTCTAAGTCTACGTTTTATTAACTCTTTCATTACTGTGATCTTCTAAGGTCGGATTGACTTACAATATCGAATTGAACTACATTTTTAATTGTAGTTGTTTGTTGATTTGATGAGACTAACACATCTAAATAATAAGTGTTAGGAATTAAACTTTCAGTGTCTAATAAGAAATAGTAATAATTGTTCGCCATTTCAACAGGTTGGAAATCTATTACTGTTAATTCATTTGTTCCTTCAGAAACATAAAGTCTGTATTGTAGATCAGATATGTTTTGGGTTTGTTCTACCGTATAAGGTATTCTTGCTGATACAATAACTTTTCTGATATCACCTCTTTTTATCTTTTCTTGGTTTTTAAGTCCACCGATAGAAATACCAACTTCTTTAGGTAATCCATCATTATCCCCGATATTGTAATACCCAAAGCTGTCTTTTAACTCAAAATTAAGTGTTATATCAGGTCTAGAAACACCACCTATGGTAATACCACTCCATATATCACTATAAAGGGTTCCTTCATCACCTGAAGAGGTAGGAATACTTATATCTATCGAATATACCCCTAATGTAACATGGGTTACAGCAGTAGAGGTATAACTTGTGTAAACCACCCCATCATTGTCTTGAATTTGGACACTAGGAATGGTATCCAAATTTGTTGGATTTCCAGCTAGATTGACGTACAGATATAACTTGTTAGGTTTGTCTAAGAAAAAGTTGTTCCTATCGTCTGTAATGTGGTTAGAATACACTGTTTCGACATATGGTTCATAGAAAGTTTGGGTATTATTGGTGTAAAACCCTACGTATTGTAAACAAGACGCTTCAGTTGCCTCTAAAGTGCCACTAAACGCTATTCCTAACCCGTAATGGGTATCACCAGTTAAAATACCATTAACATAGTCAGTTATATCCATTTCTATGTTTTCGTTACCTTTATCAAAGTGTTGAGAAGTAATAGTTATTGCGCTGGACGAACCAGAATAAACACCACTTCCACCACTCCAAATTTCACCTGTTTTAGAGAACATCCAATTAGACGGTCCAGTAGAGAATGAACAACTTCCAACCAAAACATCACAAGTGCTATAATCATAACCAACACCATTATCCCAGTCTTGATCTATTCTAAATAAAATAAGATCAAATGAACTTGCTTGTGCCATTCCTTGGAATGTTCCATTTAAAAGTGAAGTATCGAAAGAAGAAGTATTTGTAAGTCTAAGTGTATGTCTTAATTTTGTTAAGTCTGTGAATGTACCACCAGTATAAAGATCAACAAGTCTTGTAGTATCGATATCAAATATGAATCTGCTGTATTGATTAGCAGCACCTATACCTCCATAAAACAATTGAGCTACTGGATTTAACCCAGTATTAGCAGTTGTATTACTAGCGATTGTATTATTTTTTGAGAAATAGGTTCTAACTACCATAATGGTTTTCTATATAAATATCAAAAAAGTTTAATTAATTCGTATATTTTTAGATAACATTTGGTTTTCTAAAGCATCTGCTTTCTTTTTAAATAATGCTAATGCTTGTTTGTTTCCACTGGTAGTTAAATCAGTTGCTTTGTTACCGTTACCATTATGTACATGGTTAAATAACGCATCTTTAAGAAGTCTTAAATATTCTAATAATATATCTCCAAATGGTAGTTGATGTGCCTCATCTAAAACTCTAAGTAACTCATCATCACTGATAAGATTTGTTTGGTTGGTCAGATTGAATAGTGGTGAACCATCTTTGTGTGTTAACAAATTTATTTTATTGGCAACAATATTTGTTACCGAACCTTTAACTTCTTTTACAGAATTTGTGGCAGCCGCTAATATAGCGTTATCCTTTATTTGAATATATGCTTGTGTAGAATTATTAAACGTAAAATTAAATGGGTTGTTTTGTGTTGGAGTTGTTACAACAAATTTACCAGCTCTTAATAAAACCTCAGTATTTTTAAATGTTATGTCAGCATTATTTCTACCTTGAACTGAAATGTCATCTTCACTTGGAAATACACCAGCAACTTCTGGTACTGTGTTTATTGAAACGCTTGGTGCTATATGTCCAAATTCAAAACCAGATAACGCTGTTGAAGAGATTTGATCGTTAGGTAAATATTGTGATTGAGATATTATTGGTCCTAAGTATAATCTATCTATATGCGATTTTTGGTTAGAGAATGTAAATATAAGAACTGCTTCACCGACATTAGGTCTTGAAGCAAAGAACTTTGGCACCATTGGAAAACACCACGCTAATTCTTCAGTTGGAATGGAATCATCTCCACCTTTACTAACAGAACCTTTAATAGCAACTTTAATTCTACCTAATGATTGTGGGTCATTAACATCAGTTACTTGACCTATTGCAATATTTTTAAAGTCTTGTACTTTTTGTAGTACAGGTGGTTTACCAGAATTATATTTGTTTGTTCCTTCTATTGGCATATTACTCCCCTCCCTTTAATCTTTTAACTAAAAGTTTGTTTGCTTCTTCGAATCTTTTTTCTATCTCAACCATCTTTTCATAATCTTTAAGCATTTTTAATTTTAATGCTTCATGGTCTGCTTCCATTTGTTTTATTTCAAATAGAATTTCGTTGTTTGATTTGTTTTCTAGATCACTCATAACATTATCTTATTATCCCATTACCTACACCCATCTCAATAGTAGCACCTTGAGATACCACAGGTGCGCCTAAATTTCCAACACCTACTGTTGTTACACCAACCCCAGGTGGTATAACTACATCTACTCTAGATTCTGTAAGTAATGCGTTTATTATTTCTTGAACTCTTATAACTTCCATTGCTTCTTCAACATTAGGTCCATCAGCAAACACGTTTCCAACTTGTCTACCAGCTTCAGATTGTCTTGAAATTATTCTTGCTGCTATAGCACTGGCAGACAGTCCTGGTCTTAGTTTAGCACCAGTCATAATTAATGGTGGTGGTAAAGGTTCTACAGGTGCCTCTGGAATACTAAATGCGGCTAATATAACTTTTAAGATATTACTAATATCCCCTAAATTAAACCCAGTACTTGGTCCAGCCTTTTGTGTTGTTTTATTATCCATTATGTTAATCCTTGTATTATTCTTAATGTCTCTTGTGGTATACCAATAAGACTTAATAATTGTGATAAATTTGATTTACTTTTTTCTATTAATTTTTTTGCTTCTGCTTGTGCCACTAAACTCGCTATTTGTTTTAGGGCTAACGCTAATAATACTTTAAGTATCATAAAACTTATTCTTTTCATTATATCTATAATGAGGGTTCTATTTTGTTTAATGAAATCAACACCATCTTTAAATGTAGCATTTTGCCCATATATTATTCTATAATTAAGAGCGAATATAGTAACTACTTTAGGTGATAAAACAATATTAACAATTGTTTTGGTTATGTTATTAATAATTTCTTGAATGAAATTAAGTTTAATTGTGATATTATCACTTGGGTTAGTTGAATTTAAAGTATTTTGATTGGCGATAGATGTTAAGTTTGCTGTGATCGCTTCTTTTTGTTCTATTACATCCGTTGCTCCAGTTATGGCAGAATTCATTTCAGTTAAAAAACTGATAGGTACACTTGCTGTTATTTGATTACAACATTGTAGTTTTAAAACACCATTTTTCCTATTGTCTGCTTCTTCTTGTATTCTGGCAATTTCTGGGTTTGTAAATACAAACCAACCATCATCAATAACATCATCACTGTCGCTATTTAATATCGATTCAACTATAGAGTTTATTTTCCCTTCATTCTCTAATTGTTTTTTTGTTTTATAGAATGATATTGACCCATATATAATGTCTAAAATTCTACTAATTATATTTTGAGTGTTGAATAGAGTTAAACTATCTACAAAATCATTATTTAAATCAGTTAATGTTTTTGAATCGTAATTTGAATTGGCAGTTATTGTAAATGTGTTGTTAGGTATGTTTCCACTACCTTGTGCTACGAATTTAAAATTTAATATGTTTTGTCCTATTGGTGTGAGACTTCCCCAAGATTTCACAGTATTATTTGCTTGTATTGCACCAAACATAAAAGTGTTTAAGTCGGTGCTATTGGTTAGCACTGGTGTTACATCATTATATAAATTGTTTCCTACATTAGTACTTGGATTTACTAAAAATAAATCCGTGAAGTCTATTTTATTTACTGGTAATACAATACCAGCACCAGTTGATTTCATAAATGCTGGGATACTTGGGTCCACACCACAACTTACAATTGATTTAAGGGATTGTTTTAATGCTGTTTTGATTTCAAGTTCTATATCCTTCAAACCATAAGTTAATGTATCAACCACGGTACTAACTAATATTTCAAAACCGACCAATGCTTTTAATAGGTCGGTTAAGAACATAATTGAATTACCTTTATTGTTGATTGACGCTAATGATGAACTAGTACTTAACTTAGGAAACCCTTGTGTTAAGGTTGTTAATGCAGCAATATTGCCAAAAACTTTTGTCTTTTGGTCTATTAACGCCATAATTATTCACCTTCCTTTTCCTTTTCTATATCCTTATCGTTTTTTAACATTTCTCTAATAGATTTGAAATCGCTTAGAGATGCTTTACCATCACTTCTTTCACTTATTGCTGCTTCAGCATCACCATTACTTTTAATGATATCACTTTGTAATTTGGCCAATTCTAATTTTATTTTGATTGCTGAATCTTTTACTTTTAATAGGTTCCCTTTTTCTTTATATACTTTTGTCAGATCATCAACATCTAATCCATCTGGGGAGTTAGGCACAGCAGTGGTTAACTCATTGATACTCTTTTGAGCGTCAGTAATTTGTAAACATGCATCATTATAGGTTTCTTGCATCAGACTAGCTAACGATTCATTATCATTAATTTTAACATCTTGCTTCTTTTTTCTAGGCATAGTTTAAGTATTATTTAACCTTGTTATTCACTATAAATACCTAAGAAAGTGCTTTTTTATGGGAAAATTTATAAACCATTATGCTTTAATAACTCATAAAGGTCTTTATATCGTTTCATTGCTAATCTTATATCTTTAGTTGATAAATTAGTATAATTTCGCATTGTTTCCAGTATTTGATTCTTGTTGTATTTGGACCCACCACTCATAGTGTTGAATGCTGTTTCCCAATTTTCAAATATTTCAATAAGTGCTTCACCGACTTTTCTTTCATTTTCGGTTAGTTTCTTCTTAGGTGGATGTTTTTCATCATTCATTTCCTCTCTAATACCATTAGCGATCTTTTTGATGAAGTCATCCATGGAAAAATTATCGCTATCTATTACATAAGATAATTCTTCTCTTTGTTCTATACTTTCAGACATATCCTCATAGGGTGATGTCTGTTTCATGTGTTTCTCATCCTTGATGAGTAACCCCAAGTTATAATTTTTACAAATTGTACCATAATAAGAATATGCTTTCTTTCCTCTACCTTTCTCGAATTTAGCAGCCTTTGTGATTAGAAACGAAATTGTATCGACACATTGCTCTTTAAGTGTAAACCCTTTTCTGTATAATTTGTATTTTTTGATGATTAATTCAATCATCTTTTCCAACGGATATTTTAACTTCTCGTTGTAAATTATATTCTTTTCAACTTCATCTGTAGATTCTAAATACTTAGTGATAGCTTCTTCTTCTTCTGGACCAAAGTACAAATCATTTTTCCTTTTGCGTCCTCTTTTAGTTGCCATTTAAGCATTTTGTTTCTCGTATGTCATTATTCTATCGCCTTTGAAATAATATTCTTTCTTAGCTTGTGCTAACCACCATCTTGCTTCTGCTGGGTCAATTGATTTCATATATTCTGAAAATAAAGAACCTGATCTTTGATTGATGTGTTTATAACCAAATCTTGGTATGACCATTGTTTTAACGTTTTTAAATGTCATTCTCAATAAGAATTCATAGATAAATGTTAATTTAATGTTTGTTTTAAATCCACCAAAACTGTCTATAACAGATTTTTTAATTACAATACCATCAATGTTGAAGTTCTGATATGATAACAATGCGTTATTATCTAACACACCTAATTCATCAGAGAAACTATTTGCCCATACAGCTTCGTTTGTAAATCCTATGAACTGACCGTTTGAATCCACGTCAACTACGATAGGCATAAACAATTCAACGTCTTTATGTGCGTTTCTGTATTTAACCACATTTTGGAACCAGATTTTAGCATATTCATCATCGAATTCTAAAATAGATATCCATTCTGATTTTGCTTTTGAAATCCCTAAATTTACTTGTGATGCGAAATCAGTTGGTCCGTCATTTTCTACTATAACTACAGCATTGTTAATACTACCAAAATCAAATGATTTTACATGTTTGTATACTTCACTATCTTTAGGTACCACAATAACTAATTCATCTGGGACTACTGTTTGATCTTTTACACTTTGCACAGCATTTGCGAAAAGTTGTTTTGTATTTTCATCCAATTCATGAACTGGAAGAATAACTGCAATATTGTTTTTTTCGTACATATTTTTATTTTTAATTAAGCGTTAGTTTTAGATTCAATTGCGTTTGCAATCATTGTTTTATATTCATTAACCCTGTTTTGAACTAATTTTGAATATACATTAGTTAGTTCTGTTTTTTGTCTTTCAGGGGTATATTTCCCTTGGCTATCTGTGATACCAGTTGTTAAATCAGATGGAATTGAATCTTCTAGATATACTTTCATAAATGTAGCAATCAATTCTGGTATGTTAATAGTTGTATTAGTCCATACACCATTACTCTTAATTATTGTATTACCCGCTTCATCTTTTGTTTCCATCCATTCTGGGATAAGATTAGGCATTTTACCAATAACTGGGGTGTTACATTCAATTGCTTCTAATGGGAATGTACCAAATCCAGCAGTATCATCAATCCAAACCGCTAAACATGATTTACCTAATTCAGTTGCAAATTGTTGTCTTGTTAACCCTCTTAATTCTTTAAATGTAACCCATTTATAAACTGGGTATTGTAAGTAAAAAGATTTAGCAATCTTAGCTGCATCACCATGATTTCTAGTGTGTATTGCTACAACTGGAACTTTTGGTTTATCACTATCTTTAAAATATGTTGGGATTGATACTGGGACTACGTGAGTTTGAATTGAAGGGAATAAATTTCTTAAATATTGTGCTTGTTTTTCACTTGTTGTGATAACATCATGGAAACCATAATCAGTATTCCATCTTTTACCTATTGGAAGAAGTTCTAATAGATAATCATAACTTTGTGAAAATACAACTTTTCTACAAGGGAACGCTTTAACTTGGTCCATAATGTTAGAAAAAATTTCTGGAATAATAATAAAGTCAGCTGGTGATATATTAAGTTGTTTACTTTCTAAGGATACGTGAGACAATGCTGCGTATTCTTCACCTAACCATTCAGAAATACCTGAACCGTTTTCATCTGGTTTTAATTTATAATCATTTTTTTCATGCAAGATATGCGCTTTATATCCTAACTCGTTAAGTAATTTAACGTGTTCATATATGTTAGCAATACCTGCTGTTGGATTCCCTTTGGTATCCAAAGTGAAGAAATACAAATTAAAATCTTTAGTTTCTAATTTATCAATAACGTTTTTCACCTGCGCTATTTGTTCTTCAATTGTTTGTTTTTTTTCTTCCATTGTTTTTATTTGTTTGTTGTTATTATTCATGTTGCTTTAAAATACCTTCTTTCATAAGAGTATTAAATGCCATTTTATATGATAAAGGAGTCTTATCTAAAACTCGATCAACACCAAGTGTGTCATCTGCTTCTTCATCATAATCAATCAGGATTTCAATACACATTCTTAATGTGTCGTATTTTGCTGCATCAATTTCTTTTACTTTATTATACGTTCTTTCGATCACTTCAACACTAGCGATTGAACCGTCTGGGTTTAAAGTTGTTTTCTTTTCTATATCTGTAACTCTACCAACTGCCCAATCTTTGTTTGGGGTTATGGCATCATCTAATGCTTTGATATCGATATAATAAATTTCACCTCCAAATTCTATCATGTTAGTTAATTTCTTCGTATGTTGTTATTTTTGTGTTAAGAATTTTTTCTCTAAGTGCTTCGTCTTTCATAAAATCCATTAATGAATCTATTTCAAAATCTGCTTTAACATCTTGGTTATAGCTTGATTTCACTTTAACACTTATTTTACCTGCTGGTTTACTTTCTAATGCTGTTGGGTTTGCCGTAATTAAAACATCTACATTATTCCATTTATCAGCATGTTTTGTTACAAAACGAATGTTTTCTATTTTACATCCAAGTTTAGATAAGAAGAAAAGAGTTGATGGTTTGCTTTTATCTGCCTCCATACTAACTATTTCTACTTTATGGTCAGTAAGGTCTTTTATATCCATTAAGAAATGGTTAAAATGGTTCATTATACCATCATGTAGTTGATCGGCATGACCAAATATTTCTAACGCTGCTTCAACATAAAGAAACTTATTCAATTCATTTATATCTTTAAACTCGAAGTATTCAAGTAAATCGAAATGTTTTACGTCTTCTTCTTTAATATGAGTTTCACCTATGTATTTTTTATAGGTGTATGTGAATTGACCAATAAAGTCTCGTAGTACTTCGTTTATTGTTATACCTATTTTAGCCATAATTAATCTTATTTTAACTAAATTTATTAAATACTTGATTAATGTAAACAGTATTTTTAACTATTTTACAAATATCTTTAATAAATTATAAGAATGGACTATTTGGTAGGTCTGATTATTGATTTAATCCAAGTAATCAATTTTGTAATTAGCGTGATTTTAGGTATGGTTATATTAGGGTTTGGTTGTTTAACTAATTCTTTTGCCTTGTTATATTCAATAAAAATAGGTTCTATTTTCTTAATTAGTGGGTTTCTAACAACATCTTCAAGACCCAATTCTAATGTCCCTATTTCTTCTATATCTTTAAACTTATCTAATAAAAATTTTAACGCAGTATCTTTTTTACTCTTAGAGTCTATTTGGTTGTAATCACCTAAAAGTATCATCTTACTATTGGTACCCAATCTGGTTAGTATTGTTCTTATGTTATCAATGTTAATATTTTGAACTTCATCTATTATTACTAAAGCATTATCTATATTTATACCTCTAAGGTATCCTATTGGTAATACTTCTATCAACCCAAACTCTTTTAGTTTTTCTGTTTTTTCTTTACCTATAAGTTTCTCGAAATTATTAATGAATGAATAAATTACTGGTTCCATTTTATCTTCAATAGACCCCTTTATATATCCTATATCTTCTGTTTTTAATGTTATGACAGATTTGATTAAAACTATTTTATCATATCCTATTTTTAGTTTTAATAATTTTATTGCTTCAGCACAGGATAAATATGTTTTACCACATCCAGCTGGACCAGAACAAATAATTACTTCCTTCTCTTTAATTAAGTTTAATAATTTTTTCTGGTTTTCTGTTTTACATTTAAGGTTTATATTAGTGTTTTCTAATATATTTTCTTTGGTTAGTGTTACTCTATGGTGAGTAAATTCTTGAGGGTTTTCTATGTTATTTTTGTAGTTCGATTTTCTTTCTGAAGATTTTCTAGACATAGGTTCTTTCTATGTAAATATCAAGAAAACCTTAATAATTGTTAATAATTGAACTTATTTTAAGTATATCGTCTATTGACAGATTTTGATGATTTGGAAGATAAAACCCGATTTTATCGATCAAATCACAATTACCAAGAAAATTACTTTTACCATATTTTTCATACCAGAATGGTTTATTACCCATATTGCCAGCAATTAGTGGTCTAACCTCTATTTTATTTTGTTGTAGTTCTTTAACTATTTCATCACGTTTTGGGTGTAAAATAGGGAACGCAAAATTAGAAATAAAATCTTCTTGGTCTACCCTAAGTTTAAGTAAGTTAGATTTTATATTTTTTAAATAACTATTTAGATTCTGATTTCGTTTTACAGAGTAATCATCTAATCTATCAATTGCTCTAATACCTATGAATGCCTGTAAATCTGTTGATCGCAAATTCATTCCAGGTAAATAAAAATCATATGACATATTGAATATACTTTTAGAATTATATTTTTCACGTAATTCTTTTTGTTTCCATTCTGGAAGGTCTCTATCCCATCCATGGCTACGCATCATAAGTAATAAATGATAAAATTCTTCATCATTAGTGTTTATGAAACCACCTTCAATAGTACTTAAATGGTGTCCATAATACATTGAGAATACTGAAGCGAAACCAAATGACCCAAGATAATTATCACGATATTTTGAACCCATTGATTCGCAAATATCTTCTAATAAGATAACACCATATTCTTCACATAAATCCATTAGTTCTTTCATTTTAGGTACAAAACCTAATGGTGCAACAGATATGAATACTGATGGTCTATGGTCTTCAAATATTTGTTTTAATTGATTTAAATCACAAGATAAGTCCTCTAAATTACAATCACATAATATCGTTTCTAAACCTAATAACATTGGTGAACTTACATCTGTCACCCAACTTAATGCTGGTGCAACAATTTTTTTATTTTTTAAATATTCACCCTCATTTAATGCTGCTAACATTAATAATATGGCTGATGAACCAGAGTTTACGAATACTGAGTATTTAGTCCCTATTTTTTTCGCCCATTTTGCTTCCAATTCGGATGTTAATGGTCCTTTCGTTAATCTTGGCATTGGTTCTTGTGACAACCATTCTATCAATGCGTTTATATCTTCTCTGTTAATTGTGTCGCTAACTAAACTAATCATATTACATTTTATTATAAACTTCTTTAATCCCATCATATAATTTTATGAACTTATAATCTGGGATTAAGTTATGTAACCTTTCAGTACTTATATCTTTTCTATATTGACCGTTAGGTTTGGTGTTATCATATTTTATTTCTAAGTGTTCGTTATTTGTTGCTTTTAAAGCAATTAATGCCATATCATGTATTGATAAATTTTCATCATTGGCCACATTTAAGTTATCATAAATATCTCTATCAATCATGATCTTTATGATGTTTGCTAAATCTCTTGAATGCATAAATTGTCTTAATGGTGTTCCATCACCAAATAATGTAATATGTTTTTCATTATTCTTTACCGCTTCTTTTATTTTAACTATTAAAGCTGTAACAAAATGACTTTTTATGATATCTGTTTTGTCATTTTCACCATATAAATTACAAGGAATAACATAGTTATATTTAGTTCCATATTGCTTATTATATGCATCTATTTGAACCGCAAATGCTCTTTTGGCATAACTATATGAAAAGTTTGTTTCTGGTGGTGGACCAGCGTGTAAATCAGTTTCTAATAATGGGTATTTATCCATTACGTCAGGGAAAATACAACTACTGAGAACACCTATAAATCTTTCAACATTATATAATTTTGAACATTTAACCATTAGCGTATTCATAATTACATTGTCATCAAAATATTCTGCTGGTTTATCCATATTATCTAAAATACCACCAACTTTTGCTGCTAAATGAATTACTACCTTTGGATGGTAGGTTAAAAACATTCTTATCACATGATTTTGACTTGTCAAATCAAAATCTTTGCGCTGTATGTGTATAGCATTAGGGTATAGTTTTTTTAATTCTTTTCCAAGTAACCCATTACTACCAGTAATTAATATTTCATTTTCTTTTATCATTATTTTGATAATTTTTCCATCCAGTAATCAACCATTTCTTGAATTAATGTCTCGAATGTATATTCTGGTTTCCACCCAAGAGTTTTTCTAATTTTACTTGAATCACCTTTCAAATATGGTAATTCTTCTGGTCTAAGAAATTTAGGGTTTTGAACCACATAATCTTTATAGTCCATTCCCAAATGTTTAAAGACCACATCACATAAATCTCTAACAGAATGAGTATCCATTGTTGATACTACGAAATCTTCTGGTGTATCGTTATTAATAATCATATGCATTGCTCTAACATAATCTTTAGAGTGACCCCAATCTCTATAAGAATCCAAATTACCCATCTCTAATTTGTCTCTTAATCCTAATTTTATTTCAACTGCCGATTTAACAACTTTAGTTGTAACGAAATTGCTTCCACGTCTTGGTGATTCATGGTTAAATAGAATCCCATTACAAGCATGTAATTTGTATGCTTTTCTATAATTTCTAACTAAACTATAACTAAATAATTTAGAACAACCATATGGACTAACTGGTGTCATTGGAGTTGATTCTCTTTGGAACATATCTGAGTCAACGCTATCACCGAACATTTCTGATGAACTAGCTTGATAGAACTTTGCGTTAGGACAAATTTGTCTATATGCCTCTAACATATTTACAATACCCAACGCATTTGTTGCAACAGTAAATTGTGGTACATCAAAGCTAATTCTAACATGACTTTGCGCTGCTAAGTTATAAATTTCGTCTGGCATTACATTTCTTAAAATTCTTTCAATTGAACTTTGGTCCAATAGGTCACCATAGTATGTATGGATTTTTTCATCAAGATGTGCTATTCTAGCGTCTTGATTTTCTGATGTAGAATTCCTTCTAATAATTCCATGTACTTCGTAACCTAATCCTACTAAGTATTCAGCCAAATAACTTCCGTCTTGACCGTTGATTCCTGTGATAAATGCTTTTTTACTCATTCTTTTTAAATATTTTCATTTGTGTTAAGTCTGGCCAATCGGTTACTACCCATTGTCTAGGTTCAGTGTTTATTTTTTCATCTATTATATTTAACCCTAATTGAGCAGTCTCTGGTGTCATATAATAATGATACCCTAATGTATCTATATCTTGATCTCTCCATGGTACGTTAGGTAATCTACCATCATATGACATCTTTTTTAATTTAATTGCTGCCTCTTTATTGTCAGTTAATATTATACCACCTCTTCCTAAATTTAAGTGTTTTTGGTATTGGAAACTGATACCCATAAATGTATTTGGGATATAACTATTTTTTTTCCAAAGAACAGCAGCATCAATTATGTTTTCAGTTATATAATAATAATCCTTCCAATCTTCATCTTTCCAATTAAGTCTTAAACTTAATTTATAAGCAAGCATTGGAATGGATAAATATGTTCGTTTTGGACAACTTATAGATGCTTTAGGTACTGCTCCAACAACACCTGTGTATCTTAAACATAATTCAATACCATGTGTGCATGAATCAACAGCAATAGCATAAGGAGCACCAAAGAATTCTGCCACTCTTTTTTCAAAATCACCTACTACTTCAAAATTTATTTTTTTCATTTTTTTTTAGTTTTTTACTGCTTCCATGTTAAGACTAATTAATGTTCCATTTTCTTTATCTCCTTTAGGTGCCATATAGGCTTGAGAATGGTCGTCAAATTGAGCGTGGTCTGTATCTCTCCACTCATACCATTTGACATCACTAAAACCCATCTCTCTTAACAATTCAAGTAAACTATCAAAATCGTAAGTGGTTTTATGGTAAATTGCTTTATCAGACATTGACCATTTACCGTATAACGGACCAAGTAAATCGTTTAATTTTACTTTGCCTATTCCATACAACCTAATCATTTCTTCAAAATCTGGTGTTGCTAATCTTAAAACACCTCCAGACTTTAATGCTCTTTTCCATTCAGTTAGTACTGTTTTTATTTCTTCTCTATCAAAATATGCTATCAAGTGTGATGCATATATTACATCTACTGTATTATCCTTAAAAGGCAATTGAGTGACATTATGATACTTTAAATGTGGAAAATCACCACCATCAATATGAATCCAATCTGAACCAAAATCTCTTCTACCGCAACCTAAATGTAATTTAATCTTTTCCATCTAAAAATGTTTTATCTAATTTTTGACCCTCGTAAGGACCAGTTTTATATTCATATACGAGAGTATTATCCTCTTGTATTTCATAATTGTGTCCACCTTCTAAAGTATAACTTGAGTCTCCTACTTTTAATATAGGTGTGGCAATTATTGTATCATCTAGATCATAAAATATACATTTTACTGAACCTTGAATTACCACCCAACTTTCTTGAGCTATTACGTTTCTAGTTCTTTCTTTCCATATATGTTTATGTGGTCTAAATGTTTTTCCTTTTTCCATGTTCAACATAGAACATTGTAAAAAGTGTTCAGCAGGTACGATATCTTCTCTACCTGGTTTAATATCTTCTAATCTAACTATTATATGTAATAGTTTATCTGGTTTAACTTTTGAATATATCTTTTCCATTTTAAATTTTTTGTAAAACTATTATTGGTTGATGGGCACCACCACTTACCCCATCCCTATGTGGTTTTTTACCGTTTTGTCTTCTATCCCACTCATTAACATCAAAGTCTGAATCAACCCATCCAAATTGATCGATTATTTTAAAACCTTGAATTAATAATGGAAATCTATGTCTTCCATAAACCCTATGAGCATTCCATAATACTTGATCTATACCCATAGGAACAGATAAAAAGCACACACCACCAGTTTTAAGATTGTTATATAAATCTTTCATTGCTTTTAAATCACCATCTGGGTCTAATAAATCACCATATCTACCTAATCCAGAATGTTCAACTGATGATATAGAAATAGCGACATCGTATTCGTGTTCACTTTTAGATAATTCATCAACTGTCATAGTAATCATTTTTGGGTGATCGGTTGTCACTCTTTGATATTCTACCATAGTAACTTTTTCAGCACCATATTGAATAGCCACACCTTCGTAACATGGTTCTTCAGAACCTATAATCAATACGTTTTTATCTTTTATTGGGTATTTATCTATTGCTTCATATAACCACGCATCTGTTTCTGGATAATGCATAGTTTCTTTTTTACTTGCTTTTTCAACAAATGAATTAACAAATGATTCAGAATAGTTTAAATGTTTTCTATTTGAACCAGTTGGAAAATAGAAACTGACCAATTCAATTTTACCATCCATACTATATTTTTTTTTCAATTCTTCTGGAATCTCGTTCATTACTTAATTTTTATAAAAAATTCCCAATAAGCTGGCCAATCTTTTTGACCCAATGGTTTATCAATTAAAATTTCTATATTTTTAGTGAATAATTTTGCAACAGCATCAGAACTTGATAGTACATTTGCGGAATGCATATCTTCAGTATCATTTATTGATAGATGTAATAGAACATATCCGTTAGGTTTTATAACCCTTTCTATTTCCTTAACAAACTTATCTGGGTATAATACATGGTCAAATATATTGCTAAATATGAAATCATATGATGCATCAGAGAATTTCAAATCATGTACATCACCTTCCATAACTAATGGTAAATTATCCACCAGATCAATACCTATAGCATCTAACCCTAATTCTTTAAGAACAAATACTTCTTGTCCTGTTCTAGCCCCAAGACATAATGCATTTTTACATTGTGTCTTTAAAAGTTCGTTATGTTTTTCGAAGTTTTTCCTAAAACCTTCACAATCTGGTGCCCACAATTCATTTAATAATTTTTTGTGTAAATCTGTCCCATGATTCGCTTTAGATTTTTGGTGATTTATGTAATCATCGTAACTACTATATTCTTTTGTTTTAATATCCATTTTAATTTTGTTTATATTCTGATATTATTTTAGCTATTTGTCCAAATGTGCTATTTGGGTGATATATTTGAATATCCGTTTTTGCTAATAAAAACATGTCTTCAATTGCTTCTTGTGCATGGTTTTTAGTTATACTAAAACTATTATAATTATTCCACGCTAAATCATTGTTTTCCTTACTAATATAATTATCCTTAACCCTAAAAATAATATTGTTAGGGTATTCATTAATTATTCTATTTTCAAATTCTTTATCTTCTGTTGATATGAAGAATTTTTTAGTATCATCTTGAGATAAGACTTCAGAAATTTTTGGTAGATAGTAATCCACTGTTGTTCCGAAATCACTACCTCTTGCGTGTATACCTATAACATTTTTAGATAACCCTAATTGTTTAGAAATAGAATCTATTTTTTTGTTAATTTCTTTTTTAGGTATTAACCCTCCAATCCATTTATATGATTTAATCCTATCAACACCACTTAGAAAATTATTGTTGAAAATAACAATATTTTTTTCATCGTCTGTTGATCTGTAAGAATCTTTACCTTGTGCACCAAATTTATCTGTTAATGTTCTAAGTGTTGGGTTTTTGAAGTGCCAATTTTCTCTATCTGCATCATATGCATCACAACACATTTTACAATCTTCCAATTGTGTCATTTCCTCAAGAGTTATTTCTTCAAATTTGTTTTCAAATAAATCTTCTAACTTCGCTAAACAACCATTTGGAATCAGGTTATCCCAATAAACCCTTAATCTTCTACCTGTTTCTTCAGCAATAACAGCAGCTGACGCAAAACTACGTAAACGATTACCTAATCCACTTGTACAATATACTATAACCCCTTTATCCATGTTTTGGGTGAAATCCCCATTTTTTTATAAAATATTCTGTATTATGTCCAGTTATTGCTGCTGAACGATCACCATTAGCATATAATTCAACACCATGGTTTACTCTTGTTGTTTCTGGACCCCATGCTACTGAATAACCACCCTTTTCTATTCTAATACCTAAATCTCTATCTTCGTGTCCATAATGCCCATCAAAACCTTCATCAAACAAACCTATTTCGTCAATAACCTTTTTTTTCAACCCTAAATTAGCAGTACTAAACCATCCGCTTGCTCTACCACCATCAGGGAATTGAAGGATACCTCTACAAACATCAACTTTGTCTAACATGGTAATATATGATTCTACAAATGATACATCATTAGGTATACAATCATCATCTAATAAAATAATATATGGTGATACACATAATTTAGCAGACTCGTTGAATCTGCCTACTCTATGGTAAGCTATATCTTCATTCCAAATATATTTTGTAATAACAGAATACTTAGATGGGTCGATTGTTTCTTTACTTCCATCATCATTAATAATCAGATTAAAATCCATACAGGTTTGATTGGATAGAATTCCTAATGTTTGTATCAATCTATCTTTTCTGTTATATGTTGTAATAATAATATCTACTTTTTTTACTTTCATCTATGTCCTTTCCATCTTTTTTGTGGCATTATTGGGTTTTGATTTAATCCATTATTTGCAAAACCTGGAAGTATTGTTGGTGTAACACCTAAACTCCACAAAACAACTGGTAAACTAATTTGATCTCTGGAACTAAATTTACAAATATGTTCCCACCATCTTAAGTTTATTAATTGTGTTGTAGGTGTATTCTTCCTTATACTAACTGGTAATTCATATAACCCATTATTTTCTGGATAATTTATTTTTTTATAATATGCTACTTGACCATCTACTAATTCTTTAACATCATAATTTATTTTTGTTACTTCTTCGGCTTCTTTATAAACACAGTTTCTGTGTGTATGTTTAAAAACACCTATCTCTCCATCACCTAAATAATTTTTAATTATTTCTATTGGGTGTTGAATTACTTCATGTGTTGCATCAACCCAGAAATAATAATCGTAATCTGGTAACATTAAATGAGGTAATACTTTGTAAATCTTAGCGTTTCTTCTACCAGCAAATTCTTTATGCATAGTAAAATTAACTGCTTCACGTTGTTGCCATACTTTACAATTATGTTTTCTATCAACAAAAGCAATATAATCAACACCATCATAAACGTTTGCTGGGTCAACCAAACTATCCTGTATACCTAATATAGAAGTTAAAATAGCAATTCTCATATACCTAATTCTTTTCTATAATTTTCAACCCATAATTTTAAATTACCTTTAGGTTCCCACCCAAGTAATTCTTTTGCTTTGGTTATTCCAGCAAGAGTTTCGTTAGGTTCTAATACCGTTCCGATATATTCAACTTCACCACCAAACATTTTTGCTAATTCATTAATAGAAGTATTATTCCCATTACCAATATTGATAGATTCTCCTTTACCTACTTTATCTGAGGTTGCTGCAAGGATATTAGCGTTTACAACGTCTTTAACGTATGTGAAGTCTCGTTTCTGGTTACCATCGTTTGTAATAGGTAGTTTTTCCCCATTTAATCGCTTCCTAGCGAATATACCCATTACTAGGCAATATTGACCATCTAATGATTGTCTCTCACCATAAACGTTAAAATACCTTAAAGAAACGGTCTCTAACCCATAAACTAATGAGAACATTTTAGCGTATTGTTCACCTATAAGTTTTTGTAGTCCATATGGTGATAATGGGTTGGTGGACATGTCCTCTGTTAATGGCATATCTTTTCGATTACCATATGCTGAAGAGGATGCGCTATAAATAACTCTTTTAATACCTGCTAACTTTGCACACCACAAAACATTTAAAGTGCCATTAACATTGTTTTTATTGAATCTGATAGGGTCTTTTATTGATGGTTGAACTCTGGCTAATGCAGCTAAATGAAAAACATATACCCCACCATCCATTGTGTTAGCTAAATCGGGTATATTTTCATCATCACATATATCGATATTTTTGAATGTGGCTTTAGGGTTTATGTTCTCTAATTTACCAGTTGAAAGATTATCAACTACCGTTACTTCATAACCTTGATTTATAAGTTCATCAACAAGATTACTACCAATGAAACCAGCACCACCAATAACTATTGCTTTCATATTTGATTATTTAAACCAAATATATGCAAAATTAAAATAATAGTAAAGGTTAGTTGCTAGAATTTATGAAATTTTCTATCTCTGTTTTAACTCTTTCTTGAAAGTTAAAATATTGTATTGATTTATTGTAGTTCTCTTCCATTATTTCTGTTAAATCTTCGTACATTTTTGGTGTTATAGAGTTTAAAATTCTATCAAGATCAGAAATAGTGTCAAACATTATAACACCTTTTTCGTTGAAAAATTCTCCAACGTTTGGACATCCATAATAAATAGGGATAGTTCTAGTCGCAAAACAATCTATTAATTTTTCGGTTATCCAATTATCATGCTTTGCATTTTCTACTATTATTGAGAATTTAGCATGTTCAAATATTATATTTTTAGATTCTATTCTTGGTGGTGTGACAATTGTTCTAATTTTAAAACCATTAATTTCATCAATACCATTGATTCTTTGTAATATCTGGTGTCTAAATATATGACCAGGTGCAAAACTCTTATTACTCATTAAAAATGAAACTTCATTTTGCTTTTCTGGTTTAAATGAATCGAAATCTATCCAACACGAACCAAATATAAAACGTTTGGATTTCAAACAATTATTTAATATGTCTTTATGCCATGCTAAAATTAAATCGAAATTATGTTGATGTTTAATTATATTTGTGACGTTTGACCCTAATACTTCTGGTGGTTCCAATTGTACATATATTTTATATTTTGATGATGGGTTGTATTGTACAGTATCAGTAGATATGCTAACATCTTCAGGTAATGAATATGTTGGTTGTAATGTGCCGTATGATTTAACTTGCTTCATATTGTCTAATTAATTTATTAACCTCTTCGTTTTTCCTATCCATTGTTATCGTATTGGTCAATTGTTTTTCCCATAGTCTATTAACAATAGTAATATCGTTTAGAAAAATTGGTGGACCATATTTTATGTATAATCGTTTGTAATATTCTACATCCATTAACCATATAAAATTTTCATCAAACCTTAAATCAACATCTTTTTTAATTGTGATAACACTTGGGGAACTAATGGTGTTAATACCTCTATGTATATGTTCATTCCACCTTGGATAATGGGGGTTAAAACGATTAACACCATCATTGGTATGTATACAAGCACTAACTAACCAATTCTTATCCAAATCAAAAGCATTCACTGTCAATTCAATACTCTTATTTGAAGATAAGAAATCATCTTGAAAGAGTGGTTTAATAAGAACACCACTACAATTATTCATAGCGGTATTAACATTAGCTGATGAAGACCCAACTTTATAGGTACTTCTAACATATTTTATATCCATTTTTGTATTCCATTTGTCCACAACATTTTTAATCAAATCAGTTGTGCTATGGTCAGATATAACCACTTCTATATTTTTGTATGTTTGGTTACTAATAATATTTAAACTGGAATCTAAAAATTCCCCTCCTTTACCATGCATTTCGTAACATGGGATTGCTATTGATACCTTTATATCTTGTGCCATGTGTTAGGTATTAAATCTTCTGTCGTAAATCCAATTTTATCTGGTCCAAACCAATTAGCAGGTGCAACAACTATTTTACGTCTATTTTTATTTAACCAAGCACCCCACCAAGAAAAACTAGAATTAGCGATTATATTATGTCTACAAAGACTCATTAAATATAGATCGATATAATCTTTTTCATTTTCAATAAATGTAACGTTGTCCCCAACAAAATTCTCCTTACACCATTCAATATCATCAGAAAAAACCAAAAACCTTGTGTCTACTGGCATTGCTTTCATTGCTTTTTTGTAATAATCTAAAGTACAAGTAGGATGATGGGTAGGATGTTTTAAATAATCACCTCTTCTAACATGTATTGAACAAGTATTGTCATGGACATAACCATACTTATCATTTATGTATTTTATTATTTCAGGTGTCGGACCAAATAAATCTAAAATTGTGTCTCTATGTGTAAAATATTTTTCAGATTGAAAATAACCAATCAATTTTAAATTTCTTTTATATGGTATTTTATCATATTGAAATCTGGGTTCATTATATGTATTTGTTACTGGAATAGAACCTTTTATAAATTCGATATTTCTTAATATATTATTTTTATATGAATTGATCTGATTGTGTACAACATAAATATCATCTTCTGAAAATAATGCCATATCATTATTTTCTTTTGCCAAACTAACTGCTGCTGCTATTTGAAACAAAAAGTTTCCTAAACCTCCTTGTAGAAATGTGTTAACCATAAAATTATTTAAAATTTGTTATCATATCTTTTTTTATTTTATAAAATTCTTCTCTATCACTATCATTCAAATTGTTTAATTTGTCACATATAACCCCCATCTCACCTAATTCATAATCATCAGAATACATTTTTTTATGATACATATGTAATACCTCTATTACTGGGTTGTCGGAAGAATGTATTTGATTTTTACTGTTAAGTTTAATCCAAAAAAATTTATCTTCTGGTGAATAACCAGAAAATATTTCAGGGTCAAATCCTCCAATATGAAAAAATGTTTCGTTTTTAACCAATATCGAACCTCCAGGTGCTCCATAGTTGGTGGCACTGATATTAGGATTGTTATTTAAACTAATTTCCCTAAAATCAATTTCGTTATTGATTATTTTAGTTGTAGTCTCTTCATCTAAACACAATACTCTTCTACCTTTAAAACACTGTAATGCTTCAGCATTTTTATTTTTAATATTCTCATCAATATTAATGAAGAAATCATCATAAACTAAACAATCTAAATCATGAAATAAGAAAAACTGACTTTGTTTATTCATTATTGCACCTATATTATGACACAGACATTTGTTAAATGGTTCATCTTTTTTTGATTGTACCCAAAAATAATCAATATCTAAAGATTTAGCATCTTTTTTAGCAAGAGGTTCTGTAGAATGTTCCACTATCATAATTCCAATTTTCTTATTAGAATATTTAATTGCCTTTTTAAAACTATCGATTACTGGTTTAACAAAATAAGTCCTATCCCTTATTGGAATTATGACTGAAATTTCATATTTCTTTAATTGTTTTTTATTTTGTGTTAACTTATAATAATCTTTCTTTTTATTAGTATTAACCAAATTTATTAAACACGTTAAATCATTCATTTTATTAACCTTTGTCTTGGTTTTTTGTTAGTCGTATATGCAATCATTTTGTTTATGTTTGGCATATATTGTTTGTGTTCATTAAATGGGTTTTGATCGTTATATACATAGTGAATCTCTGGCATAAAAGCATAATGTTCTAATCCAGCCATTTCAAACATATCATACATAAAAACCAAATCACAAGCTGATGTCCACCAATTACCATTAGAATCTCTCAAATCCTCTGGTTTTATTGCTCTCCATAAAAATACTTTCCAAGTTCTTAAATGAGATGCTGTATATGGTCCATGCCTTAATGTATCCAAATTAGTAACAGGTTTTGAAAAACCTGGTCTATTATCAGAATATTTAAAACTACCGTTAGCAATCCATATATCTTTTTCTTTATACAACTTCATTACATGGTCAAACACTTGACCATGTGCTAACCAATCATCACCATCTACTTCTACAAATACATCTACATCATAAACATCTGGCATATCTCTACAAATAAGATCATAATTTCCACCCTGATATCTTTTTTCAGTATTTCTAATTAGTTTAAACCTATTATCACCAGTGCTTTTAATGAAGTCCTCAACTACTTTAGCGGAGTTATCCGTTGATAGATCGTCAATTATATAACATACGAAATTATCATATGTTTGCCCCATAATAGTACTAAGGCATCTTTCAATTATTGATTCTGAATTATATAAGGTTACACCTACTATTATTTTCATTCTACTTTTTTTTCCTTTTCTCTTTTTTTTCATACTTTTTATCCAATTCAATATCTCTATATTCTTCTATTATAGATCGACCATTAACTTTAGCGTTAGCTTTGAATTTAATAACATAGTTACCATTAAATTCTACTATTTTATCAAATGATGTTATTTTATATTGAAATTCTAAGAAATCTGGTGCCCCAATACTATTATCAGTAATAAACCCTACTTCGTCAATTTCTAACATATTTGATGCTCTTGGATTTGCAATTGCTTTTTTTACTTCACTGATAAATAATCTACTTGTTCTATTATCTTCATCTGGGTACATATTTACATAAAATTCTAATAGTTTTTCAGTTTCACTTATAGTTCTAACAATTAATTTAGACGTATATTTTTCAATATCGAATTTAACTAATGCTTTCCTATAAACTAATATTGGTTTTTCACCTTTATTTTGGGTAAAATATTGAATTGCATCTATTTTACCATGAGTAGCACTAATTAGTTCACCATCTTCATTATAATTTTTGACAGCATCATCCAACAACTTTATGTTATCGTTTTCCAGAGTGTTTAACACATCTTTTGTTATTTCACCATTATATACTAGAAGTTCTACTGGATATTCATCAAATTGATCTGTTTTTATGTTAAGTAAATCTGTTCTTGGGATAGGTTTACCGTTTTTGTCAAATGCAACATTGAATTTTTTCGATTCCTTAAATGTTTGATACATTCTCCATCGTAGTTCTTTAACTTCAGCAGTTATTTCTCCATGTAATAATGCATCCATTAATGTACCTTGTGTGTGTCTTCTTTCTTGTGCTATATTAGCACCCAAATTATCACCACTTTGTTTGAAAGCGTTTTTTTCAACGTTACTCATGGCTAACCCTATTAACGCTGCCTTACGTTTTAACCATTTATTTAATTTCATCTTTATATTTCCATTTATAACCACCAGCAGTCTTTTTTACACCTCTACAAACACACCCTATATGTGATATTTTTAATTGGTCTTCTGCTGTTATAATACTTCCCCATTCTTTTATAAATTCTCCATTTAAACGTAATTGTAAGACTTTACGTCTACAATTTATATTAGGTTTCCCTATTTTACCATTAGAAATGTTTTTACGTCTTAAATCACTATGTTTAATATTCTTTAATTTAAGTGAAATTTTATTTTTTGTTTCAGTTGTTGTTGAATGACCAAATTTACTATTAGACATTTTTGTTTTGGTTTCATCACTAAGTTTAATACCAAGAGTACTATTAACAATTCGACACACATTATAACCATTTTCATATGATTTAAATAAATCTAAATAATATTGTTCTTTTATCAAAATATCTTCTTTAGTTAAAACTATCTCTATAATTTCAAATTCAAATGAATCTTCACCGTATTTATTCCACGAATTTTGTAAGATTTTATTATAATGTTTATTTCTTTTTAACAAATTTTTATGTGTGTACCATCTTTTTTCAAATCCACCATTACTAAATGTGCTACCAATATATATTTTACCATTAATTTTATTTGTTATTTTATAAACTCCTTTTTCTTTAAATAAAGAATTCATTAGTTTAATATTGTTTTGTATTCTTCTATTATTTGTTTTACAACATTTTCACTTTTAAATTTATCTATATCTGCTGGTACATCATGTAATGTTTTAGATAAGATATTCCCAGCATTATCAACATCATAAATCCACCCCTTTTTACCGCATAACCAACCTTCAATAGTTGTTCTACCTAATAGTATCCCAGCTGTTTCATCACATTGTTGAATGAATTTTTCTACAGTTGCTGACGGTGGAAACTAAGTAACATGGGTGTGACCATTCATCATTTCTGTTAAATAGTTATCATTCTTTTTACCAACAATCCACAATTCTTCACCGTTAAGTTTAGTCGTTTCAATTAAATCTTGAATTGTATTTCTTCTCAGATAATCAATGGTACCAACAAACAAAACTCGTTTGTTAAACCTTTTTGGAGGATTTGGATTAACCCTAAATCTATCAGAATCAATTGGGTTATATACAACACTAACAGAATCTTCTTCAATACCAAAACTATTAACGATATAATCTTTTATTTCTGGTCTTATAGCAATATATTTCTTTATTTGAGGTGCTTTTACTGGTTCTTCTAATGATATTACCTCAGAATGAATAGAACATATTGTATCAGTGTCTGGATACATTCTTAATAAGTGTTCAGTAACTGGTTTGTGGTTTAAATGTATAACATCAAATTTAACATCAGCTACCTTATACAAGGTTTTTGGTTGTGATACTATTTCTCCATCAATTGTTTTTAATTTCCATTGACCATCACCTAACTTAAATCCAGGTGGTTCTTGTAGTGGGAATAGTTTAATACCCATTTGTTTAGCAATTTGAGATAATGGATTACCAAGTGTTGAACAGATTGATACTTCATGACCTTGTTTAATTAATCCTTTTGCTAACTCAAACACATACAATTCAGACCCAGTATAGTTATTAAAGTTTAAACAACCAATAAGTACTTTTAATTTTTCACCATCCCTTAAAACACGTTTAATATTTACTGGTAATTTATCTTTAAATTTTTCAGCAAATGCTATTCTATTATTATTCCATGCTTCATTTGTTAAACCAATTGATTTATGGTTTATACGAATGTTAGTTAGTACACCTAATTTCACACCAGATAAATAATTTTCAAAACAGAATGTTACATCATAAAAGTGAAACCCTTCTACTGTTTCATCAAACGATTTAACTAATTTCTTTTTATTAACCGCAAAGAATACACCATCAACTATGACAACTTCTTCAATATTGGTACCTAAATCTGGGCTATATGTTGACAACCATGTTTTTCCTTCATGGGTATGTGCAACACGACCATACATTTTTTTAGGATTTTCCCACCATTGACCGCTAGATGGCATATACTTAGTACCTGCGACACCAAGTATACCAAATTCTGGATTCTTATCAAACTGTTTTAATAGTTTATGACCCCATTGTTTTGTTTCAATAACAATATCATCGTGGCAGAATACCACGATGTCATTTTTTGCTTGATTTAAACCACGATTGTATGATTTAGTGAGACTCTCACCTTCATTGATGATTTCAATGATCTCGATGTGTTTTTGAAGACCAGAAGATTTCCTAAGATGCTCTGTGTGTTCAGGGTTAGATTTTCTTGTACAATATACTACTGTTAACATAAAATTAGTTTTAACTAATATACTAATTTTATTTAACTTAGTAAAGTGTTTTTACTTAAGTGTAACTAAAGTTTTTATTTTGTACCTGTGCTTCCGAAACCACCAGCACCTCTTTCTGTGTCAGAAGAAATATTCTCAACCTTTGTTAATTTAATAAAGTTTTTACTTATAACGCTTGCTATAACAGCTTGCGCTATTCTATCACCATTATTTATTTGAAACGGTTCATGACCATGATTGATGAGAATCACTTTAATTTCACCTCTATAATCAGCATCGATAGTTCCAGGTGAATTTAATACGGTTACACCATTTTTTGCTGCTAATCCACTTCTTGGGCGTATTTGTATTTCAAAATTATCAGGGATTTCAAAAAACAGTCCAGTTGGTACAATAGTTTTATTTCCAGCTGGTAATGTAATTGATGTTTCTAAACTTGCTCTTAAATCAAACCCAGAAGACCCAGCGGTTGCATATTCTGGGTCAGGGTTGTTTGATTTATTTACAAAGTTAAATGGTTTTCTATAAAGTTCCTGAATTTTTTTACTATAATCACTTGAATTAGGTTCAGATAAACTCTTAGATAGTTTATTTAACTCTTCCTTCAACATATTAGGATTATTAGAATCAGCAGATGCTAAAATTACTTCTTTTAATTTTTCTAAATCTTTATCCATTTGCTGTTTTTTTCTCACTTTTTATTGCGAATACACTTGCACTTTTTAATAGATCACCTAATGTTGAATTGTGAAACTCTACCATCTTGTCATCAGTTTTATCGAAATTCAATATAGCAGAATATTCTTCTTCGGTAAATTTAACACCGTTTGATACTGCATAATAGATCGATCTTTCACCTACTCTCATAGATGTAATATCTTCGTTAAATTCGTACATTTTACCTTGATTCTTTCTATGCCATTCAGATGTACATGGCTTGTATAAGTTTGCTTTTCCTATTTGGTGTAATAGACATACTTTTAATAAAGATGATTCAGTTACTCTTTCATCTTCTGGGAGTGAGTTATTAAACCCTACTGCATATTTTGCTGTTTTTAAAAGATGTAAAATTAGTCCACCTTCAAAAGCATTATTATGAATTGTCATGCTTGATGCTGGTGCTTTAATAAAAGATTCACCTAAGAATGCCGTTAATTCTTCGGTCATGAATCCATACTTGTTTGCTGTTTCAAAATACTTCTTAGTATTCTTTAAGATTTGTTCTTGTGTCATGTTAATTGTTTTAGTTTAAGTGTTAAATTTTAACAAATATACTAATTTAATTAATATGAATCAAGTTAAAGGTTGATTATTTCCTGTCAACCCATCAAAATCTTCATATAATGGTTTAGAGATGTATAGTGTTTTAGGTGCACCATATACTTCATCAACCCTTCTCATTATTTGTCTAACGATACTGGGTTCAACACCTAAATCTTTTAAATCCTGAACTGTTTCATCTAATGATTTAAGTCGTTGATCTTGAAGTTGTTTCATTTCAGGTGCTCCTGGTGGATAAGGCATAGATTGTGGTGGAGTTTCAGATTCTTCTGATAACAATTTTAACAACACTTTAGACAAAGCCTGTATTTGTTCTTCTTTAGTCATTTTAGTTAGTTTTTTCTACTGTTTCAGTTTCTAAAATAGGTTTTTGTTTTTTAGAAACTAACTTTTTATATAGGTCTCTTCTTTTTGCTGTAACACTATCCATTGAATAGGTATCTTTAACAGTGTTATAAAGATTGTCACCTAATTGTTTTATTAGTTCTGGATTAGTCACTAATTTTTTAATACTCTTGTACCAATCCTTGTGATTTTTAGCACTATCCACTAATATACTATTAGCGTTTGGGTTTATAGTTCCACCAAATTCAACAGCATTGGTTAAATCAATTTGGTATGGACCAAAATTTTGAGCTATCAATGCTTTTTTATGGAACCCAGATTCAATTACTTTTAATTGACTTTTTACTTTATTGAAAGTGTTTTCTTCAATAGGTGCTAATGAAATATCAAATAAATTATAATTTGATGCATATGTACTAATAGGTTGTGTCCAAACTCTCCTATATGGTTCATTTTTAACATTAGGGTATTCTTCATTTTTAAATTTCAAAAGAAAGTCTCTATATTCTGGGCTAATAGATGTATAATTATTAGTAAATATTTTTTCGTATAAATACCAAACACTTTCCATTGGTTTGATTGGTCTTTGTGTTTGTTGTTTAGTTACTTCATCAATAGTTGTGTGACTTCCTCTTAAATCGTAACCACACAAAACAAATTGAACTTTATCCATAAGTCCATCTGTTTTTATTTTACCCACAACACCCTCTAACAACTTTAAATCATGAAGGTGACTAGAACCACCTAACCACCCGATTCTAATTCTATCACTAGGTTCTGGGTTAGGTGTAAATTGTTTTTCTTTTGGGTCGATAGCATTAGGTAACACATAAACATTTTTATTACATTTTGCTATTTCTTTTGCAAATATTTCAGTTGTTGTTGTTATATTTTCAGCAGTTCTTAAATTGTCTAATATTTTTTTATCAAGACCAGCGTTTTTTATAATAACATATGCTGGATGGTGTGAACCAGGTGACCAATGGTCATCTAAATCCATTATGGTTACAATACCAAGATTTTTTATTTTGTTAATTAAATCTGGCATTTGTTCGTATGCCCCAAGTGTTCTATGATAATGTATAATATCGTATTGTTTTAACCAAGCATCATTATTAAGTTGTGGTTCATAATCGATATCAACTCTAAATTCATCTGGGTAATTAGTTTCTAATGCTATGTGTGGTGCTGTTGACCTGAAGAAACTTACTCCAGTACGATCTGAAGGTACTACTAAAACTCTGATTTGTTTGTTTTGAGACATATTTTTTATTTAAAATTGGTGTTATTGTTTTACTAATATATTAAATAAAAAATATATGTAAACAAAAAGGAACCAAAAATGGTTCTTTTTATATGAATTAGTTAAAATTTTATTATTTTTTCTTATTAACTGTGATTTTACCTTCTTTGATGAGCATGTTTATTGTTCTAGCAATAGTTTCTTCAGTTAATGTTTTGTTATAACTTTTTGTTAAAAATTCTAATAACTTAGCATTAATCATAGCGTCTAATTCAGATTTACTTATAGTTATAAGGTCTGAATTATTTCTATTTTCAGTAATTACTTTAGGTTGTGTTTTAGGTGTTTTAGGTGGACCCATTGGTTTATCCGCTAATTCAGCAACATCATCTAATGTGAATGTATGGTTAAGACCTGTTGGTTTTGGAATATGCTTTTCCATCATTGCTTTTTTTATTGCTGGTGGAAGATTTGAATTGATTACTTGTTCGTTAGTATAGTCAACATTTTTTGTTGCTGCTTGTGTTACTTGAGGTCTTACAACACCTTCAGCTTGAAGTTGTCTAACACCGTCCTCAGTTAATGCTTTAGGGTCTATATGACCTGTTTTGTAGTCATTATTTTCCACTTTTTCCATTACTTTTTTTGCGTTACCCAAAATTGATTTCAATCTAGAAACGTCTACTGGTTTTGGTTGTTGTTCCATATTACTTGTTTAAAAAATTTACTTTATTATATACTTTATCCATTGATCTATCACCATTTGGATTGTATTTAGGTATTGTACCGTCTAATTGAGACACTGGTTTATTAAACTTTACTTTTGTTGGATACCAACCTTCAATTCTATCTAATCTAAATATTTTCCAAGCACCTGTATTAGGAGTGGTTTTAGAACCACCCATAATTTGATAGGCTCTTATAGCATCGTTTCCACCTGTTTTATTACCTTTAGTTTTAGCAAAATTGTATACTTGAATATACCTTTTGCTAGGTGGTTGATCGTCATAATCTCTATATAAAATATTTACATTATATTTATTATTGATCGCATCATTAATAGCATCAGTTGAAACCCCTTCAGAAATTATCTGTTGGTTCTTCTCAATTTCTTCTAATATAATACTTTCATAAATATTGTAAAGTTTCATCGTAATTAATTTTCTGTTGTTTCAGTTTTTGCGTGTTCTTTGTCTTTAATGAATGTTACTATTTCATTTGCAGCAGCACCTATTGCTAATATAGTCAATGTTAAATAAGGTCTGTGTTCTGTTAATATAAGACTCCCACCGATAACCCCACTAATTGCTTTAATACATAACCCAATTAATTTTAACTTATCTACTTTATTCATTAATTTAGGTTCTTTTGTCATATATTAAAGATTGATTTGACCATTATTTTTTGACATGTCAGGTGCTGTATAAACTTGCATACCCAATTCTGGTGGTCCAAAACCCCATTCAGAACTATTAAGACCTAATGCTGGGTTTCTACCAGAACCTAAACCATTTGGTGCGCTTTGATCGCCATTAATATCGATAGAACTACCAGCATCATAGTTAGTGATATCTAAATAGTTACCAGTACCTTTACCGTATTTAGGTGTTTGTTTATCAGCAAGTGCTCTTGTATGGGTTGCTGAATATTCATTTGAGTCTTCTACATTATCGTAAGTGTTTCTAGCAATTAGTTTATTTCTTGCTGCAATTGCAGCAACTTCTAATGCTGATTGTCCTCCGTTTGCCATAATTTATAGTATTTGTTTTTTGTTATTGTTATCCATGTATTCTATTAAATATATAATGTCATTAATTTCTTTTGTTAAACCTTCATTATATACCTCTTTATTTGTCATTATTTTTCTGCTAACATCCCCTTTGTTGACCTTTATAACCCCACCAACACCTGTAGGGTTGGCATTATCTCTATCTTTTTCATGTTTTTCAATGAATTGATTTTCCCTACCAGCATCCATTCCAGTTTTTTTTTGGTTATATAATGCGTCTCTATCTGTTTTTAATGCATTATTAATCCATTTAAGAACCTTTTCACCACCCCTTTTTTCAAATTCGGGAATATTTTTATCGTTTTTTGCTTTTTCTAATCTTGATTTAGACATTTTTAAATTATGATAAGAAATAGTGGTACCGAGAAAGTTTTTAACTTCATCAGCAACATTGTACACCTTATCTTTTAAATCAGAATTCATTATAATTTTTTAGTTTTATTTGGATTCTCCTTTTTTGCTAATATAGCTTTAGATATACTTTCTAATTGATCGTCAGTTAAATCAATATCATTAATAATATTTAAAACCTTATCAACTTTAGCATTATAATTTTTAGATGTAACTTCAGAATCTTTGCTTTTTTTCACTAAATCATCTATTTTTTCCTCAACAGATTTTTTAGTTACTATTTTAGTATTTTTTGTTTCACTAACTGGGAAACTAGCACCAACACGTCTAGCACCATAACTATAAATAGCAAACCATGGAATATTTTGTCTATAACGACCAAAAACTCTGTCAGTTGTTGTTGACATGCCTTTTTCGTAATCAGAATTGTCGTTGTATGGTTTACTAACTGGTCCTGTTTCTATTTCTGTATTACCTACAGCATTTCTATCATTTCCTCCAGCATTAATATCCCCACCAACTAACTCGTTTAATTCTTTATTTTGAGATGTTTCCATATTTTAATCTTTAATTATAAATATATTAGAAATGCGGAATATTTATAATAAAACAGATAAAGATGTCATTTAGAACTCAATTAGATTTTTCAAATAATAGACAAGTTAAACAACACCCAGAAACAATAACTGTATTGTCTGGTGGAACATCATTTGGTGTTCCTTTTAGTGCTTTAACTACTGGACCTGACCCTAGTACTTCTGGTATAACAGAAAACCAAATTAATGTATTTAGCACTTTTTCTGGTAATAGTGGTACCACCATTTATACTTTTTCTGATTCAAGAATGCAATTGGGGGTTTCCAGTTTATCTGCTTTAACACCTTCTAATAGTGCTACAACTCAAAATACTGGGAATGTTTTTACTGCTGCTACTAGCACAACTATTGATGGTAATTTAGTAAATTTGACATATACTGGTGTAAATTTTAATATACAAGCACAAGTGATGGTTGATTTGGGTGGTGGTAATTACAGTGGTAATTCTAATTCTACCAACTATAATGTTCTTTCAGCTGGTACATTAGATTTCACTGGTAGAACAATTTGGGTAGATGTTTCTGGATTTACCAGAACTAATAAATTGATTATAAGTGATAACGCAATTCCAGGTCTTGTTTGGACTTGTATTGATTCTGAAGGTAATGGTGGGTGGTTATTTAACGCTTCCGCTAGTACTCCAACTGGCTGGGCGATCACTGGTAACACTGGAACTGTTGATGGGACTAATTTTTTAGGTAATATTGATGACGTACCATTAGAATTTAGAGTTAGTAACAAACGAGCTGGTAGAATTGAATCTGCACCTCTTGTAAATTCTGCTTTAGGTTTCAATGCTTTTTCAGCAAATACTATCGGTAACAATAATACAGCCATAGGTTATGGAACTCTTTCTGCTAACATTACTGGTAATAGCAATACCGCTATTGGTTCGTTAGCATTGAATTCAAATAATACATTTAATAATACTGGGTTAGGTGCATTCGCAATGTTTACTAATACCTTCGGTAGAAATAATCTAGCTGTTGGTACAAGCGCAATGTATAATAATACAACTGGTAATAGAAATACTGCTGTTGGTGTATTCTCTTTAGGTAATAATTCAACTGGTAGCGAGAACGTTGTATTGGGATATAACGCAATGCAAAATAATACTACTGGTACTCAAAACACTGCATTAGGTTTTAATGCATTATCAGCAAATACAACTGTTTCTTTATTAACTGCTGTTGGTTATGGTGCTTTAAGAAACAATACAACTGGTATTGCAAATACTGCTGTTGGTTCTACAGCATTATATAATAATACAACTGGTCAACAAAACGTTGGTATTGGATATGAAGCATTGGTGAGTAACATAAGTGGTAATTTTAATACTGCGTTAGGTACGGCAGCATTGAGGGTAAGTTCTACTGGTTCTGATAATACTGCGTTAGGTTATAACGCTATGTCAGCAAATACTACTGGTTCTGATAATGTCGCTATTGGTCATCAATCATTATTAAACAACAAAACAGATAATTATAATACTGCTGTTGGTGTTAGAGCATTATTTGCCCACCTTGGTGGGTTAGGACCTAATACTGCTGTAGGTTATCAAGCACTTAGTGCAACATCAGTTGGATTCTTAAATACTGCTGTGGGTTATCAAGCATTATTTAAAAACGTTGTTGGTGCTGGAAACGTTGGTATTGGTCACGAATCAATGACTAATACTACTGGTAATTATAATACTGCTGTTGGTACATCGTCACTTTATGCTAACCTTGGTGGAAGTTATAATGTTGCTATAGGTTATGCTTCTAATATTGCCAACACAACTGGTGATTATAATGTTACTATAGGTTCAAATGCTCTTTCTTCTAATACTGATGGAACTAGAAATACTGCTATTGGATACAACTCCGTTTTAAGTAACATTACTGGTGATGATATGATAGGTATTGGATATCAAGCACTTTATAATAACACTACGAATGCCATTATTGGTATTGGGACTCAAGCACTTTCTGCTAATACTACTGGTGTCCGTAATATCGCTTTAGGATACCATGCTTTATCCAATAATGTTAATGGTAGTAATAATATAGCTATTGGAACAGAAGCATTATTTAATAATGTCTCTTTTGGTAGTTGTATTGCTATAGGATATCAAGCACTTTATAATTCTGTAACAGGTACAGATAATACTGCTGTTGGTACTAGCGCATTACGAGAAAACACAACTGGTGATTATAATGTTGCAATCGGTAGCGCAGCATTAACTAATAATGTTGGTGGTGTTCATAATGTTGCTGTTGGTGTAAACGCTCTTAATTTTTCTGTTAGTGGTACTGATAATGTTGCTATAGGGTATCAAACACTTTATAATAACACTGATAATTTTAATACCGCTATTGGACACCAATCAATGTTTACCAACACAACTGGAACATCAAATGTTGGTTGCGGTATGAATACTCTTTTATACAATCAAAGTGGTGACCAAAATACTGCTGTTGGTAATGAAGCATTACGAGAAAATACAACTGCTAATTATAATGCTGCTTTGGGTGCCAATGCTCTTTTAATGAATACCACTGGTTCGGCTAATGTTGCATTAGGTATGAATGCTCTTTCATCCAGCACTACTTCTTCTAGTAATAGTGCTGTTGGATATGCATCACTTGAAAACAACACAACTGGTAATAATAACACCGCTTTGGGTTATCAGTCTCTTTTAATAAATACTGTTGGTTCTCAAAATACTATTATTGGGTCTAGGGCAGATGTAAGTTCAAATAGTGGTATGACTAATGCTACTGCTTTGGGTTATAACGCAATTGTAAATGCTAATAATAAAGTTAGAATTGGTAATACTAGTGTTACCGTTATTGAAGGGCAAGTGGCATTTACAGTTAGTAGTGATGGTAGATTTAAGTTTAATGTTAAGGAAGAGGTTAAAGGTCTAGAATTCATAAATAAACTTAGACCAGTAACATATCAAATTGATACTAAAAGACTTAATGATTTCCATATTAAAGATATGCCAAAACATATCCGTAAAGATAAAAATTTTGATTGCGATCATTCTACTAAAATTGTTCATACTGGATTTATAGCACAAGAAGTAGAAAAAGCAGCAAAAGAATGTGGATTTAATTTTGATGGTATCACTCTACCTCAAGATGAAAATGGAACATATGGTTTAGCATATTCCCAATTTGTTGTACCCATAATTAAAGCAATTCAAGAATTATCTAGTGGTACAACTTTAACGAAAAATACTATTTTTGAGACCCAAACAATATTAGCAGAAGATAATAACATAGAACTTAATTTTAGTGGAACACCAAAAACAGCATTAGGTGGTGGTATTACTGTTCTTCATGCAATGGGTAAAGATAAAAGTGCTGAATTAAAAACAGATACTGAAGGAAATTGGACTACCAATAATGATTTCAAACCTAAATCTTTAACAATTCCAATTTATACTCCATCAGATTCAACTGATAAAAATGGTTTTATTGGAAATTTAACAAGAGATAATAACTATTTATATATCAAAGGAATAGATGGTTGGAGAAGAACAAAATTAGAATTATTCTAATTATTCATTAAAGTTAAAAATATAGTCTTAAACCCATAAAACAAATGGGAAATTTAAGGTATTTATATTAAACAATTCTACTTTAATGGGTAATATAAAAAACTATATCTTTAATAATCTTGAACTTAAACTTTCAAATAGTGATTACTGGGATTTTTTCTTAGCAAATGATTTGACAGCATTGCCACCTAGTGGTGTTACTTCTGGTACTTGTTTAGTTACATGGTATGATTTTAACAACCCATTAATTTATTCTACTGGTTCCACATCTGCTGATACTATCTATAGTTTGGTTTCTTGGAACGGAGCAACAAATAGTGGTTACACTATTGATACGATAGGTTTAACAGGTATTGATAACGGATTAGTCACATTCGATAAAGTATCTGGTGATACGTCAAATCAAGCATTATTATCTGCTTTAACTGGAACAACATTAATTATACCTTCTGGGGATACCAGACTTACTTTACATAGAGTTACTGGTACAACAGAAACATTTATATATCCAATCGATATTGTCACAACAACTGCTACAACTGGAAATTATGCAAGTCTTTGTGGTGGATTCTATCAAGGGTTTTATAAGTTAGATGGTTATTCTTATCAAGTTTTACCAGTTAGAGAAAATTATGCATGGGCAGCTGAATTTTGGTTGAACAAAGACAACATTTCATGTACTGGGTATACAGGTACAACACTTAATGA
>ERZ869925.268-NODE-268-length-38734-cov-7.876470_pt1 | contig 38734 bp, 56 predicted proteins | sample MGYA00579311_ERZ869925 | MGnify/ENA primary metagenome ERZ869925 (study PRJEB32216, sample SAMN09231817) | wastewater metagenome | place: USA: Maryland | collected 2016-07-30 | study: EMG produced TPA metagenomics assembly of the PRJNA472060 data set (Reclaimed...
TTTTTTTTTAGCCCGATAAACCGGCTGTACCGGATTGTTACCGGTAAAAACGTGCCGGAATCGGGCGCCGATGGACCGGCTGGAAATGGTGTCCGTTGGGAGGTGTATAATCCGTCGATTTTGGGTATTTTCCACAGGGTATTATTCATCCTGAATGTCCGGAATTATGCGATACCATTATCACAGCTCGAAGCATACGCGTACGCATACGCAGAGCGCGAAGCATCACGGGCTATCGACCTGTTCGACGCTGTCCGTATCGCAACGATTTGTGCGTCCGGAAACGAAGGTTCTGCAGAACTGCTCCGCGATTTCAAGGAGCAAATCAACGAACGGGCATTCCGGAAATACGACCCCGAACTGGAACGCCTCGAAAAATTACGGCAGTCCCGCGAAGAATGGGATAAGCAGGAACGGTGGGAACGTCGTATGCGCGGAAACCGTAGTAAACCGGATGGGGGTAAGTGATGGCGAATAGACTTGAAATTGCGGCGGATGTCGTTATCAATGGCGCGAATCAGTTACCGGCTGTTGCGGATGGGTTGGAGCGGGTGAATAACGCCGGCGGAAAGGTAGGCGATACGCTCGGTGGTAAAACACTTCCAAACGGAAAACCAACTGTAGCCGGGGGAGCTGGCAATGCGGCGGCGGCTATGATTAACCTTAACCGCGTTGTTCAGGATGCGCCGTTTGGATTGCTCGGTATTGCGAACAATATCGACCCGCTGCTTCAGTCGTTAACGGCGTTAGGAAATCAAGCCGCACCGGCAGGCGCTACGGGATTGCAACGGTTCAAAGCGGCCGGAAGCGCGCTGCTGTCTGTGATGATGGGTCCGCAGGGGATTCTATTTGCGATTTCGGCCATTACATCGGCTATGTTGTTTTTCAGGAAGGATATTTCGAATTTCTTTTCGGACGTTGATACCCAATCCGAGGAAACGGAAAAAATACTCACCGGAATGGCTCGGAGCGTGGTTCGTGAATTTGAAACCATGAGTACGGCCATAACGACGGCAAAAAAAGATTTGAATCTGATTGGTGCCGGTGATATAGCCGAATCGCAGGATAAGCTGGAGCGGATAAATAAGGTTCTTCAGGGATTAGCCGAACAACAGGCACAATTATCGGCAGGCCGGTTTGCTCTTCCAGGCGCTACAACTACCGCCGAATTTATGCAACGCGAACAGGCGCGGGCGGCTATTGATGAGCAGATTCGGAAAAATGCCGTTCTTATTGAACAACTTAACCAGCAGCGCCAACAGGTTTTAGACCAGATTGATGCACGCATACGGTTGAATACGCTGTTAGGTGAGGAAGCAGGACTACCGAAAAAAGCGGCTGAGAAAAAAGCGAATGACAAAACACAGCGCGATATTGACGAGGAATATTTTAAACAGGTTGAAGAAAACGAGCGGAACCGATTACGCCTGTTTAATAATCTCGATAAGGCCGATGCCGACCGTGAGGAAAAACTCATAAAAGACGCGGAAAAAACGGCCAAAGAAAAACTGAAATGGGATAAGTGGTATGCCGAACAACGCGAACTCATAGCTGAAGAAACGTTTAACGCACAAGTAAACGCGGCGTTTTCGACCGCTCAGGCGATTCAAGCCGTAAACGAGGCGTTCCTCGGCGGTAACAAGGAAATTGCCGTTGCGGCTGTGTTGATTGAGAAATCGGCGGCTATTGCTCAGGTGCTGGCGGATGGTATCACGAAATCCGCAGCGGCTACGGCGGCGGCATCGTTGGCGGCAGCTAACCCCGCGACGCTCCCGCTTGCAGCATCATACGCGCGCGCTGCGCTGATGATTAAAGCATCCACAGCGGCGGCCGTCGTAGCCATTGGCGCACAAACAGCCGCACAGATAGCCCAAATCTACGGCGTAGGTACAGGCGGGAACAACGCGACCGGAACCGGAGGGGCGGGCGGCGTAACGGTTCAGGCAGGTTATACCGGATTTTCCGCTACGACCAGCACGGCGGCACGGCAGGAGCAAGCCGGAACGCGTCCGATGTCGCCGGTTATGCCGAAACAGCAGACGTTACGAATTGTTGATGGTTTCGGAAACATGGTCGCACGCGGACAGCTTGAGATTTCTCAGAATCCGAATTTGACGCCGGAACTATTGTAAGGAATTGACATGAATCACCTGAAATTAGAATACGGGAAATACCTGGACGACATTACGGAAGAAATTCCGCAGTCGGATCTGATGCTATCTGATTCCGGCGTGTTTTCGCACCGGCTCGAATCGGGCGAACCGTCGATACCAACGCTTGACAGTACGACCGTAGCGATTCGGAATATCGACGAAAACGGCGTGGAACATTACGGGTACGAAGCGTTTTGGGAAGCTCAGGCGCGCACTTCCGGAGAGGGAAGCACGTTTCCGCTCGAACTGTATTTTAAGGCGAAAATAAAAGACCAGACCGTATTTACGGGCATCCTGAACGGCGTCGATTACGACCGACGGAAAGACGTTTGCACGGTTACCATGTCGGATTTTCTCCGGGCGTTCGGGGATGATAAGCGGGTGATGTTTAAGGGGGTTGTGCAGGAGAATTTAGAAGTGCTGTCCGCTGGCACAAATAATTCTGCCGCTATTACATCGCTTGACGATGAAGATGGAAATTCTATTGATTATGAAAAACTTACGTTTAACATAGAATTTTTGTCTTATTTGTATTCAGGCTCTCCGCAATTCGTTTCTCCATTAGCTGTTCACGCTGAAATAAATGAGGTGCTTGCTGATGCGATTTTTGATTTTCCGCCAAGTACAGCTCCGTTTGCTGGGTTGGAGTATTTTTCTGAATATCGGAATATGTTCGTTACTATCGGTAAAAATACGCTGTTAACAAAATGCCGGTTTATTGTAATTGTTTCAAAATTAAACAGCCCAAATGAGCTGTTTCTCCTATTCAGGGTTGAAGTGCTTCATTTAAAGAATACCGCAAATGGGGTATATACTGATGAATCAGTAAACGTGTTTGAACCGGGAAGATTTTTAAAGGATGACAATACTATCATTAGTGTAGGAGATAAGTTCAAAGTAACATTCTGGGATTACGACTACTACAATAATGACGGTGATATTTTAATGAAATCCGGAGATTTTCCGGAAACTGATGCGTACATAGGCGGTTTCTCAGCGGCGGCAAGCGGCACATCATGGCAACTGGATTCGAGCGTTTCGCACTCTCGCTTTGACGTCCTGACCAAAATGCAAACGATTCTCGACAGGGAAGTATCGGCGCAATTTTTCGATACGATAGGTTCAGATACGCTGTTTGATTTTTCTGCCGTGGACGCATCGCTGTACCGTTCGTGTTTTTGGGCAGACGCGATAATTCACGGATGGATAAACGCTACACCAGCTCAGGTGCTTTTAAACGCGCTATCGCAAACGTCATGCTACGCAACGGCAACGCCGGACGGAGTGATAAAATTCATCCCCCGTTATGGCTTCGAAACAACGCTGGCCGGGGGAAGTTATCCCGCTGGAACGGTAACGCTTGCACCGGATGAATACGAACCGCTGGACAGGGTAAGATATGACCGTGGGTATTCAGCGGTTGAAATCGAAACGCCGGTGGAAATTATTCCGGTGATGAACGTTCGGTCCGACGAGACGATCAAAACGAAGGTAAACGAAGATGGTATCGTTACAAGTAGCCAAGTTCGGATAAACCAGCTCGAAGTAAGGGCGTACCGGACGTTTGACAGCCTTCAAGTACCGCTTCAGGCTGATATAGACGCGCTCGGAATGCCACTGCTGCGCGCCGAACCTGCCGACCTGACCGACTTTCCATCCACAGCCATTTCCCAGGCGCAACGGTACATGCAGGGTAAATTTTACCCGCGCCGTGTCGCTCAAATCGCTGTGAACTTTGAGGATCATTTTTTCCAGCTCGGTGATTTCATCGCTATCGAAGATTCGACCGACGAGGATTTTAACGGGTGCTGGCAGGTCGTTGAAGTTACCTACGATTCGACATCGCCGGAAATCCTGTGTAAATTAACCATTGAATTTCGCGGCGTGAAAGGCAGTACGTAATGAGCTATATCGGAAAATTTTATTCGTTTTTGGATGTTTTCGTCACTGTAACATATCCTGACGATTCGACAACTACCAAGCTAATCGAAGCCCCTACGGCGCGCGATCCGTTTAAATGGGGATGGGATATCGTAGATGGCCGTCAGTTCTACCGGGACGGGAATTTCCAGCTCCGTCGGCGCCGGGAATATTACCAGTTTGTAGCAGAACTGAATTACAATTTTCACCGGATGGAAATTCAGGATTTTCTAAGGGCAAAATCTATCGAGCTGAAGATTCCAATCTGGTGGGGTCCGGCTACGTACTACGTTCCGTTTTCGTGCGTTCTGGATCGTTCGTCCGTGATGAACGAAGCATTTGGCGGCATCATGGGGGGCGTAATTTCCGAACGCGCTGAAATCGCTGGAACCATCCCGCGCGCCGGTGATACGCTCCGGTTTATCGGTTCGGATGTGTTCGCATGGGATGAAATAGGCTCGGAAATTTACCCGTTCCTGCCGCCATTTACGCCGGTTGCGGTTGATGGGGATGGTGTTGAAACGCCTCTCATCGGGCTGAAATATTCGGACGTTATCGGATCGGACCTGTACCTTCAGCAGATAAACGCGTCGTCCATATCGGCACTGCCGGTTGGAACGGTAACGGTTAAAGTTTTTGCCGGTTTATCATTCGCGGCGGCGGATGTTACTATTTTGCCGTTTAGTACGTAAATTGCGAACAGCGCCGGGCGGGGCGTATAAAATTTTATGGAGCAACCATGCCCGGACAGGAACGGACTTTAATAAAGTATGAATCGCTTGCTGCTATTTTAGCGGCGGTTGATTCCGGGTTGGCGCGGTTATTATTACCTGCCAGAACGCTTGCAGTTTTTGAAGGCGGAAATAATCAGTCGCCATATTTTGACAACGTTGAAGATGCTGTTGAATTTGCCGTTTACCTTGAAGCGTCGAGAACAAATCCGGTAACAATTCGCCTATTTTCAGACGATGATAAGAACCCATACAATTTGGACGGGTACGATTATTACGACCTTTACGATGATGGAATTATTATTGAATCGGCTTATGACGTGTGGCAAAAGTTCATTTTTGCCGGTGGAGATTTGAATTTGTCAAATCTGCTTTATGATGTTAAATTAGAACGCGCAAGAATTGAGGTCGCATTATGAGCAATATCATTGCATCAGTCGGTAATAACGTTGTTTTTCCAACGGTTCAGACGTTACCTGAGACGCTGGAAGAAGGCACATTCGTTATTTACAACAACGTCGTTTATGTCGGTAATTCTTCGGATGAGCCGGTTATTGCCGTTGATATTGCTTCGGTTGTAAATGCCGCTACGGCAAAAACAACACCGGTAGATAACGACCTGGTGGGGCTGGTAGACTCAGCCGCGTCAAATGTTCTGAAGAAACTTACGTGGGCGAACTTGAAGGCAACGCTTGGAAGCGTCTTCTTCAACAAGTCGAGTGACGATTCTGACGACATTACAGAAGGTAGCACGAATTTGTTTTTGAGTGCTATTAGTATCGAAAATTTAGCGGCTGGAAACATTGAAAATGGATTGGAATTTCCAGCAAGAGACGGAGACGATGACTTAGTTAAGGCTACATTATCCGACTTGGCAACGGCTTCATTTTTTACTTCCGCCTACCAACCCATCTCCGTCACCGACACCGTTCCGGCAAACGGCGCACTTCCAAACGGAAAGCAGATACTCGTTGTAAACAGCGCCGTAGGGCGTGAGTTGTATGTAGGTGATGCGAGTAATAACCCCGTTCCTGCGTGTGGGTATCGGCAATATGTTGCAACTCTTACGCAAACGGGAACAAATGCGCCGGTGGCTACGGTGATAAAAAATACGCTTGGCGGTACTTTAGTATGGGGATATACAAGCGCTGGAACATATACAGCAACGCTTTCCGATGCGTTTACAGAAAGTAAAACGCTTGGAATACAGCAAATTATTTTAGACGCTGGCGACCAAATTACTGCTGTAAGTTCTTCAAGAGTAAGCAATAATGTTGTTCAGTTATTGACTATTGAAACAACGACAGTCACTAATATAAATGATGCGTTGACTGATTTTCCATTTGAAATCCGCGTGTACGCATAATGCCAAAGGCAGTAATAATAGAGTTTACAGGCGCGAGTTCTGTAACTATTGTTACTAACAATGGTCACGGAAATACTGTAAAGTCTGCGTTTCTTTTTGAAGCACCTGCCGGATGGGATGCGGATGTAATATCATGCCCGAACGATTTCGGCGTTAAGGCTTACGAGTGGATAGAAGCAAGGACGGCAACGTACACCCTTGCTATTTGCTCAAATGTTATAGACGTATTCTACACGCGCAATATCGAGAAGATTCAGCGAGTGTTAGGTATTCCGCTGTTTCTATCGCTTGATAATTCAGGTAGTACGTCAATTTATGAGCAAGGTACAAACGCTGTTTATTCCGGCGCTGGAACCGAATCAAACGTAGCGGAAACGTCCTTCCGAAACATGACGTTCGATAGCGCTACAAATCTTGCACCGGCTTCGCAAAATCTTACATCGTACACGAACGCGGTAATTGCCGGTAAATGTGCGCCGCTTGTCGATGCGGGGCTTACAGCCGCTCAGATATGGCAGACAGTAAGGCAACAGGCGGCAAGCTATCCAACATGGACAGCGCAAAACGGATATGGTAAAGCACCTACCGCTTACACAGTGCCGGAATCATACGCCGTGCCTCCGGTGCTTGCTTCGGAAGCATGGCGCTCATCAAATACGTTAAATGTCGTATTTGCCTATCTCGCAGGAACAACTCCAACTCACTTTAACGTGTACCGTGACGGTGTTTTAGACGGTAGCTATGCTTTTGATGATTGGACAGCTACAACCGCTTCCAGCTTAATCGGAACGCTTGACCAATACCGCATATCGCATAACGTGGTGTCTGACGGCGGCTCGTTTACGTTCACATTTTCGCTCACCTACGCAGAGGGCGAATCGTTGCGAAATTACGGTACATCGTGGGTAGTGTCCGGCTTTACTGACAACTTTGAACCGCCTGATCCTGACCCCGTGCCGCCTGAGCCGGAACCAGAGCCGGAACCTCCGTATATTCCGCCTGAGGTGAATCAATACAATAAAACACCTTTTTCATTCTGGGTATGAACATCCTATTTTTCTCTCAGTCCGGAGCAGCCAGGTACGCAAATGAACAGTTTGCGGCCTTTGCGAATCGTGTTCTATCCGATGGAGGAATTATTCAGCGTCCGGACTACGTGTATCAGATGTACAAACTTCTGTACGAATTGGGGTATTCTGCTGGAGGTGGCGCACCGCTTCAGATTCGCCGGATGTACGATGCGCTGGCAGGCGTGAAGCTGAACAACGTATCCGGAACCGATTACGTGCAGACGATGTACGATTTCGGCAACACTTCCGATGCGCGGGTTAACGCTGTGCAGACAACGGCGGCGAATCAGCCGCTATGGGCGACACACGCAACGCTTCCAGCAGGTATCCGAGCTCCGCAGTTTGACGGTAGCAACGATATTATGACGATTGCCGACCTCGGTATTTACAACGGGCAGGCGGCAGGGACGCTAACTGTAATAGCTAATGATTTTGCGCGGACTGGCGGGGATGCTGACCATGCGGCGATATTTATCTCACGTGGCGACCTTGCAACATCAACGCGCTCGGCATTGTTTACACGCGGCGGCGGAAGCGCAAATTCATTCACGGCGGCAGGAAGGCGGTTAGATGCTGATTCTTTGCGGAACTCATCTAATTCTGCAAGCGCTGACGGGTTAAATAGGCTTACTGGTCTGTTTGTTTGGGGTGGTAATACGTTACAGCTTATTACAAACGGAACAGCACAAACGGCAACGACATTTTCATCTGGCGCTGGCCCTACACAAACAAACGATTCTTTAGCGTTTACTTTGGGCGCTGTAAATGCAACCACAGCACGCCTCAACGGCATCATCCCCCACGCAATGGCGGCGCGTATCGTGCTGACATCCGACCAAAACGCAAAAATTCGTGAACTGCAAAAATCTTTCTACACCTCGCTGCCATGAGTTACGCCAAATTTAATACAAGCGAACAAGCACAGAATTACGCCGACAAGGTGCAGGAAATTCTTTCCGCAGATTCATCGTATATCGCGGAATCGTGGTCTGTGCCGGTTCAGCGCGAAACATCGTGGTACGTTGACTATTTCGACGGCGTTGAAACGTCTGCCGAAATTGTAGCCGATTTACCGCCGTTACCCGAAAATTCAATCTAAAAATCATGAGATACACCAAAAACATCACCGTAGCAAACAACGGAACTACCTCGGAATGGGTTGATTATTCGGACGAACGCGCCGGTAACATCAAAGTATTCCCGAATGGCATCGTGGTACCGGCGACATTCACCGGTACGACGCTTCGGTTTCAAATAGAAATTGACGGAACGGCCGAAACGGTAAACACGCCGCAAGGAACGGATAACCCGATCACACTGCGCGAAGATTTCCTTCCGATTGAGCCGTGGCTGGCCCGTATCCTTCGTTCGTACCGCTGGCGGATACTTGTATCGGCTCAGGCTGCCGAACGTAATTTTAAAGTCGTTTTTAACGACCTGTAAACAAAAAAGCCCCGTTTATGGCGGGGCTGATTGTTTTTACGTTCGGACGAATTATTTCATCAGGTCGTAATACGACTGCACCAGTTCACGGAACAGTACCGCCCGTTCCCGTAACTGCCGGATGATGGCATCATCACGATTTACCCGGATTACGTGAATCTGTTTGGTGCTGCGCGGGTCGAACGAAACGAAATCGCACCATTCGCGCTGATAAATCCACATGTAGCCATGCATCTGGTACATGTATTCCAGCACCTGCTCACCAAACAAAATATTTTTCCGATGATTCGCAGTGGTCGGGCATTTAATTTCGACCAGTCCGGACGTTCCGACCAGCCCATCCGCCGTACCGCCAATAAATGGAAGGTCCGGCGCGATTTGAAAATCTGGTTTCGGAACGGTGCAGAAATTCAGACGTTCGTATTCCATCCGTGCCAGCGGTTCGTTTTCGATTCCCCAACGCATGGCAAACGTTTCCATTTCGGACGGTTCGTCGCCCAACCAGATACCAGCCAGTTCGGCGGCAAGGGATTTTGCAGTTTTCCCGAACGGTTCGCCTTTGCCGGTCGTCATCATGTCGGCAAAACTGGACGCTGTTATGAATCCTGGACGTGGCATATTACATTCCCTCCGGTAGCGCTTCGGATTGTGCGGTCGTAGCGGTCTGTGCCCCTGCGGATACCGCCTGCTGAACCGCTATTTCTACCTCAGGCGATATTACAACGTGCTGGCGCGCTGTTTCGATGGTGGTCGCGCCGGATTTGATGCGCTCGACCAAATCGCTGAACATCTTCGATCCAAGCGTTACGACGGGTTTCTGAACCGGTTTGCGGGGCTTAATCCGGATTGCATCGACGGTCGTACCGAACGCGTTCACCGACGCGATATACAGTTCGACCGAATGGCCCGTCCATTCTTCGATATACGGCGTTCCGGTTACCTTCTCAATCGCCTGGCTGTTCGTTACGTTGCACAGCATCGGTTTCGGCATGCCTTCAAAATGCACGGCGATGGTATTGTCGCGTTTGCCTTCCTGATTTTTGACTTCCTTCTGATATGCCCGTTCAATCTTCAAAATGATAGGGCTTTGAAGGTTTTCCAAATCGACAGAACCAAGGTGTTCTGTGTCGTGAATTTTTCTCCAATGGGTTTTCATACGCCTGTTTACTTAACCGCCGGTTCATTCCGGGCGGCACTTGCAATATAAATATTTTTCGGAATACGCAAAATAATTTTGTTATTCCGCAATTAGTTTTATATTGCCGCTACCATGATTACAGATAAAAACATCGGAAACGAAATTCACCGCCTCGCCATTGATCGGGGTGTGCGTGTTAAAGACCTCATGAAACAGGCGGGAATGCCGCCTTCACTTATTTCCATCTGGAAAAAACAGGAGCCAAACAGCGTCCTTAAAATCCGGCACATCCTGAAAACGCTGGACGAAATGACGGCTGGGAACAAATGACATCAAACCACAAACAGGCGAACTATGATTCAATTTGAAAACTGTGTTAAGACATTTTCCAAGATATGGCTTGACGAAGCAAAAGACGCTAAAATTACCTGCTGGATAGCCGGTGGATGTGTGCGCGATTATTTTTCCGCACAACCTTTAAAAACAGATATTGATTTGTTTTTTCCGGACATAGATAACTATGACAAGTGCAGAAAATACATGGAAGAAAATTCATGCGTTATTCTGTACGATGGTGCAAACGGATGTAAAGTAAAGTACAAAAAACATACTTTTGACTTAGTTAAAAAGTTTTTTGAATCTCCACAACATACTATTGATTCTTTTGATTTTACCGTTTCTATGTTTGCGGTAAATTCGGAAAAAGTGTTTTACGGAGAAACATCGTTTATTGATTTGGCAAAGAAACAGCTTATGATAAACAAGCTACCATATCCAATTTCAACTATGAGTCGTGCTTTTCGCTATTATCAGAAGGGCTTTTTTATATGCAAAGGACAACAGGAAAAGCTGGCAAAAGCAATTCAAGCCGTTCCTGTTTTTGTTGAAGTTGAATCGGCACAGGGTACAACTGCTCCTGAGCCGGAAAAAGACAACACGGAAGAAACGTCTTTGGCATTTGGAACGGGTGTATTTTTAGGGTACGATTGAAATGACCCTCCGCGAGTACCAATTAAAAGGCGTCGAGGACATCCGGACGGCTTACCGCTCCGGATTCGATCGCGTGCTTTATACAGCGCCTACGGGTTCCGGAAAAACGGTTCTGTTCACATTCATGGCGTCCGAGGCGTCCCGGAGGAAAAAACGGACGCTCATACTTATGCACCGGGTCGAGCTAATTCGGCAGACTTCGGACAAACTCAAAGAATTCGGCGTTCCTCACGGCGTTATTCATCCGGATTACCGTTACGATTTGCATCATTATGTCCAGGTTGCTTCAATTCAGACGCTTTCCCGGCGGTTGTCGAAAATACCGTACCGGTTCGACCTTATTATCCGTGACGAAGCGCACCACGCTACGACCAAAACGGACACGGCAATCTATTCGGAATTTTCGGACGCGCGAATTTTAGGCGTTACCGCTACGCCAATTCGGACAGATGGAGCGGGGCTGATCGAAGTGTTTGAAACGCTGGTAAACGGCCCTACCGTTCGGGAACTAATTAACGCGGGTTACCTATCCGATTACCGGATTTTTGCGCCATCAACGGTTGACCGCGATTCATTCCGTTCCAAAATGGGCGATTTTGATTTGCACGATCTCGACGAGGCGATGGACAAACCAAAGATTATCGGGGATGCAGTCGAAACGTACGCAAAGTATTCTCGCGGTCTTCCCGGTGTTTATTTCTGCGTAACGGTAAAACACGCACGGCATCAAGCGGATGCATTCCGCGCCGCTGGAATTCGCGCGGAATCGATCGACGGCGGTCTACCCGATACAGAACGCAAGCGAATGATTGAAGGGCTTGGAAGCGGAAATTTGGATGTTTTGGTATCGTGCGAAATCGTTTCGGAAGGAACCGACATTCCAGCCATAAATACGGCCGGACTACTCCGGCCGACGCAGTCGCTATCGTTGTACCTTCAACAGGTCGGCCGGGCGCTCCGATTGTTTCCAGGCAAAAAACACGCGATAATTCTCGATCACGTAGGAAACTGCAAGCAGCACGGCTTTCCGGATGATGAGCGGGAATGGTCGCTTGAAGGAAAGAAACGCAGCGGACGGCAGAAAGAAGAACCGGCCGAAAACGTCAAGCAATGCGAACAGTGCTATTTCGTTTACCGCCCGGCTCCGGCCTGTCCGAATTGTGGTTTTGCTGGAATTCCAAAGCCGAAACGGGAAATCGAAACCGAAGCAGGCGAATTGAAAGAACTTGATCCGTACGAAAAACGCCGAATTCGGGGATATGAAATGTCAAAAATCCGTACGTTAGAAGATGCCATAGCGTACGGTGCGTCTAAGGGCTATAAACCAGGATGGGCGCATTTTTACTGGCAGTCAAACCAAAGGAAACAGGCAATGCAAGAGAAACAGGCAATATGAGTACATCTATACCGTACCTATGGGGCCGGGCAACGGCTCAAAAACTGATTGAATGGGATTTGTACGAATCCCCGGCGAAAACGCTGGAATGGCTTAAAACAAACGAAAACGTATTTTTCACCGATTCCGAGGAAATCGAATTTTTTGACGGTGTTAAATCGGTTACGGAGCGTCAAAAATGACTACCCAGGAAATTGCGTCCATACCGGACCTTACAGACCGGGAAAAACAGATTCGGGCCTACGGGCTGGAAATTTTGGACGATGTTCACAATTCGGCCAAACGGTACAATTCGGACGTTCGGAAATTTGCCGAAGCATACAAGACATTCCGGCGCGCTCAGGTCGGAGGAACAGCAACGGAATCCATGCAGCGTGAACTCGATGAAATGGCGGGGCGGTTGTGACCGTTAACGGTTTGCGGCTTTGCGATGTGGTGGCATTCAAGGCTCAAAAGTTCAATTAACCACCGAAGCTGATTAGATGTACACAGCGTAGATTATGTACGTCTGCCACCATATAGCAAAACCGCTGTTATATGCTGTGCTTTTTAATGCGGTATAACACATAGAAAAATGGAAATCGAATTAAGAACAAGAAGTCTGATGGCAGAATTAACAGTTAAAAGTGGTAACGCTAAAATTGAAGAAGATGTTGCCGAAGTGAGAAAAGGTGTTGGTTACATACCTGATGACCTTATTGAAAAGTTTATCACCATTGCAAGGGATATGAACCAATTTAACGACAAGTCAGATGTAGATTTTGTCAAGATGGTTTATGAGGCTTTTTTAAATGATGCTGAACGTGCTGAATTTTTAGGAGCTGTCGCACAGCATAGCATATAACGTTTTCGGGCTTTGTGTCCGGGCGGGATTTAACCACAAATGATCGATATGGAACTGAATTTTCAATATAGCACAAATGTTCAAACGGAGCTGTTCGCCCCGCCTGGCACAAAACCCGTGTTACCGGCTGGCGTTCGTGTTCTCGTTGCCTGTGAAGAAAGCCAAGCAACTACAATAGAGTTAAGAAAACTTGGCTTTGATGCTTGGAGTTGCGATTTACAGGATTGTAGCGGTGGACACCCTGAATGGCATATAAAAGGAGATGTTTTGAACGTATTAAATGACGGCTGGGATATGATGATAGGACACCCAACTTGCACTTACCTTACAAATAGCAGTGTATGCAGGTTGTGGAATAAAGATGGAAGCCGGAATGAAGAAAGGTGGAAAAACTTAAAAGAAGGTGCTGATTTTTTCAAAGCTTTACTTAATGCCCCAATACCATTGATAGCAATTGAAAATCCAATACCACACAAGTATGCAGTTGAATTGATAGGTCAAAAATATAACCAACTAATACAACCCTATCAATTTGGACACGCAGAAAGTAAGGCTACTTGCTTTTGGTTGAAAGGATTGCCAAAGCTCAAACCAACAAAAGACGTAAAAGATGAATGGAAACGATTACCGAAAAATGAAGCACAAAGACTTCACTATTTGCCACCTGGACCGGAACGAGCAAAACTCCGTTCAAAAACATTTCAGGGTGTCGCTGAGGCTATGGCTGTGCAGTGGGGTTCTTACGCTTGCCGGTAACGTTTCCGCAGCTACCCGAAGGCGGGGAATTTGGAACACTAAACTGTCACTAAACAATGAACTTAAATAGAAGCAAAAAGCTTGATTTAACCACAGAAACCCCGCTTTTGGGTAGGTGCTGTTATGGGCTGCCGTTCTTCACGATATAGCTCTGGGCGGGCTTTGTAAAACCCACAATAAATAAAATGGTAGAAAACCAAAATTTCGGACAAGCTATTGAAGCCTTAAAGCAAGGTAAGAGAGTAGCAAGACAAGGGTGGAACGGAAAGGGAATGTTTCTCTTTTTGTTGCCAGCAGGAACAGTTCCAACAAAAGCAATTCACGACCCCGCATTAAGGGAAGTAATTGAAACAGAAGTTGGCGGAGAAACATTTGAAGCACTCGGAAGCATCCGAATGTTTACAGCAGACAAAAAGATTTTGACTGGTTGGCTTGCTTCTCAAACCGATATTCTTTCAGAAGATTGGGTTATCCTGTAAAAATTGTGGGTCGTAGGATGCTCGGTGTCGGGTGTCCTACGGTTGCCCATAACAGATATATGTACACCGCGCATCCTTAACCCTTAACCCCCAACGACTTACGTTATGAACATCGGAAAGTACGTTGCTAAGTTCTCCGAAGATTTACGCTTCAAAAACTACGCCGTATTAAACGGCTTTAAACTGTAACACACTAAAAAAACAGGCGAAAAAATGGATTATTTGCAGTTTATAGAAAGTAAACGCCATACCGCTATTGACTACGGTATACAGCCGGATTACGTTCCTGAATCGTTATTTGACTTTCAACAGCACGTAACGCGGTTTGCAATTAAAAAAGGACGCTGTGCGGTTTTTCTTGACACTGGTTTAGGGAAAACGCTGATTCAGTTAGTTATTGCACGTAATTATGTGCAAGCAACGAATAAGCCGGTTTTGATTATTACACCGCTTGCCGTGGCATTCCAGTTCATCAAAGAGGCTGAGAAATTTGGCATAGATGACATCAGCTATTCTAAAGACGGTCACTACCGTACGAAAATTGTGGTTTGCAATTACGAACGCCTTGAAAAGTTTGAGCCGAACGATTTTGACTGCGTTCTGCTGGATGAAAGTTCCATTCTTAAAAACTTTGAAGGCGCGACGAAAAACACCGTTACATCGTTTTTGAAGAAAGTCAAATACCGCTATTTATTTTCAGCCACGCCCTCGCCAAACGATTATATCGAACTTGGCACATCTTCGGAAGCGCTTGGGTATATGGGGTATATGGATATGCTTGGGCGTTTTTTTAAGAATAATAATCAAAGTATTGATCCGGCTCATCGTGGGGCTGAATGGTATCTCAAACCACACGCGGAAAATGACTTTTGGCAATGGGTAGCAAGCTGGTCAATTTCATGTCGAAAGCCTTCTGATTTAGGCTATTCAGATTTGCGCCATGTGCTTCCGGAATTGCTTGAAGTCGAAACAGTTGTAAGAAATGAAACGCCGCTTGCTGTAAACGGACAAACCGCGCTATTCGCTGCGCCTGCGCTTGGGTTTGCTGAGATTAAAGCCGAAGTAAGGGCGACAATACAGCAACGGTGCGAAATGGCTGTACATAAAGCGTCATTTCATCCAATTTCCGTTTATTGGGTGAATTTGAACGATGAGGCGGATCTGATTTCAAACCTTGACGATATGGCTGTAGAAGTCCGTGGTAACATGGACATTGACAAAAAAGAGGAAATCCTAATGGCGTTTTCTGATGGGCACATTAAAAAGCTAATCACGAAAACCAGTATTACCGCGTTTGGTTTGAACTGGCAACATTGCAACCATACTACCTATTTCCCAACATACAGCTATGAGCAGTATTACCAGGCTATTCGCCGGTTTTGGCGATTTGGACAGACTAAGCCGGTTGCTGTGGATTTAGTGCTTTCTGATGGGCAGGTAAAGATTATGGAAACGCTTCAAATCAAAAAGCAAAAAGCTATTACGATGTTTGAAAAACTGACTAAACAAACAAACGCAGATTTTCACATCACGACAAAAGATTTCAACAAACCAGTAACTAAACCTTCATTTATCTAATCATGGTCAAAGAACAAGTAATAACAGACAACTACGCAATATATAACAGCGATTGTATGTTTGTCATAAAAACAATTCCGGATGCGTCGATTGATTTTTCAGTTTATTCTCCGCCGTTTGCGGGGCTGTACAATTACAGTTCACATCCGAACGATTTCAGTAACTGCGATTCACGCGATCAATTTTTGAAGCAATACGAATTTCTAATTTCTGAAATGGCACGAGTAACAAAGCCAGGTCGAATCAATGCCGTTCATGTAACAGATGTACACGATAATACGGGTCGTCTATGGGACTTCCCGGGTGAAGTTATCCGATTGCATGAAAAACACGGGTTTGAATACCACAATAGGATTACCATTTGGAAAGACCCGCTAAAAGTGCGTATGCGTACAATGGTACAGAGTCTTATGCACAAGTTTATCGTTGATGATGCTACAAAGTGCTTTACCGCAATGCCTGATTATGTTTTGATTTTTAAGCGCAAAGGCGAAAACGAGGTTCCGGTACAGCATCCTAACGGGCTGAATGATTTTGAGTATTTCGGAGAAACGCCTTTCCTTTCAGCGCATCAAGAAACCTATGGCAACTATGCGGATTTTCGTAAAAAGTGGATCGGGTTTGACGGCGATCAGCGCGAGAACAAACTGAGTCACCTTACATGGCAACGCTACGCATCAAGCGTATGGGATGATGTGCGAATTGATAATGTTCTGCCGTTTCGCGATTCAAAAGAGGACGATGACGAAAAGCACGTTCACCCGCTTCAGCTTGACGTAATTGACCGGCTTGTCTACTTGTACACGAATCCTAATGAGATAGTTCTCACGCCGTTTATGGGGGTTGGTAGCGAGGTATACAGCCCTATTTCAATGGGAAGGAAAGCTATTGGAATTGAACTGAAAGACAGCTATTTCAAACAAGCTATTTTGAACTTGAAAGAAGCAGGTAAGCGCTTTAATTTGACGATGCAAAAATCATTATTCGATTGAAATGCTTGAATCCTCCATCCAAAACCGCATCCGCCTCGCTCTCGCCCGTTTCGGCATATTCTTTAGGAATAACGTCGGTACGGGCTGGCAGGGTAAATCGAAACGGAATGGTAATTTCATCATCATCGAAAATCCCCGTCCGCTGCACGCCGGGCTATGCGTCGGTTCGTCCGACATTATCGGGATTCATCCGGTTCAGATAACGCCGGAAATGGTCGGTAAAACCGTCGGCGTATTTTGCGCTATTGAGGTCAAAACAGACACAGGCAAACCTACACCGGAGCAGGTCAATTTCATAAAACGCATCCGCCAGCACGGCGGCATCGCGGAAATCTGCCGGTCGGATGATGAAATTCCGTTTATATTCGAATCGTTCCGGGGCGTATGACCAACATCGTATACAACCGCGATTGCTTAGAAGCAATGCGAGAGATGCCGGATAAGGCGTTCGACTTGGCTATCGTTGACCCGCCTTATGGGATTAATCGGGATGGCTCATCACGTATCGCGGCAGATAAATTCGGCTGTTCGTTTACTGGCTTCGAAATAGACAAGGATTATTTTGAAGCGCAGGAACAAAGATTCAGGCAATACAAATCACAACTAACGCTATTTTAACGAGCGAACAAACAGGCGTAAAATGAATTTTCTTAACTACGCGTTGGCATACGCGAAACTCGGTATCGCGGTTTTTCCGCTCAAACCGGGTGATAAAATGCCGCTCGGAGGTAACGGCGAAAAAGACGCTACAACCGATACGGCTGTCATTACCGAATGGTGGACACGCAACCCAACGGCCAATATCGGCCTTGGCATGGGAGCGCGTTCCGGCGTGTTTGCCGTGGATATAGACGGGCCGGATGGACGTAAAACGCTCTCCGACCTGATCGAAAAATACGGTTCCCTGCCTCAGACATGGACGCATCACACGCCAAACGGTACACATCTGCTGTTCCGTTACCCCGGTCGGCAGATAATGAACTGCCGGTCCAAAACATCCCGAAAAGAACCGCTACCCAAAATCGACAGCAGGGGGGACGGTGGATATATCGTCGGGGCGCCTTCGATTCACCCGTCCGGAACGCCGTACCGGTGGGATGAAACGCTGAAACTTTCCGCTATGCCCGTTCCTGCTGACGCTCCGGAATGGTTGGTGTATCTGTTTGAAAAACCGCCCGCTGAATCGAAACCTGCAAAACCGGCTAAACCGATTTCGTCACAAGGCACGCCTTACGGTTTGGCTGTTCTTAAAAACGAATGCGAACGAATCCGGACCGCTCCGATAGGACAGCAGGAGGAAATCCTAAACGCCCGTGCATTTGTGGTCGGGCAATATATCGGCGGCGGGGAACTCGACGAAATAAGCGCTATAAACGACCTGGTATCTGCCGGTATGGGAATGGCGAACGGTCGGGCAAATGAGCCTTGGACCGAATCGCAAGTTTCGAAGAAAGTCCATGCAGCGGTACAGTCCGGCATGCGCGACCCGAAAACCGCGCCGGAGAAACCGGCACAACAAAACGTAACAAACACGAAACAAAACGAAACACAAGCGAAACAAAACGAAACGGATGCTGCGGGGAGTATCGAATCAGGCCATTTCAAGTTCCTCGGTTTCGAGAAATCCGAATCCGGTGCCGTGTTCGTCTTCTTCGTATTCCGTTCGCTCACCATAATCAAACTCACGAACGCCGGGATAACATCCGGAAACCTTCTTCTGTTGAACCCGTCCCCGGATTTTTGGGAAACGCACTTCCCAGGTAAACGCGGTGGTATTGACCTTCAGGTCTGTTCGGCGTGGATCATTAAATCATCCTACGCGGTCGGAATGTTCGACGAATCGCTCATCCGGGGCCGGGGCGCGTGGATTGATGATGGCCGCGTCGTAATTCATGCCGGAGATCATCTCATCGTGAACGGGAAACTTACCCGGCTTCAGGCGATTCAGTCAAATTTCATGTACGAACAGGCTCCGACGCTTCCGGTTACTGTCGATTCTCCGCTATCCGATTCCGAAGCCGCCGAAGTGATCGAAATAGCCAAACTCATAAATTTTGAGCGGAAAAACGACGCTTATCTTTTAGCCGGATGGTGCGTTATCGCTCCGGTCTGTGGGGCGCTGGCATGGCGTCCGCACCTGTGGATAACGGGCGGGGCCGGTTCAGGTAAATCGTGGGTTCTTAAAAATTACGTCCGCCCGCTGCTTGCGGGTATTTCGGTCATTCTCGAAGGAACGACAACGGAGGCGGGCATCAGGCAAAAACTGTATCAGGATGCTTTGCCCGTTGTATTTGATGAGGCAGATACCGACGACAGGAAAGACCAAGAACGTGTACAGCAGATTTTAACGCTGATGCGGATTTCTTCCAGCTCAGACGGAGGATCAATCCTTAAGGGCAGTTCAACCGGGAAGGCTGTGGAGTACACTATCCGTAGCTGTTTCGTAATGGCGTCTATTGTGCTTCAGGCGGCGCGACAGGCCGATAAAACCCGTATCACCGTTATTAACATTCGCCGTCCGCTCGTCATGACTCCGGAAGTAGAACAGCGATGGAAAGACCTATCCTTTCGCACGTTCCAAACGTTCACGCCGGAATTTGTCCGGCGGTTGCAGGCCCGAACAATTCTGCATTTGGATACGCTCGTGAAAAATGCGAAAACGATTTCCACAGCCATTGCGGCCGAAGTGAAATACCAACGGACCGGCGACCAGATGGGTATCCTCATCGCCGGGGCGCTACTGCTCAAATCGACGGCACTGCTTACGCTCGATCAGGCTGTGGACATCGTGAAACAGATCGACTTTTCGGAAGAGAAATCGGCTGACGAACAAAAAGACGAAATGCAGCTACTTCAGCACCTTTGCGACCAGGTCGTGAACGTCGATTTCAATTATTCCAAAGTGGAAAAATCAATCGGGGAAATGCTTATCGCCTGCCGCTTGCAGTCGTTTCCAGACCAAGAAACTACCGCATTTCTGGCTAAACTTGGGCGCTGTGGGTTGAAACCATCGCACACCGGATTTATCGTATCGAACCAAAACGACTATCTTAAACGCATCCTGCGGGATACGCCGTGGGGAAATGGTTATCCGAAAATCCTATCCCGGCTTGACGGTGCCGTAGCGACAGATCCGATACGGTTCCCGTCTGGCGCACAGACTCGCGGAGTTTTAGTACCGTGGAAATACATAACGGACGGGGAGTAATTTACTCGCCCGTTAGTATCTTCCGACAAACATATCCGTTTCGTTTATGCCTGACTTCGTTTCCGAAATTCTGACTGCCATTTCAGCCGCCGGGATTTCTTATTTCATCGCGCGCCGAAAAAACAACGCCGAGGCCGGAATGGCCGAACTGGCACTGACTGAAAAAATGATTACGATGTGGCGGGAACAGACGGAAAATCTGCGCGCCGAAATGAAACGGATGGAAGCGGAAATTCAGGAACTTCGCGCCGAAATCGAACAGCTCCGCATGGAAAATACCGAGTTGCGGAGCCGCATTGAGTGATGTGCCCAACGTGATATACTGACCCTGTACAAGGTGATATACTGACCCCTTCGGATTATCCAGCGTGATATACTGGGTATCTAACGTGATATACTGACCATTTCCAGGCCGACAAATTCGGACGCAAGGCTACAACGTGATATACTGACCGTCAACGGATACCCGTACACCCAACGCTTTACAAAGCGCCGATACGGTTTTCCACGTTCCGTCCGATTCGCCAGATTCGAAACGCTGAATAGCGATCCAGCTCACACCGGAACGCTTTGATAATTCGTTTTGGCTTAAACCGCGCGCTTTACGGGCGGATTTGATGATTTCGGGGAGGGTCATAATTCGATGATAATTTCACGATTAGCGCAACGACGACCACCGTTGGAATAGTTGTATTCGCGTTCTTCGGTCATTGGGACAGCGTGATTTGAAATACGGATGCGTTTTTCACCGTCGATAGTCCAGCGCTCAAAATACATCGATCCAAAATCGCTGGTATAAACCAATTCATAACCAAGTTTTTTCAACCTGGCAGCCGTGCGTTGCATTAGGACGTTTACAATTTCGTTTTGTTGAAAACGAATTGAATCGTATGAATAAACAGGACGTACACCGTATTTTGCAGCGCGGGCATTGGCTTTTTTTACTTGCTCTGATTCGTATGCCATTCTTTTTTCGTATTCCGAAACGACTACTTTTAAAGCGTCTTGCAATTCATAAGCAAACCGCATGTTTTGACCATTTACGCGGCGAACATGCTCAAGACGGCGGCAAACCCATGTGCCGTACGAATCGGTGTACTGATGGCCTTTGTTGTCGTTGCGGGCGTATCGGGTAGTTGTCATTTTAGTACCTCGATCATTTCGTAACCGTTTTTTATTAAGCGGCTTGCTTCGCGGTTTGTTACGACCCAAAAAAGACCGTCACATCCCAAAACGATAGACCATTTCGCCCAATTGATGCTATTCATCACAAACTGGCGGGCGTTGGATAATTGGCTGAATTTGTACATGGTGTTCCTCACTGAATTGTTTGTTTCCTAACTCTTCTCTAATATATATCGTTTTAGATATAAAGTCAACACCTGCCGAAAATATTTTCTATCTATTTCGATATACCTACATATCCTTTCCGATATACCTGCATATCTATTTCGATATACCGTTTTTTAACGCCATCCGCACCATTTATATCTGATTCGATATACGTTTCTGCTCATCCCGCCCAATTCCGTACCGCCCGTACCGGATTCTGTACCGTGTAACCATTTGATTTTTTTATACTTCCGGAAATGGTACGTTTTTACGCCGGGAGAAACACACACACACGCATACACACACACACGCCTACGCACGCGCATGTACGTATATATATATCTATTTCTTAGAATAATTAATATAAATTGTCCCACGGCATTGGGGCGCAACGACTTAGACGGTACAAAAAGCGGTACAAAGGCGGTACAGAGCGGTACGCCAACTGTTAGGGCGTACCAAATGGGATTTTTCGGCTAAAACAGCGATATTTCAACGATGCCAAAACCGGAAAACATAGTACCGCACAAATTCAAGCCTGGGCAGTCAGGAAATCCCAATGGCCGCCCCAAGGGATCGCTATCATTGACAACGATAATCCGTCAAAAGCTGGAAGAAGGCGACCGCGCTGCACGGTTGGCGGAACGTCTGGTTAAAATTGCTGAGTCTGGTGAGGATCGACACGCGTTAACCGCTATCGAGCAAATTCTCGACCGGCTCGAAGGTAAACCTATCGCCAAAGTCGAACAGACCAACATCACCGGCCCCGACCTATCGGATATGTCGATCGACGAACTCCGGAGCCTTAAGCATGGCCCCGTGGAAACCACCGAACCAGACGAACAAGCCTGATCATGGCCGGACGCTCAATCCCGGCGCTGGATATAGCGATAGACCGCGCCCTGTTGGCAAAATCGTACGCAGACTTCATACCAGACGCGTTCGCTATTTTGGAGCCGAATTCCGCATACGAAAACAACTGGCATGTATCGGAGCTGGCTGCAATACTTCAGGCTGAGATAGAACGGATCGCATCGGGACAGCCTAAGACGAACGACATCGTGATTAACATGCCGTTTCGCGCCATGAAATCGCTGATTGTTTCGGTGTTCCTTCCAGCATGGGCATGGACGCGGTATCCGCACCTGAAGTTTATTTACGCGTCATATTCGGCGGATCTGTCTATCGAACATTCGGTACTGTGCCGTCGGTTGATCGAATCGGAATGGTATCAGAATCGATGGGGTCACGTCTTCCGGATGGCATCGGATCAAAACGCTAAATCAAAGTTCGAAAACGACAAGGGCGGATTTCGCCGGGCTACGTCTGTCGGTGGCTCGATTACCGGGTCCGGCGCGGACGTTCTGGTCGTGGACGACCCGATCAATCCGAAGCAGTCCGCATCGGACGCTGCGCTGGCTGAATCGCGCACCTGGTACGACCGGACGTTTTATTCCCGTTTGAACGCTCCGAACATTGGCGTACGGCTGATCGTTATGCAGCGGCTTTCGGAAAACGATTTGACCGGACATCTCATCACGAAACCGCACGTCCGGCATATCTGCATACCCGGCGAATTGTCCGAACGCTTGAATCCGCCGGAATGGAAACGGTACTACCGAAACGGTCTGTTTTGGCCGACGAGGTTTTCTCCGGACATTCTCGAATCGTACAAAACCGGCCTGGGTAGTTACGGATACGCCGGCCAGATCATGCAGGCCCCGGCACCTGAAGGCGGGGGAATCTGGCAGAAATGGTTTGTACCGATTCCGGACGCTGAATTTCCGTCGCGCGATAAATTCGAATCATACGGAACGGACTGGGACCTTGCCTACACGTCCAAAGAAGACAATTCCGCTTCTGCGTTTGTCACGGCAGGGCGCATTGGAGCAAATTATTACCTCGAAAATGCGGGCGCTGTTTGGAAGGAATTTCCCGATCTCATCCGGTTCATGAAGTCCGTAACCGGTCCGCATTACATTGAAGGCAAGGCATCCGGAAAATCCGCGGCGCAGGTTCTCAGGTCAGAAGGGATCGACGCTATCGAAGTATCGGAGATTTCAGCGGATAAAATCGCCCGAACCAGGGACGTTACGCCTGCCGCCGAATCGGGACGGTGCTACGTCAAGCATTCCGTTATAGATTACCTGTATTACGATTCGCAACAGGGAATTTTAACGTTTCCGAACGGTTCGCATAACGACCTGAACGACGCGCTTACGCAGTCAATGAAACGCTTGCTCTATTCGTTTTCTAATTTCGTACATTTAAGCGAACCGGACTACGAATCTTATGAAACGAATGACCTTTATTGAACGCGTTAAATCAGTGCCAGGCTCGCTATTTCGCGCGGCGATGGAGCCTATCGTTTCGAAGTATTTTCAATCGTACGTTAACGGGTTTATCACTCCTTACCCGTACAACATTTCCGAAGCGCAAGCATACGCCGATTTCCGGGGTGTGTTTTTCAGAATGGTTCAGATGCGGGCCGATATGTTTTCAAAGTACATGTCAAAAGCTACTGTTCAGCGGAAATCGGCGGACGGGAAATGGAAACAGGTCGAAGAGTCGCATCCTTGGGTTCGGATGCTCGCCCGTCCGAATTTGAACACATCGACGCGAGAGTTTTGGACGTGGGTATCTTTGCAAAAAGATTTATTCGGCGCGGCCGTTTCGCAGGTTGACAGGTCGAAACGCGTACCTGAAACACTGTATCCAATTTATCAGTTATTCGGCACTGTTCGTCCAATGCCGGACGGGTTCGGAGGTGTTTCGAAATACGTGTTCACGCCGGTTGATGGGGCTATTAGGGACATTCCGAAAGAAGATGTTTTATACCTGAAAAATGACAATCCATACGACCCGTACACGTCGCTAACGCTGGTTGAAATTGCTCGGATGGAACTGTCCGAAAAATCGCAGATGCAACGATATCGGTCTTCCGGTTTGGCGAATGGCGGCGTTACGGCGGATATTTTTACGACGGAACAAAGGGTAGAAGAAACCGGCCGGAAGGCGTTCGACGGGGCAATGGCGAAGTACAAAGGCGTTCGGGGTAAGGGCGCTACGTTGCTGCTCGACCAGGGTGTAAAGCCGATTCCGGGAATGTCGGCGAAGGATTTGGAATTTATCGACAGTTTGCGCGAAAACACCGAAGCGCTGAAATTTATCACAGGTTTACCGCTTGCATTTTTCGATAAAGGAACGAACCGGGCGGAAAAGGAAGCGGCCTTGGTCGAATTTATCGAAGTAACCATCTCGCCTATGGTTTCGGCTGTCTGCGACCAGGTTACGACCGATTTTGAGCGGATTTTCGGGGCGGTTCCGAACGTTCTCCGGATCGTTCCGCCGGATATGCACGTTCCGAATGAGGAACTGGAAGACCGGCTATTTTCAGAACAGATTAAAACCGGCCGCCGGACTCCGAACGAATGGCGTTTGATGAAGGGGCTTCAGCCGCTCGAAAACGGGGATAAACCGCTCGTTATGGGTAGTTTGGTTCCGCTCGAATCGGTTTTTTCGGGTCCGGAAACAGCACCCCAACCGGCGCGATCAATTCAGACAAGGGCGGGCGATGACCTTACCGACGATGAGAAATGGCACCGGATAGACTCCGGAAAAAAAAAACAGGAAAAACGCTGTGAATCGGCTGTAACTCAGCAGTTCGATACGTGGGAGGCGGAAATACTCGCCCGGCTGAAAAACATGGATCAGCAGCGTTCGGCGCTGGCAGTATTGACGGCCGCAATGATATTTGACCTTACGGCTGCAATGGCTGATATTGAGGAAACGTTAGGGCCTGAAGTCGTAGCGGCAATGCGGAAAGGATTCGAATCCGGCGCTTGGCTCACCGATTACGACGCGTCCGATTTCAATTTCCAGTCACCGGAAGCGCGGATCATTTACCGGGAAATTATGAACCTGACGCGATCGATTCCGGAAACGCTGCTCGGCGAACTGGCTCAGATTATCGAAAAAGGAATGGCGGACAAGGTTTCGATTCAGGAAATGGCTGTCCGGATTAGGGCGCATTTTACGGAAATGACACCTTGGAAATCGAAGCAAATCGCGCAAACGACGGTAAATAGCAGTTGGGAAGCCGGACAGGTTTCAGCGTACAAAATGGCTGGAATCACCCGGAAGCGCTGGTTATCGCAACGGGACGGCCGCGTAAGGGAAACGCACTTACTGGCGGATGGGGACGTTGTGAACGTTTCGGATAAATTCCAGGTCGGTTTTGCCGCGTTGAGTTTTCCCGGCGATCCGGAGGGTCACGCGCCGCATGAAACGATAAACTGCCGTTGTTCTGTGCTGCCGGTGAGGTGATATGGTTACGGGTATTATGACTGACAGCGGAATGCAGACGTTTACCGATCTGAAGGACGGCGCAATACTGTACACACATAGCGACCATATCGGGCGGAAGATTCAGCAGACGCGCGATTACTACGAGCGGGATCTGCTGAATGAACTATCGCGCCGGATGAAAAAATCCGGAACGTTTCTTGACATTGGCGCGAATATTGGAAACCATTCCGTTTACTTCGCGCGGTATTTGGCGGATAAGGTGATTTCGATTGAGCCGAACGGGAATAATTTCGCACTGCTGGAACGTAACGCGGCAGATCTGCCTATCATAGCGATTTGCGGGGCGTGTTCGGATGTTGCGGGGATGGGTCACGTTCAGGATGTGTCGCATAACATGGGAATGTGCGAACTGGAGCCAGGGAATACCGTTCACGTGTTTCGTGCAGACGCGCTCATCACCGAACCGGTACGGCTAATAAAAATCGACGCGGAAAAATCAACGGGTAACGCGTTGCGCGGATGTGAAAAACTGATATATCAATACCGGCCGATTATAGTAATTGAAGGACGGTCTGAATGGCTGGAATCAAAGGGGTATTGGAAGATTTGGAGCGGGTGTGCTACAGAAACTTTCGTTTATGTGTTTTGATATATCGAAATTATTTGTAACATAGGGGAGCCGGAATAGACCGGCTGGAATTAAACAGGCGAACAGATGAACACGTACACATTCAGAGTAGACGCTATTGTTAAGGTGCAAGCCGATTCATTCGAAGAGGCTGGAGAACTGCTTCCGGAAGGAACGGAAAACGCCATGCTGCTTCAAGTTGATCATGGTGACCCCGACTGCACAGCGCCGAGTTACGATGACGTTCGGCGCGAAAACGAGCGAGAGGAGGCGCGGGGGAGATGAAACAAATTGCAGAAGTACGCACAAACCTTACTTATTTGCAGGCTCCGGAAAAAGGTATTCCGGAACTGAAGCCAATGATTGAACTCATTATAGTTCATACAGACGGATTTCAGTATGTAGAGGTAAAGGGCGGATTTAAAAAATCCCTAAAACTGGTTGAAACAAGGTATTACCTTGATGACGACGCTTTGAAAAACATTGTTTCTGGAATAAATGTCGCTTCAATAAATATGAGAGTGGCTTTAAACCATGCCTCAGTACTAAACGAAATAAGCAAAAGTCTTACAACTGCGAATGAGGAACAGAAATGATTAACAACTGCTGGAAATGCAAGTTTGCATCAGAACCGTTCAGACTACCGGACGGAAACCATGTTATGTGCCAACATCCACGATACAATGTGAAGGAAGGTCAAGAACCGCTCGATTATAACGAGCTGAAACGCGTTACATGCCTAAAATGAGTAAGGCACTGCCGCCGCATTCACAGTGCGGAAAGATCCGCTACGTACTGCGTAAGTATGCGGCAGAATGGCGGAAAAAATTATCCCGTAAATTCGGGCATGATTTCACTATCTACAAATGCCCCGAATGTGGCGGGTATCACTTATCAACGAAAGAAAATGGAGTAAAATTCCGTGAGCGCAAAAAACGAACGCAAAATCAGACAGGAAACCCGGCGCGCTACCAACGCAAGAATCGTTCCGGCGATGATTGACGCGCATCTGGCTATAAACCGGCTTCCGTTTTTCGACAGGCTGAAATACGCATTCCGGGCGGTTATGGGGAGGTTGGGATGAAAAAATCCGAATGGCCCGAACTGCTCGGCGCGTTGATTGCAGTAACGCTAACTTTTTTGCTCTGGCTGGTGTTCGCGCCATGACACCCCAAACCGTTGTATTCATCCCGACTTGCAAACGCCCGGAACTGCTTCGGGCGTTGCTGTCTGATCTGGACGGGCAGCCGTGTCGAATCGTCGTGTTTCAGGATGGAGATTTTCCGGGATATTCCGAGGTATTCGCCGATTATCCCGGCGTTTTCGCAAAGAAATATGACGTTCCGCACGGAAGAGAATTGTACTGGCAGCTTGTAAACGACGCGTTTCGATATTTGAAAAACGTAGATTTCAGGCACGTGATTTTTTTAGGCGATGATAACCGCGTCGATTCGGCTTTTGTGGATCGGGCGGTACTATCGCTCATGGTGTCGGGCGCTGATGCGCTGAATCTGTCTGATGATGGGCGTGCTGGTGTTCCGCAATGGGGAATATCTTACGGGGGTATTGTAAACGGCTATCACAATACGGGCTGGCTCGATATGTGTTTTGTCACGTCACGCAAGGTTATGCACCTGCTGGAATGGTCGATTTATCCGGTTCAGCGGAACTGGAAGCCAAGGGTATTGCTCGGTTCAGGTGTTGGGAAACAGATTTCTAAACGGATGGGCCGGAAGGGGCTTAAAATATACCAGGTATACGGATCGATGGTCCGGCACGGCTCCCATAAATCGGTAATGAATCCGGAGCGGCGCTGTCCGTTGATTGCGGAAACGGAAAAATAGTTTTGTTATATCGAAATTATTTGTATAATAGAAGCAACCGGAACGATCCGGCTGAACTTAAACAGGCGAAAATGACTCTCCAACTCTCACCGACCCACGCGGTCAAAATATCCGATTACACACGTGGCGGCGATGCTGTCCGTGACGTGAAATACGAACCGAATCACATCCGGCCGTTCGTCGGTCAAATGCACGGTATGACTGTGCGCTGGCGTCCAGACGGGCATTTTCTATCGGAAAAACCTTCCGGACTGGATTTGATGATGGAAGCCGCCGATCCGGAGCTTATTGCGGCGCGGAATAACCCGAATCAGATAGGACTGCCGCTATGAGAACGCGTTATTTAGCCGGGCATTCGAAGCTGTTGGAAATCTATTCCCGTATGGAACGGTACAAATCGGTGCATCCGATTACGTATCGCGGCGTTGCGAAAATGTGCGGGGCGAATCATCGGTATCTGTCGTATTTCATGTGCAAAAGCAGAAAATCTATTCCGGTCGATGACATTGAGCGGCTGGACAAATTTCTAATCGAACGGGGGTTCTAAAATGCTGAAAGTCTATGCCCACATGGCAACCATGCCCGGACGAGAACAGGCTGTACGCGATGCCGTCGAATCTATCCGGCACCAGGTAACGCGGGTTTACGTGAACCGGAACCCCGGCGAATATTCGGAGCCGTTCGAATCGTACGAAAACGTAACCGTCCGAACGATGCAGCGCGATTATGGCGATGCGGCGAAATTCGCATCACTTGGAAACGCCATTGATTCGCTGGCGTTTGTTTGCGATGATGATCTGATTTATCCGCCGGACATTATCGAGCGGTTACGCGCTAATCTGGACGGGTATTCTGTTATCGGCGTTCATGGGCGGAAATTCCTGTCCGTGCCGGTGATTTCGTACTATCGGGACCGCAGCATCAGGCACCGGGGGCTCGATAGTTCGCCGGGCGGTGTGGTCGATGTTATTGCGACCTGTGCCGTGCTGTTCAGGAATAATTTCGCGGACGAATCGCATTTTACGCTGGAATGCGCTCCGCTGGAGATTGACGGACGGAACAGCATGAACATGGGTGACATTCATTTCTCGAAGTGGATGCGCGCGTTTGGACGGGAAATGTACGTCATTCCGCATAGCGCCGGATGGATTCGGCACAGTGCGGCGGTGGATCTGGATAAAACGATCTGGGCGGCGGCGCATAAAAACGATGCTGTTCAGACAGAACTCGTAAACGGGATGCTGAGATGATCTACGTATTCGCGATAGCATGTTTTGGCGCTGGTCTGCTGATCGGCTTTGAGGCGGGATACCGGAAGTATGACCGGATTGTCCAAGAAATGTATAGGCAGGAAAATAAACGGAAGCAGGAGGAACGGAAATGAAAATAGAAGCAGGAAAATATTACCGTTTACGCTGTGGCGGCGCGGTTATGGGTGAAGAAGCCATTGTTTATATAAATTCAGCAGGTTCATTCATATGGAACGATGAAGGAAAATATTATGACGGTAATAATTTCTTTGACATCATATCCGAAATAACTGAGGACGATTACAAGCGTATTATCTGCGGCTTACCTGTCACTATTGAAGCAGACGGGACGCTACCGAATGAGCGAAATCCGAAAAGCCTTGATGATGCATTTCACAATGAACCTGCTGGATTAGGATCGTTTGAGCGCATTTCCGAACGCTGTACAGATGATAACCGCGTCGCATCGCTTCAAACGTTGCTTAACACATCGGAAGCGGCACTATCCCACGCTGAATCCGAAATAGGCAAGATGCACGAGGAGATCAAGGCGCTGAAAGCCGAACGTGACCGTTTAAGCACAGCTAATCAACAATTCGAAAAAGAAATTTTTGAATTGGAAGGGGTTATTCAAAGCGACCGCGCCGAAATTCGCGCGCTGAAAGAAACCATTCGTTTCGGCTCGAAGGACATTGATAACCGGAGCGGTGCGGAAGAAATCAAACTGCTTAAAGGTCAACTGAATGACGCGCTTGAACTGCTGGACAAAGAGCGCCGGTATTCGGAGCGGTTGCAAGCTGACCGCCTTGAGCGCATTGCGACGGCTACGATGCAGGGCATCGTTGTTTCAAATGCAATCGGCTCTAACTGGGGGTATGACGTAGTTAGCGAATCAATCAGGGTAGCCCGCGCCCTCATCGCCGAACTGGATAAGGAGCCCAACCTATGAAATCATTCTACTGGAAACTGCCGGAAACGTCAATTTCGGAGCCGGTCGAAATCGTTCACGGCAAGCTAAACGCCTGGTTTATCCGGCACGTTCTAAAAAACGGTGAAATCCTGTTTGCCCGCAAGGCAGATCGGGATAGCGCGATTGAGAAGCTGAAAGGGGATGGGAAATGACCCTCATCAAAGTAAAACAGACCTTTCGCGGCCCGCTGAACGCTATTTTCCCGAACGGCGAGCAGTGGTTTTTTAACCCGCATATTGTTACCGCTAAAAACGGTCGGCAAAAACGTTTATCGTACCTGCTGGCTGGTAAATGGATGAACGGGCTGCGCTATTACTACGATCCAGAATACCGCGCGTTTTTTCGGGATAACCGGACATTACCGGAGCGTATCGGATGAACATAGCTGTACTAACCGCCTTTCACGGGCGGCCTGAAATCTCAAAAATATACCTTCGTGGAATTGAATCAGCGGCTCGAACGTTACGGTTTGAAGGTATCAATCTGATTCCGTTTTACGTCTGCTCACCTGACGACCCGCAACCAGTTAAACCGTCTTTGGTCTATCCGAATCTGCCGGTTTCGAACAAACATAACGCGCTTGGCCGGTTTATCTGCGATTATGCGGACGAACAAGGGATACCATTCGATTACGTGATTCAGTTCGGTTCGGACGATGTGTTTTCGCCGGAACTGTTCGATTTATATCGGCCCGCGTTTGGCGACCCTATCATAGGGCTTAAGGACATGGTATTTCACGACATTTCAACAGGTAGAACGAAACGTATTCACCGGACACAGCTCGGAAACGCGTTTGGCGCCGGACGGATGATTCGATGGGATATTTTCGCAAAACATCACGGGGCGATATGGCCTGCTGGAAAGAATTCCGGGCTGGATTACCGGTCTTACGAAATATTGCGCGAACGGGAAACGAAATTCAACCAGCCGCACATTCCGGTAGTGGTGGATCTGAAATCTGCGGAAAACATTTGGAAATTCGATACCTTAAAAGGAACAGAAATGGAGGCACCGGAATGGGTGAAAGAACTGCTGACAGACTAACGGATAACTTCAAACTATCCGAATTTGCATCCGGTGACGGGCGTCCAACACCGGAACACGTGAAGCCGAATCTTTTGGAATTGGCGATGAACCTGGAAGCGCTGCGGGACGAACTGAAGAAGCCGATTCGCATCACGTCCGGTTTTCGTTCTCCGGAACATAACGCCGCGATTAAGGGCGAACCGAACTCATTCCACATTAAAGGCATGGCGGCTGACATTCAAATATCCGGCGTTACGCCTGCGGTCGTGGCTGAAACGATTGAGCGTTTAATTTCTGCCGGTAAGATGAAGCAGGGCGGAATCGGCGTGTACAAAACGTGGGTTCATTACGACATTCGCGGAACGAAAGCGCGGTGGTAATTTTTCCGGAAGTGCGTCCGCGGCCGCACAGAACAGCCCCGCCCGGCCGTAGTGGGTTGGGAGAAAACGGGGCTGTTCAAATCCGGAAAACCGTATATTCCTAAACACTAAACCACACACACAAACCAAACAGGCGAACAATGCTACCATATCAACAACGCGTAATTGAGGAAAAATCTCAATTAGATGAACGTATCGAAAAGCTGGAGTTGTTTTTAAACGGTCCGGCTATGATTGAAAAAACAAATGCTGATTTACTTCGCATTCAATTATCTGTAATGCGTTCATACAGTACGATTTTACAAACACGCATTCTCAATTTCTAAACCAAACAGGCGATGCAAATCACAGGAAAAATCGTAAACGTTCTGCCGGTCGAATCGGCAGTTTCGAAGTCCGGCACGCAATGGAAGAAACAGGCGTTTATTGTCGAATATGGCGACCGATACCCAAAAAAGGTAGCCATTTGGCTCTGGAACGCTAACATCGACAAACACCCGGTACGTATAGGTTTGACCGTAACGGCGCACGTCGAACCGGAATCCAAAGAACACAACGGGCGGTATTACACCGAAATTCAGGCGTGGAAAGTCGATGGGCTGGCATCTGCTGCACCGGCTCCGGCAGCCGCGAATATGTACGCACCGGCTCCGGCTGCAACGAACGACGAATTACCGTTTTAACTCACAGTTACCCCTCACATAGCCACAGCCTCGCCCCTGACCGGACGGGGCTTTTTTATTTCCAGCAGGTTCGTATATTGTCCGGTGATATATACCAACATATCGTATCACTATACCGAACCGCTATGGACATCCGCTCACTTCTTGAAATAGACAAGCCGTTTCACCGGATGGCCGAAACCGGTACGGAAATTCGCCGTTCGTCCGATAACAAACGGACGACCGTAATAATCAATACCACGGTTCAGGACCGGCACGGTACTTTTATCGACCCGATGGGCGCGAACATGGAAGACTACCGTAAAAATCCGGTTTTCCTCATCAATCACGATTATGACCTGCTGGCTGGTAACGGCGCTACGGTTGAATTGGACGGGAACCGCTGGAAAGCAACGGTAAACGATGATAACTGGGATTTGGAAGACCCGGCTATCGTTCGTTGGTACAACAAAGTGAAAAACGGCGTGATGCGAATGGCTTCAATCGGTTTCATGCCGCGCGAAATTGACTGGGATTACGAATATGCCGGACAAGATGGGCGCACACGCACCGGCATTATGATTCGGAAATGGGATTTGCTCGAATGGTCGTTCGTCACCGTCGGATCAAATCCGAACGCCCTGGTAACAGCGCGCCATGTGTCTATGAACGGAATTTCTGAAAAACTGGATCGCATCCTTGCCGGTGAAATTCCGCTGACCGATGCGCTCATCAACAAATTATCCGAACGGTTCGCACTGCGCGAACCCGCTCCGGCTCCGGCTGCTCCCGAAGCACCGGCCGCTCCGGCTGAACCGGAAACCACTGTCACTGAAACCCGCCAGCTCGAAGATTCCGCAGCCGCTCCGGTTGCCGCGTCGCTCGAACAAAGGTTGCTTTCAGACCCCGACGCCCCTGCCAAAATCGAACGGCTGATTCTTCAGCGGCTCGGTAAGGCTTAACCGCCGTAAACCCGGCAAAACCTAACAAAACACACACACCATGCGAAACGCATTGAAACTCTTCGGCTGGCTTATGCTGGCTCTCTTTGGAGTGCTTTACGTCGGGGCGCCTGAACTGCTCGCCAGTTCGGTTAAAACCTTCGGATTTGCACTCGCTACGGCTCCATTGGCTGTTGTAGCAGAACCAACCCCAACCGCTGTATCGGATTCGGATTATTCGAAAATCGCGGATGTTATCGCGGCCCGTATGGTCGAAAAAATGCCCGCTCCGGAACCTGCAAAACCTGTCGATGTTCGGGTTGTTGCTGATGAAAAGGAATCGCGTGGCGCATTGGCCGTAAACTTTCTGAATTTACTTCGTGGAGTTACGGAAAATGATTATCGAGCTGCTGATGCTGCTGTAGATAAACTAATCCGTGGTGGTCACTACGGAAAAGATGTTGCTAATCGAATCGTTGAAGGGGCAAATTTAGCCGATATTCGCGCAATGGCAACGGGAAATACCCGTGCTGCCGGCGATTGGTATTCTCTTTTAGTTGATGCTGACGGTAAGTACCTGATTCCTACTGTCGTACGTGATGGAATAGATCGCGTTGCTGAGGAATACGGTGTTATGCGCCGAATTTCAGACGTTTGGCCTGCTGGAATTGATAAGATTACCCGCGTAATTTCTGCTTCAGGTTCTATGCGGTTTTATCCAGTTGCCGAAGGTGCTGTAATTAAATCGCGTAAGCGCGCGTTTGGTGCTGTACTCGTTTCTCCAAAGAAATGGGCGCTCATCACGCCGTGGACGTACGAAACGGATATCACCGTAGCTGCTAAAATTTTGGAAGATGTGCAGTTTCAAGTGGGAATTTCTGCTGCATTTTCTGAAGATGATGCGTGCATTAACGGTGACGGCACGTCCACTTACAACAGCATTACCGGTATCATCAATGGCGCATCGGTAAAAGAAAAGGTAATTGCCGGCGCATCGTTCGAAAGCGTTACTGCATCAGAATTGATTCTTGCAAAATTGGAACTAATTCCTGGGTTCCGTAAAAATCTGGCTTATGTATTCCATCCTGATATGGAAATCATCTTCTCGGATTTGAAGGACAATGCTGGGCAGTTCATTTTCAAATTTGATTCCGAAGCTGGTGTTTACCGAATCAAGGGCGTTCCCGTTTACTACACCGAAGCGCTTCCTTCCAATGCGAATAGCGACCTCGACACTGTTTTCGGTATCGTAGGAGATTTCCGCTTCTGGAAGCTCGGTATGGGGCCGGGAATGTCTATGGAAATGATGAATCAAGGAGAGGTAGAAGATGCAGACACTGGCACTGCTATCAACCTGAATACTCAAGACGTTCGCGCTGCTAAGTTCCGCCACTTCTTTGACGGAAAAACCAACTTCACCGACGCGTTCTGCGTGCTTAAAACCGCCGCTTCGACCTGATCGTAACGGATCGTAAAATCAAGCCCTCGGCGGAAACGTTCGGGGGCTTTTTTGTTTTCATAACCTATACGGCGGGGATTGTTTATATTTCCGGTATTCTCGAACCGCAACAAACCGGAGAAACCGCCATGCTACTGCAAACCTTGATCGTAAAAACTCTTCTCGAAGCCGCAAAACGTGCATTCTGGAAAAACGGCGCTAAAGGCGTTCCGGCGGTTGTTGATGTGTTGTCCGTCAAACACACAACAGCCGATCCGAATATTAACGACGAACTGGCTCGTGCGTTTGCATGGGTGTTTCGAGGCGTTGCGGTTATTGTATTGGTAAAACTGGCTCAGGTTGCCGGGTTCGACATTACGCCTTATCTGCACCTGATTTTCCAAACCGCTACGGATGCCGCGGTTGAAACGGTTAAGGAGGGGTAGAAATGCCTGTATTCAAAATGAACGGTAACGGTTCAACGATGAACACCAAAACGGGAAAGACTTTCCGATGGAAAAATGACGAACCGGTATTTATTTCCGACGGCGAACTATCCGGATTGAAACACATCCGACCTCGCATGACGGAGGTACGACCTACTATGGTTCCGGTTGAACCGGTATTACCGACCGAATCGCTGTCTGAAATAACTTCCAAACGGGGGCGCGGACGGCCGCGAAAATAAATGGCATCCGATTTCTTCGACATCATAACGCCTTCTCAGGTTAAAGCATGGATGAACGAATCCATTCAGGATTTCGACCCTACATCCGCAACTGTGGATACCGGAATCGGAATTGCGCCGTTGACGCTTACGGAGCAAACGATAGCGAATGTATCGCGCATAATCGAAGGTTATCTCAATAAAGCTGTTATCATCCGTAAGTACACGGATGAATTCGTTCCGGAAGATTGGACGTATAATGTAGGGCTTGCGAAATATCAGGCATGGCCGGGGCGTTGGCCGCTGATTGAATCGGATACCACGGGCGTAACTATTTCTACGGACAAAACACGTTTGCTGTATTCATCGTTTTTGTACGAAGTGATTTCGTATTCCGGATATAGGCGTTCCGACCAAAATCTCGCCGCGTTACAAGTCCAATGGCCTTTGTTAGCAGCTACACCTGACATTGTTCCGGCAGACATTCAGCGCGTTGCGTTTAAGCTCACCATGTACGAACTGAACAAAGCGCGGCAAAACACATTCGGAACCAGATCACGAATCATAAACACCGGCTCCCAATCAGCTACGGTTGATGCGGAGGATACCGGATTTTACGACCGGGAACTTGCAACGATTTCGGTACATCGTAGGTTAATATGACCCCGAAACTGGATAGGCTATGACCCAAAACGAACAATTCATAAGTGACGTACGGACAGTTCAAACCGAACTGCAAACGGCACTATTGAATTGGGCGAAATCGGCTCAGGTTATTATTGGAGCTGCGGCAACGAACGAATTTATGAAGGACGCCCGGACGCTCACGGTAGGGGCGGGGGATGGAACTGCCGTCACCGGCCCCGGAACGTTGCGGATTATTACGGGAAGGCTGGCTCGGTCGCTCGTTGATTCGTTTTCGGGCGGAATGCAGGAGGGTATTTCGCAGGTGACGGTCGAAGATATGGCGCTCAGGCTGGTTTACGGTTCGAAAGTGCCTTATGCTTACCGTCACGAATATGGAGGAAATGAAGCGGTACAGTCACACGTTCGTAAGCTTACACGTGCAGTAGATAGGCCTATTGGGATGCGATATACATGGGTAAAATCGCATAATAGAACCGTCCCGGCTCGTCCGTTCCTTAATCCAGCGTTTGACGCTGTGAAAGCCGATTTGCAGCGATTACTCGAAACAACATTACCGGCCGCATTTGCAAAGGTGGCTACACTCCGGAGGGGTGAATAAATGCGTACAATGGCACAGAAACGAGCGGCATTGGCCGAAGTGATTGAAATCACATTGCAAGCCGTCGATTCAGATTATCGCGTGGTACAGCGCATTCGTGAAGCCACGCTCCGGAATGATGACGTTAAAGGTATGATCCGGATTATGGGTTCCGGCCTGAAATACTGCGAGGTAATTTACGCCGGCCGTACTACCGGACTGCAAAATTCGCTTAACAGGTCCGGAATCGTTACGCACCGTTTCAAAGTGAATATTTGGATGCGGTTTGAGGATTCGGACACCGAAGCCGATTCGTCACAAACCGCATTCGACGCGGTAACGGAAGGCGATCATGGTTTACTGAACGCGTTGGACCAGTACGACTCCATCCGGGACGATGATCCGGAAATCGAACCGTTATTACTCGGACGGCCTGAAGCGGTGGTTGTCGATTTGGTTCCGATCGAATCGCGCGGGAACGATATGTTCTGGGCACACTACATGACTTTTGAGATTGCCGTTACCGACACGCGCGCCGAACGGTTGCCGATTGTGACGAACCAAACGCCGGAAGTTGAAGAAACGCCGTCGCAAGATACACCGCTACCAGGGTTCGAGATTACCGGAACGGAGGGCGATGCCGGGCTTCGCGTTCAGGCTCAGGCCGATGACGCCACATTCACCGAAGGCACTGAAACGCTGACAGTGAATGGCGAAACGTTCGTTGTGAAAACGGTTACCGTACCGGTATTGTGATATATACCGGAATGCGTATATTTTAGCAACCTAAAAAGCCGGAGAACTCATCATGGCCGATCTGTCGAAATCAATTAACATTTTTGTACCCACGAAAATTAGCATCGTGCCGTTTGAAGATATTGCCGGTGAAGGTTACGCCCTGCTGGATATTCTCGAACAGGGCATCGACCTAAAGCCGTACGCCCGGCGCGAAAACATCGAAGTAGCCCGCCCACAGCGTATTCTCCGCGTCGAAAAATTCATGGGGCAGGACCCGGCAATTCGTTTACCGGCTGATTCCGCGACAATGACGATTCCGATTAACGTGTGGAATCTGTTTATGGAGCAACTGATGCTCGCTCAATCAGCATCGAAGGTTGTGAACAATCTTCAGGTAAGCTGGAACGTTTCGACCCCAACACGCGATTATGTCGGCTCCTCGGTTGTTCAAAACGCTCAGGTTACGGCCAACACATTCGCGGTGGTTGCCCGGTTCGTTCCTGAAGATTCGACGCTCGGAATCGGCCTGCTGATTGCGCCTAAAGTGTCGGTTGTTACTGATACGATCAATTCCGGATTTACGCGCGAAACGCTGAACAATTCGATTGTTCTCGAATCGGTAAATCTCAGCGCCTCGGATTTGGCTGTATGGGACGCCATTCTCGAACAGAACGACGGAAGCTCGTTCTTCAAAGAAACGCCCGACATTTACGTCGTGTACGTAGAACCTTCTTAATTTTCCCGTGTGGAAAGCCCCGGCGAAATTTCCCGCCTGTTAGAGTAGCCGGGGCGGTTTTTAAAACAGAATAGGCGGCGTTATCGGTGCGGAACCGTACAAAACAGGCATATGTTTCAGAAGATTTCAGAATCAGAGTTTACGCTCGTCTATCGCGTAACCGGTAAGCCGGTAAAGTGGACACGTTCCGAAGATGCGCCGATTGGGGTGATGCTGGACGTGATGAAGCGGCCGGAGTTTACGGAGCGGATTAAAAACGCGACAGAACACTACCAAAAAGGTGAGGAAGTATCCGAAGCTGATCTGAAGGAACTGGAACGATATAACGACGCGTCCCGTAAGTTCTGGCAGAAACTTATTCGCTCGATTGTGGCTACGTGCGACCCGGAATTCGTTCCGGAACCGGCTGAAGATAAACTCGACCTGCTTACATGGTCGATTTCGGCGGCTGACATTTCCAAGATTCAGGATTTTTTTTTAGCCCGATAAACCGGCTGTACCGGATTGTTACCGGTAAAAACGTGC